>JAESFO010000260.1_pt1 | contig 94111 bp, 94 predicted proteins | sample 9269421 | NCBI WGS metagenome assembly JAESFO01 (sample SAMN14502839, study PRJNA617101) | algae metagenome | isolation source: Nostoc desertorum CM1-VF14 and co-occurring heterotrophs from rocky... | place: USA: Clark Mountains, San Bernardino, California | collected 2000-06-05 | reverse complement strand
TGGAACAGCACCGGGTCGCCGCCGCCCGCGGGGTTGAAGAAGCTGGTGCCGAAGTGGCGGTCGGTCAGCGTCATCGTGATGGCGCCGGCGAGCACCGGCATCACGGCGATCAGCAGGTAGGCGGTGATGAGCCAGGTCCAGCAGAACATCGGCATCTTCATCAGCGTCATGCCGGGGGCGCGCATGTTGAGGATGGTCACGATGATGTTGATCGAGCCCATGATCGACGAGGCGCCCATGATGTGCATCGCGAAGATGCCGGCGTCCATCGAGGGGCCCATCTGCAGCGTGAGCGGCGCGTAGAGCGTCCAGCCCGCGGCCGGTGCGCCGCCGGGCATGAAGAACGAACCGACCAGCATCAGCGCCGCCGGGATCAGCAGCCAGAAGCTGAAGTTGTTCATGCGCGCGAACGCCATGTCCGAAGCGCCGATCTGCAGCGGGATCATCCAGTTCGCGAAGCCCACGAAGGCCGGCATGATCGCGCCGAACACCATGATCAGGCCGTGCATGGTGGTGAACTGGTTGAACAGCTCGGGGTTCACGAGCTGCAGGCCCGGCTGGAACAGCTCGGCGCGGATCAACAGCGCGAGCACGCCGCCCACCATCAGCATCGTGAAGCTGAACAGCAGGTAGAGCGTGCCGATGTCCTTGTGGTTGGTCGCGAACACCCAGCGGCGCCAGCCGGTGGGCGCGTGGTGGTCATGGTGGTCGTCGTGCGCGTGGTCGCCATGGGCGTGACCGTGGGGGTCGAGGACTGCACTCATTTCATCGTTCCTTGAATATCTCGTCGCTGGGCGCTGTTCGCTGTGTTGTTCCGGTCAACCGATCACTTGCCGCGCAGGGCAAGGACTTCGGCCGGCTGCACGATCTGGCCCGTCTTGTTCGACCAGCTGTTCTTGGTGTAGGTGGCGACGGCCGCGAGGTCGGTGTCGCTCAGCTGCTTCCAGGACGGCATCGCGCCGTTGTTCTGGCCGTTGAGCAGCACCATCAGCTGCACCTTGTGGTCGGCGTCGAGCACCTTCGGGTCGCCGTCGAGCGCCTTGATCGGGCCCGCGCCCTTGCCGTTGGCCTGGTGGCAGGCCGCGCAGTTGGCGGCGTAGACCTTCTCGCCGCGCGCCATCATGTCGGGCAGGGTCCAGACCTTGGTCGGGTCGTCGAGCTTGGCGGCGGCTTCCTTGCGCTTGGCAGCGACCCAGGTCGTGTAGTCGGCGGCCGAGACCACCTTCACGTGGATCGGCATGTAGGCGTGTTCCTTGCCGCACAGTTCCTGGCACTGGCCGTAGTAGTCGCCGACGGTCTCGGCGCGGAACCACGTGTCGCGCACGAAGCCGGGGATCGCGTCCTGCTTGATGCCGAGCTGCGGCACCGCGAAGGCGTGGATCACGTCGTTGGCGGTGGTGATGATGCGAACCTTCTTCTGCACCGGCACGACCATGGGGTTGTCGACCTTGAACAGGTAATCGTCGGGGATCGCGCCCTTGGCGCCGGCGTCGGACATCGCGCGCTGCGAGCTGTCGAGCGTGGAGATGAAGGCCAGGCCCTCGCCTTCGCCGTTCAGGTAGTCGTAGCCCCACTTCCACTGGTAGCCGGTGGTCTTGATCGTGAGGTCGGCATTGGTGGTGTCCTTCTGGGCCACCAGCACCTTGGTGGCGGGCAGCGCCATCGCGATCACGATCAGGAAGGGAACGATGGTCCAGATGACCTCGACCACCACCGATTCATGGAAGTTGGCGGCCTTGTGGCCCACCGACTTGCGGTGCTTCCAGATCGAATAGAACATGACCGCGAACACGGCCACGAAGATCACCGTGCAGATGATCATCATCACCGTGTGCAGGAAGTGCTGCTCCTGCGCAATCTTGGTCACACCGACCGGAAGATTCAACTGGCGCACCGAGGGGCCGCCGGGCAGATCGTTGACTGCGTGCGCCGCGCCGCTGAAAGCCGCGCCGGCCGCCAGCATCGCCGGCATGAACTTATTGCGCCAAATGCTCTTCATCGTGTTCACGTTTCTTCAAATTTTCAACAAACCCAACCGTGCGGCACCGCGCGAGCCCCTCAGGCGCCGCGCAACGCCATCCGGATCTCGCGCGCCAGTGCGGCCCTCAACTCCGGCCGCACATAGCGTCCCACCCTGACCGACCGACCCTGGCCCGACAACTCGATCAGCGATCGGTCGCCGGTCTGCGGCTCGATCCGCACCCGGTGCGGAAGAAATTCCGTGCGCTCGTAGCTCCCGCCGTTCTCGAGTTCGACCACGAGCCGACCTGCCTGCAACATGATCCTCTCGCCGTCGGTCGCATGCCGCGCGTAGGCCATGAACGCGAACCCCACGGCGGCCAGTTCGAGCCAGGCGAACGGCAGCACGAGCGGCGCGCCATGCAGCCAGAAGACCGTGCCTATACCGAGCGATACCACGCACAGCGAAGCGTAGAGCCAGCCGAGCTGGCTCGGCGTCACCGAGCAGTTCCGCTTCAGGAACCAGTGGATGTTCTGGCCTGAAACGGTGGCAAATCGAAACACGGAATTCGACACGGGCGAGTTCAGCAAATCGGTCAATCGGCGCCCGCCCGAACCCTTGTCTTCCACGGGTTCCGACGGACCTCGATCGCGGGCATGTACCCACGAGTTTCACGCAACGGCGGATTGTAGCGGGTAGATACCAGCGGCCGTGTACCGAATGCGGCACGCGCGGGCCGCTCGACAACCGGCTTCAGTGGGCCGGCGGGCGCCCGCGCTGCAGCATCGCGCGCATCTCGCGCAGCGAGACCGCGCTCTCGGCCGACAGCGAGACCCGCGGGGTCGGCTTGAAGGCATGGCCGTAGATGATCTCGAAGGTCAGCGCGATCCGGCCCTCGCCGCCCTCGGCCGGCGCGAGCTCGGGCAGCGCCTTTCGCAAGGCCGCGTGCCAGGCCCGGCCGCGCAGGGCCGGAAAACGCGCCGGATGCAGGTTGCGTCCGAGCGTGCGCAGCTCGGCCAGCGCGGCCTCGGGCGTGGCCCAGGTCAGCACGATGCGCTCCATGTCCATCACCGGCTCGGCGAAGCCGGCATGCACCAGCATGTCGCCCCAGTCGTGCATGTCGGTGAACTCGTGACTGGCGGCCGGCCAGCCCAGGCGCGCATGCAGGGCGCGCAGTTCGCGCAGGGTGTCGGGGCCGAAGCACGAGAACATCAGGAAGCCGTCGGTGGCGACCTGCCGGTGCCAGTGCGCGATCAGCGCCTCCGGGTCGGCCGCCATGTGCAGCGCCATGTTGGCCCAGAGCAGGTCGACGCCCTCCTCGGGCAGTCCGTCGAAGCGCAGCTTGCCGCCCTGCCAGCGGCGCGCGCTCCACCAGGGCGCGGCCAGCGCGGCCGAGGTCGCGGCGGCCAGCGCGGGTTCGGGCTCGATCACGAAGGCCTCGGCCTCGCGGTAGCGGCGCGCCAGCAGCTCGTGCGCCTCGAGGCCGCCGCGCAGCGGCGCCCAGTCGGCCCAGTGGCGCGGCCTGGCCTTGATCCATTGCAGGCGGTCTTCCATGCGCCGCCCGATCTCCTCGTGCAGCCAGGGCGAGCCGTCGGCGGGCGCCAGCCGGCGCCAGCGGGCGGCCGCCGCGGCATCGATGGTCGGCGGTCGTCGTTGGGGGTCGGTGGCCATGGGGGCGTGAGTATATTGAGCCCATGCTCAGCCGCTGGACCGCACGCCCTTTGACCTCGCTGTTGGCACGGCTGCCCAGCCAGTGCGCGCTGTGCCGCGACTGGCCGTCGCGCCCGGTGTGCGAGGCCTGCGCCGCGCGCTTCGCCGCCAGCGCGCCGCGCTGCCAGACCTGCGCGCTGCCGCTGCCCGCGGGCGTGGCGCGCTGCGGCGACTGCGTCGTGCACCCGCCGCCGCTCGATGCCTGCCTCGCGGCCTGCGACTACGCCTGGCCCTGGCCGGACTGCGTCGCCGACTTCAAGTTTCGCGGCGACACCGGCTGGGCCGGCCCGCTGGCGCAGCTGCTGCGCGCCATCCCGCAGGCGGCGGCGCTGCTCGATGCCTGCGACCGCGTGCTGCCGATGCCGCTCGCGCCGGGCCGGCTGCGCGAGCGCGGCTTCAACCAGGCACTCGAGCTGGCGCGCCGGCTCGCGCCCGCCAGGACCGATGCCACGCTGCTGCTGCGCACGCGCGAGACGCCGGCCCAGCGCGGCCTCTCGCGCGCCGAGCGCATGCACAACCTCCAGGGCGCCTTCGCGGTCGAGCCGCTGCGCGCCGATGCGCTGGCCGGGCGGCGCGTGGTGCTGGTCGACGACGTGATGACCACCGGCGCCTCGCTGTTCAGCGCGGCCCAGGTGCTGCGGCGCGCGGGCGCGGCGCATGTCGCGGGCATCGTGCTGGCGCGCACCGGCAAGCCGCACTGAGCGTGGCGACAATCGGGGCCATGTTCCATATCGTCCTGGTCCACCCCGAGATTCCGCCGAACACCGGCAACGTGATCCGCCTGGCCGCCAACACCGGCTGCACCCTGCACCTGGTGGAGCCGCTGGGCTTCTCGATGGACGACAAGCTGCTGCGCCGCGCCGGCCTCGATTACCACGAGTACGCCGAGGTGCGCCGCCATGCGAGCTGGCAGGCGCTGGTCGACCGCGAACGGCCGGCGCCCGAGCGCCTGTTCGCGCTCACCACGCGCGGCACCCGCGCCGTGCACGACATCCGCTTCGCGCCCGGCGACTGGCTGGTGTTCGGCTCCGAGACCAGCGGCCTGCCGCCCGCGATCCGCGAGAGCTTCGATCCCGCGCAGTGGCTGCGGCTGCCGATGCGCGAGGGCCAGCGCAGCCTGAACCTGTCGAACGCGGTGGCGGTGACGGTGTTCGAGGCCTGGCGGCAGAACGGATTCAAATGAGGCTTCGCGACCCCTCGCGCGATGGGGTCGCATCCGAACGGCGGAATCCCCCGTATGGAAAGCATGCCGGCTCGATGTATTCCGGCATGCCGATCCACCCACGCTCCACACGGGGCACGAGGAGTTCCACCATGCAAGCCAAGTCCATCGCCTTCGCCGCCCTCGCCACCCTGGTCCTGAGCCACGGCGCCCAGGCCTTCCAGGGCGAACAGAATCCGCTGCCCGCGGCACCGTTCCAGTCGACGCTGTCGCGCGCCGAGGTGCAGGCCCAGGCCATGCGGCCGCTGCGCATCACCAATGGCGGCACCGGCGTGGCCCGACCGACCGACGGCATGACCGACCGCGCCGCGGTGCGCGCCAGCGCGGTCGGCATCACGCGCCAGGGCGCGGCCGCCTATGGCGAGATCAGCGACCGCCGCATGTAAGAAAAGAAGGGGCCGCCCGCGTCAGCGGTAGCGGCGCACCACCGACTCGGCCACGCAGGCGGGTTTGGCCGCGCCTTCGAGCTCGATGGTGGTTTCCCAGGTCATCTGGATGCCGTCGTCGGCAATGGGTTCGGCGGTCAGCAGCTTCATGCGCGCACGCAGCCGCTTGCCCACCGGCACGGGCGACATGAAGCGCACCCGGTTCAGGCCGTAGTTCACGCCCATGCGCGACTCCACCACGTCAAGCGCGGTCTCGTAGAAGCGCGGCAGCAGCGACAGGGTGAGGAAGCCGTGGGCGATCGGCCCGCCGAAGGGACCGGCCTTCGCGCGCTCGAGGTCGACGTGGATCCACTGATGGTCGCCGGTCGCCTCGGCGAACTGGTTGACCTGCTCCTGGGTGATGGTGATCCAGTCGCTCACCGCGACTTCCTGGCCGACGCAGGCGGCCAGATCCTGAAGGGTCTGGAAGGTCTTCTTGGTCATGCGCCGCACTCTAGCGGCAAGGCCGCGGCCGCGGGTGTCGGCACCGCGACAAGCGGCCTCAGGGAATACCTGGGGCGCCCAGGCACGCGGCGGCTCAGCTGTCGAGCCATTGGCAGATCGGCTGCCATTGCTCGAGGTCGCGCTGCACCCGTCCCGGCGCGATGTCGAACACGGTGAGTCCGCGCGCCGCGAGCTGCACGTAGTTCTGCGTGTCGCGCAGCTCGCCGACCACCGGCACGCCCAGCCCCGCGATGAATTCGTTGAGCCGGTCGGCCGCCAGCGTGCGGGCGTTGACGCGCATGCCGACCAGGCCGATCTGCGTCTTCTCGGCGCGGCGCTGCTCGAGCAGCCGGTCGATGAATTCGCGCGTGGCGTAGATGTCGAAGATGCTCGGCTGCAGCGGCACGATGAGCTTGTCGGCCAGCCCGATCACATCCTTGAAGCGCCAGCCGTGCAGGCCGGCCGGCGTGTCGAGCACCGCATGGGTGGTGCCGCGCGGCGGGCGCACCACGCTGTTGTCCTCGGTGGCGTCCCAGGTCGAGATGGTCCGCGCCTGCGGCGGGCGCAGCCCGAGCCAGAGCCGGGAGGACTGCTGGCGATCCACGTCGCCGAGCATCACGGCGTGGCCGCGGCTTGCAAAGTAGCCCGCGATGTTCGTCGCGAGCGTGGATTTGCCAACGCCACCCTTGGGATTGGCGACCAGAACCACCGGCATGGAAATCTCCTCCAGAAGGGACAGTCCGCCATGGTAGTGGCTGGCGCCCAAAATCCCGGGACTGCGCTATGTTCGCGGGATGACGACAACAACATCCACGGGAACCCCTCAGGGTGGAGGCACCTACGTGCTCGCCGCCCATCCGCACTGGCGCGATTCGCGCGTGAACCGCCGGCTGCTGGCCGCGGCGCGCGCGGTGCCGGGCGTCGATGTCAACGACCTCTACGGCACCTACCCCGACTACGCGATCGACGTCGAGGCCGAGCAGCGGCGCCTCGAGCGCGCGCAGCTGGTGGTGCTGCTGCATCCGATCCAGTGGTATTCGATGCCGGCGCTGCAGAAGCTCTGGGTCGACGAGGTGCTGGCCTACGGCTGGGCCTACGGGCCGGAGGGCATCGCGCTGCAAGGCAAGGACCTGTGGCTGGTCGCCACCACCGGCAGCCCCGAGAGCAGCTACCACCCGCAGGGCTACCACCGCTATTTCTTCGACGCCTTCCTGCCGCCCTACGAGCAGACCGCCGCGCTGTGCGGCATGCGCTTCCTGCCGCCGCTGATCTTCCATGGCGCGCGCAGCGCCCCCGAGGCCGAGGTGGCCGCGCATGTCGAGGTCTTCGCCCAGCGCCTGGGCAGCTACCCCGACTGGCCCGAGATGGACGAGCTCGACGCCTGCGTGGCCTGCCCGGTACCAGAGAGCGACCGGCCGGCCGAATCGGACGACATCGGCAAGGTGGTCGAGCGGGTGTTCCACACCACCATGAGCCGCCGGCTGGCCGCCACGACCGGCGGGAGCGCCTGAATGGAGCACGCGCCCGCCTGGCTGACCAACAGCCTGATCTACCTGAGCGCCGCCGTGCTGGTGGTGCCGCTGTCCAAGGCCCTGGGCCTCGGTTCCATCATCGGCTACCTGGTGGCCGGCATCGCCATCGGCCCGTGGGGGCTGGGGCTGGTGTCGCGCGTGGAGGACGTGCTGCACTTCGCGGAATTCGGCGTGGTGCTGATGCTGTTCCTGGTCGGCCTCGAGCTCGAGCCCAAGCGGCTGTGGAACCTGCGCCGGCCGATCTTCGGCTGGGGCACGGCGCAGGTGCTCAGCTGCGCCGCGGTGCTGTTCGCTATCGGCTGCGCGGTCGGCGCGCCCTGGCGCGTGTCGCTGGTGGCGGCGCTGGGGCTGGCGCTGTCCTCGACCGCGATCGCTCTGCAGGTGTTCGGCGAACGCAACCTGCTGCGCACGCCGAGCGGCCAGGCCGGCTTCTCGATCCTGCTGTTCCAGGACGTGGCGGCGATCCCGATCCTCGCCATCCTGCCGCTGTTGGCCGGCGCCACCGCGGCCGAGCAGTCGATGGGCGGCCTCGACCGCCTGCTCGAGGGCCTGAAGATCTTCGGCGTGATCGGCGGCATCGTGCTCGGCGGCCGGCTCGCGCTGCGCCCGGTGCTGCGCTGGATCGCGCGCAGCGACACGCCCGAGATCTTCACCGCCGCCGCGCTGCTGCTGGTGGTGGCGATCGCGGCGCTGATGCAGTTCGTGGGCCTGTCGATGGCGCTGGGCGCCTTCCTCGCGGGCGTGCTGCTGGCCGAGAGCGAATACCGGCGCGAGCTCGAGACCGACATCGAGCCCTTCAAGGGCCTCTTGCTCGGGCTGTTCTTCATCGCCGTGGGCATGACGATCGATTTCGGCGTGCTGCTCGCGAGCCCCTGGATCATGGCGATGCTGGTGGTCGGCTTCATGGCCATCAAGCTGGTGGTGATCTACGCGCTGGCCAAGGCGATGGGGCTGGCCTACCAGGAGCGCCCGGTGTTCACGCTGCTGCTGGCGCAGGGCGGCGAATTCGCCTTCGTGGTGTTCCAGTCGGCCGGGCCCGACGTGCTGCCGCCGCAGGTCACCTCGCTGCTGATCGGCGCGGTCGCGCTGTCGATGCTGCTGTCGCCACTCCTGCTGGTGCTGCTCGACCGCTACCTGCTGCCGCGCTACAGCCGCTCCGGCGGGCCGCAGCTCGAGGAGATCTCGGAGCAGCAGGACGCCAAGGTGCTGATCTGCGGCTTCGGCCGCTATGGCCAGATCGTGGGCCGCATGCTGATGTCGCAGGGACTGCAGGTGACGGTGCTCGACCACGATGCCGACAACGTCGAGGGCCTGCGCGAATTCGGCTTCCGTGTGTTCTACGGCGATGCCACGCGCCTCGACCTGCTGCGCACCGCGGGCGCCGGCACGGCCAAGGCCGTGGTGGTGGCGGTCGACGACATCGAGCAGTCGCTGGAGATCGTCGACCTGTTCCGCGAGAACTTCCCGCAGACGCGGATCATCGCGCGGGCGCGCAACGTGAGCCACCTGTTCCAGCTGCGCGACCGCGGCGTGACGCTGGTCGAGCGCGAGGTCTTCGAGTCCTCGCTGCGCAGCGCGCGCTCGGTGCTCGAGGTGCTGGGCTGGCCCGCGCACGAGGCGCGCGAATCGAGCATGCGTTTCCGCGAGCGCAACCTGAAGCTCACCGACGAGATCTACCCGCACTACAAGGACCGCGCGAAGCTGATCGCGGTCAACAAGGCGGGCCGCCAGCAGTTCGAGGAGCAGATGGCGCGCGAGCGCGAGGAGCGCAAGCGGCGCGCCGGGAACGACTGGGACCGGCAGGAGGAGGACGAGGAGCGGGTGCCTTAGACCGGCACCGTCAGGTACACGCCCTCGCGGCCCACCAGCGCCGCGCGCGTGGGCATGAAGACCGTGCAGCCGTCGCAGGGCGAGCGGATCTCCTGCCCCGCGTCGACCGCGATCAGCTCGCCCCGGTCGAAGGTCTCGAAGCCCAGCAGCGGCCGCGTGAAGGCGAAGCTCTCGGTCTTCACCATGTGCACCTCGAGCAGGCGGAAGCGGCGCGCGGGCGCGGCGGGCGCCTGCGGGGCCACCGGATCGACCAGCCCGAGATGCGCGAGAAAACGCCGCGTCACGTCGACCGCGAGCTCGGCGGCCGAGCGGCTGAAGTGCTGGCCGCACTCCACCACGACGGCTGCGCCATTTCCCTCGACTTCACCGTGGCGGCCGTAGCCGATCACGCCGGTGCCCGGCGCCGCGCCCGCGGGCATCACCAGGTGCACCAGCGGCGCGCCCACGGCCAGCGCCAGCCGCGCATTGCGCTCGAGCTCCGGATAGACCCAGAAGGGCTGCACCGGCGCGCGCGTCGAATGGATGTCGAGCACGTAGTCGGCCGCATCGAGCACCGGCCGCAGCTCGCGCGCGCGGCGCAGCTCGGGGCTGTCCTCGTTGCCGTCGAGCAGCGCCGGCGTCCAGATGCGGTTGAGGTTGTGCACCAGCTGGCGGTTCTCGTAGGGCCGCTCGATGTCGAAGGCCTCGTAGGCTTCGACGTTGGCGAAGCTCACGGTCAGCGTGCCGATCTTCGGGCGCACGCCGCGGTCAAGCAGGTCGGTCGCCGCCACCATGCCGCAGATCTCGTTGCCATGCGTCAGCGCATTGACCAGCACATGCGGGCCGGGCCGGCCCGATTCGAAACGATGGACGTAGTCGATGCCGGTGTTGCCCGCGCGGTAGGCCGAGAGGTCGCGCGGCAGCACCTCGAGCGGCGCGGTGTCGGGGGTGAACGAGGACGCGCTCATTCGCCGCGGATCCCCGCGCGCTTCACCATCTCGCCGTACAGCGCGAGACGCTCCGACATCATGGCCGTGAACTGTGCGGGCGACTGCTGCTCGGGCGTGAGCGAACCACGCGACTCCAGCGCCTCGACCATGGAAGGCTGGTCGGCCACCGAGCGCACGGCCTTGTGCAGGGTGGCGATCACGTCGCCCGGCGTCTTCGCGGGCGCGGCCAGGCCGATCCACGAGGTGGTGTTGAGCACCGGATAGCCGAGCTCCGCGAAGGTCGGCACGTCGGGCAGCGCCGCGACGCGCGCCGGCGCGGCCACCGCAAGCGCGCGCAGCTTGCCGGCCTGGATGTGCGGCAGGAAGGGCGCGAGGTTGTCGAGGCCGAACTGCACCTCGTTCGAGATCAGCGCCGTGACCAGCGGCCCGCCGCCGCGGTACGGCACGTGCGTGGCATTGAGCTGCAGCTGCGACTTCATCAGCTCGACGTTGAGCTGGCCCATGCTGCCGGGCCCGGCGCTGCAGAAGTTGAGCTCGCCGGGGCGGGCCTTCAGCAGCGCGACGAATTCCTTGAAGTTCTTCGCGGGCACGGCCGGGTTCACCAGCAGCACGTTGATCGAGCGCGCGAGCTGGCTGATGGAGGCGAAGTCCTTGATCGGGTCGTAGCCGGGGTTGGCCTGCGTGAGCGGATTCGCGAGGTGCGAGCTCTGCGACGAGACCACCAGCGTGTAGCCGTCGGGCTTGGCGCGCGCCACCTGCGCGCTGGCGATCGAGCCGCCCGCGCCGCCGCGGTTGTCGATCACCACCGGCGCGCCCAGCGCCTTGGCGAGCGGATCGGCGTAGAGCCGCGCGATCAGGTCCACCGAGCCGCCGGCCGGAAACGGCACCACCAGCGTGACCGGACGCGACGGATAGGCCTGCGCATGCGCCGCCAGCGGCAGCGCGGCCGCGAGGCCCGCGCCCAGGAAGGTGCGGCGGCGCAGCGCGGAGGCGGAAAGGGGGAAGGTCATGGAAGCGTCCTGGAATCGGGAAGGGATGTGGCCTGAATGTGCGCGCATTCTTGCAAGGACGTCACATTTTTGCAATAACCATTGCAAAATCGAAGCCCATCGCGCCCACCGCGCGGGCAGAATGCCCGGCGACCATGAACCTCAACCAACGCATCTCGGGCTATGGCCGCAAGCTCACCAAGAGCGAGCAGCGGCTGATCGAGGAACTGCAGACGCGCTATCCCCAGGGCCTGCTCGAATCTGCAACGAGCCTTGCAAAGAAGGTGGGCACCAGCGCCTCGACCGTGGTGCGGCTGCTCGCCAAGCTCGGCTATCCCAGCTACGCGGAAGCGCAGCTCGAGGCCCGCTCCGAGGTCACGGCGCGGCTGGCCTCGCCCGCCACGCGCGCCGATGCCGTGATCGTCGACGACGCCTCGGTGCGCACCTGCCTGGCCAACGCGCTGCTGCACGACCAGCACAACCTGAGCTCGACCTTCGCGGCCATCGATCCCGTGGCCTTCGAGGCCGCCGTGCGGCTGCTGGTGCAGCGCAAGGCGCGCGTGCACGTGCTGGGCCACCGGCATGCCGCCGCCATCGCGGGCCACCTGGCGCTGCACCTGAACCTGTGCCTGCCCGAGGTGCGGCCGCTGGCCGGCACGGCGGCGCTGCCGCTCGAGGACCAGTTGTTGTGGGTCGGCGAGAACGACGTGCTGCTGGCGGTCACCTTCAGGCGCCACTCGCTGGCCACGGCGCGCGCGGCGGCCTACTTCCGCGAACGCGGCGCGAAGGTGATCGTGATCACCGACAGCCCCTCGGCGGCCGCGGCCGCCTCGGCCGACCATCTGATGCTGGTGCGCACCTCGAGCGCCTCGCCCTTCGATTCCTACACGGCCGCCTTTTCGCTCGGCAATGCGCTGGTCACCGCGGTCGTGCAGCGGCGCAGGAAGGAGCTGGGCGCCGCGCTCGAACGCGGCGACGCCCTGTGGGAGCAGCACTGGAACGACGCCGCCGCGCCGGCGGGCCCGGCGCGCAAGGCGGACTGATCAGGCCGCGGCGGCGGCGTCGAGCCGCAGCAGCCGCACCGCGTTGCCCTTCAAGATGCCCGGCATCACCTCGGGCTTGAAGCCCGCGACCTCGAAGTCCTTCATCCAGCGCTCGGGCGTGATCAGCGGGTAGTCGCTGCCGAACAGCACGCGGTCCTTCAGCAGCGTGTTGGCGTACTGCACCAGCTGCTTCGGAAAGTACTTGGGGCTCCAGCCCGAGAGGTCGATCCAGACGTTGGGCTTGTGCGTGGCCACGCTCAGTGCCTCGTCCTGCCAGGGGAAGCTGGGGTGCGCCATCACGATCTGCATGTCGGGGAAGGCGATCGCCACGTCGTCCAGGTGCATCGGATTGCTGTACTCGAGCCGCAGGCCGCCGCCGCAGCGCATGCCCGAGCCGATGCCGCTGTGGCCGGTGTGGAAGATCGCGGGCATGCCGTACTCGGCCACCACCTCGTAGAGCGGCCAGGCCATGCGGTCGTAGGGATGGAAGGCCTGCACCGTCGGGTGGAACTTGAAGCCCTTGACACCGTGCTCCTCGATCAGCCGCCGCGCCTCGCGCGCGCCCATCTTTCCCTTGTGCGGATCGATGCTCGCGAAGGCGATCATCATGTCGGCGTTCTTCTGCGCCGCCTCGGCGATCTCCTCGTTCGGGATGCGCCGCCGGCCCATGTTCGACTCGGCGTCGACCATGAACATCACCAGCCCCAGCTTGCGCTCGCGGTAGTAGGCCACCGTCTCCTCGATCGTCGGGCGGCGGTTCGAGCCGAAGTACTTGTCGGCCGCGCGGTCGTACTCCTCGCCGTAGTTGTCGAACGGGTTCCAGCAGCTCACCTCGGCATGGGTGTGGATATCGATCGCGATCAGGTTCTGGTGGTCCACTTCATCGTCTCCTTTACGGGAAAGTCCCTAGTCCGCGGCATCGTCGAATGCCTTGAATTGATTATTTCACATAACCATAATCCGCTTCAATCCCGAACGCACCATGACCTCTTCCGACCTTCACATCGAACTCCGCGACGACGTCGCCATCATTCGCCTGACGCGCGGCGCCAAGCGCAATGCGCTGTCGGACGGCCTGATCCTCGCGCTGCGCGATGCCTTCCAGAACCTGCCCGCCAGCGTGGGCGCGGCCGTGATCGACGGCGAGGGCCCGCACTTCTGCGCCGGCCTCGACCTGAGCGAACTCAAGGAGCGCGACGCGGGCCAGGGCCTCGCCCATTCGCGCCTGTGGCATGCGGCGCTGGACTGCATCGAGAAGGGCCCGGTGCCGGTGATCGCCGCGCTGCACGGCGCGGTGGTCGGCGGCGGGCTCGAGCTCGCGAGCGCCTGCCACATCCGCGTGGCCGACCGCAGCACCTTCTATGCGCTGCCCGAGGGCTCGCGCGGCATCTTCGTGGGCGGCGGCGGCTCGGTGCGCATCCCCCGGCTGATCGGCGTGGCGCGCATGACCGACATGATGATGACCGGCCGCGTCTACAACGCCGAGGAAGGCGAGCGCGCCAACTTCGCGCAGTACCTGGTCGACGAGGGCACGGCCTTCGACAAGGCCTTCGAGCTCGCGAAGCGCGTGGCCACCAACGCGCCGCTCACCAACTACGCGCTGATGCACGCGCTGCCGCGCATCGCCGAGCAGCCGGCCGACCACGGCTTCTTCACCGAGGCGCTGATGTCCGGCATCGTGCAGGCCGCGCCCGAGGCCAAGCAGCGCGTGCGCGACTTCCTCGAAGGCCGCGGCGCCAAGGTCAGCAAGGGCTGAGGCCCTTCCTTCATTCATTTCACCGATCCACTCACGCACGGGCGCCCCGATGACGGCCATCCAATACCGACCGCTCGCCTTCGGCGTCACGCGCGCGCTGCTGCGCGACGGCGCGCCGGGCACGCAGTACCTGCGCGCGGAAACGCCGCTTCGCCCCTACCGCGAGCGCATGACCGACCGGCTGCACCACTGGGCCGAGGCCGCGCCCGAGCGTACCTTCATCGCGCGCCGCGCGCGGCTGGCCGACGGCGGCACCGGCGACTGGCTGCGCGTGAGCTATGCCGAGGCGCTGCACAAGGCGCGCGCGATCGGCCAGGCCCTGCTCGCGCGCGGCCTCGATGCCGAGCGCCCGGTGGCCATCCTCAGCGAGAACGGCATCGAGCACGCGCTGCTCGCGCTCGGCTGCCTCTACGCGGGCGTGCCCTATTGCCCGGTCTCGCCGCCCTACTCGCTCGTGAGCCAGGACTTCGACAAGCTGCGCCATGTGCTGGCCACGCTCACGCCGGGCCTGGTGTTCGCGGCCGACGCCGCGCGCTATGCCCGCGCGATCGAGGCCACGCTGCCGGCCGATGCCGGCGTCGAGATCGTGCTGGCCGAAGGCGAGCTGCCCGGGCGCGCCACCACCTCGTTCGACGCGCTGGCGGCGACGGTGCCCACGCCGGCCATCGACGCCGCGATGCAGGCCACCGGCCCCGACACCATCACCAAGTTCCTGTTCACCTCGGGCTCGACCAAGATGCCCAAGGCGGTGGTCAACACGCACCGCATGTGGTGCGCCAACCAGCAGCAGCTGCGCCAGTCGATCCCGGCGCTGGGCGACGAGCCGCCGGTGCTGGTCGACTGGCTGCCGTGGAACCACACCTTCGGCGGCAACCACAACGTGGGCATCGTGCTCGACAACGGCGGCACGCTCTACATCGACGAGGGCAAGCCCACGCCCACCGGCATGGCCGAGACGCTGCGCAACCTGCGCGAGATCGCGCCCACCATCTACTTCAACGTGCCGACCGGCTTCGAGGCGATCGCGCACGCGATGGAGACAGACCCGGTGCTGCGGCGCAACCTGCTGTCGCGCGTGAAGATGTTCTTCTACTCGGGCGCGGCGCTGTCGCAGCCGGTCTGGGACAGCCTGCACCGCACCCAGGAGGCCGAGGTCGGCGAGCGCATCGTGATGGGCACCGGCCTGGGCATGACCGAATCGGGGCCGTTCGCGCTCTACGTGACCGGCCCCGACGTGAAGTCGGGCGACGTCGGCCTGCCCGCGGCGGGCATCGAGCTCAAGCTGATCGAGGTCGACGGCAAGACCGAGGTGCGCTATCGCGGTCCCAACATCACGCCCGGCTACTGGCGCGCGCCGGAGGCCACGGCCGAGGCCTTCGACGAGGAAGGCTTCTTCTCGACCGGCGACGCGGTCAAGTGGATCGACGACGCCGACATCCACCGCGGCCTGCGCTTCGACGGCCGCATCGCCGAGGACTTCAAGCTCGCCACCGGCACCTTCGTGAGCGTGGGCCCGCTGCGCGCGAAGATCGCGACGGCCGGCTCGCCCTATGTGCAGGACGCGGTGCTGACCGGCATCAACCTCAAGGAGGTCGGCGCGCTGGTCTTCCCTACGCAGAAGGTGCGCCAGCTCGCGGGCCTCGACGCCGGCGCGAGCATGCGGCAGGTGCTCGAGAGCGCGCCGGTGCAGGCGCACTTCCAGCAGGTGCTGGACCAGCTCGCGGCCGCGAGCACCGGCAGCGCCAACCGCATCGCGCGGCTGCACCTGATGAGCGAGCCGCCCTCGATCGACAAGGGCGAGGTCACCGACAAGGGCTCAATCAACCAGCGCGCCGTGCTCAAGCACCGCGCCGCGCTGGTCGAGGCGCTGCACGACGGCACGCTGCCCTTCACCTTGCGGCCGCGCTGAGGCTTTTTTTCCCATCTCTGGAGACGAACCCATGAAGATCGAAGGACAGGCCGCGCTCGTGACCGGCGGCGCATCGGGCCTCGGCGAGGCCACCGCGCGCGAACTCGCGCGCCTGGGCGCGAAGGTGGCGCTGCTCGACCGCAATGCCGAGCTCGCCGCGAAGGTCGCGGACCAGATCGGCGGCGTCGCCTGCGCCTGCGACATCACCGATGCCGCGAGCGTGAGCGCCGCGCTCGACCGGGCCGAGGCCGCGCACGGCCCGGCGCGCATCCTGATGAACGTGGCCGGCATCGGCAGCGCCAAGCGCATCGTCGGCAAGGACGGCAACCCGGCGCCGCTCGAGGACTTCGTGCGCGTGGTCAACGTCAACCTGATCGGCAGCTACAACATGGCGCGCCTGTTCGCCGCGCGCTGCGCGAAGCTAGCGGCGCTCGCCAACGGCGAGAAGGGCGTGATGCTGTTCACCGCCTCGGTCGCGGCCTTCGACGGCCAGGTCGGCCAGCAGGCCTACAGCGCCTCGAAGGGCGGGCTGGTCGGCATGACCCTGCCGATGGCGCGCGACCTCGCGCAGCACGCGATCCGCGTGTGCACCGTCGCGCCCGGGCTGTTCGCCACGCCGCTGCTGCTCGAGCTGCCCGAGCCGGTGCAGCAGTCGCTCGCGGCCTCGATCCCGTTCCCGCCGCGGCTGGGCCAGCCCTCGGAATTCGCCGAGCTGGCCTGCCACGTCGTGACCAACGGCCACCTCAACGGCGAGGTGATCCGCCTCGACGGCGCACTGCGCATGGCGCCGCGATAAGCCCCAGCAACACCAACGGAGACAAGACCATGACCAACCGACGTCAGTTCGTGACGGCGCTCGGCGGCGCAGCCGCGCTCGGCGCCCTGCAGCATCCCCTGGCCGCGCTGGCCGAGATCGTCGCCCAGCAGGTGAAGATCTACTACGGCTTCCCGGCCGGCAGCGCGGGCGACAGCGTGGCCCGCCGCGTGGCCGACAAGCTCGGCGGCACCGACTTCACCAGGCTCAATCCCGTGGTCGAGAACAAGCCCGGCGCGGGCGGGCGCATCGCGCTCGACTCGCTCAAGAGCGCGCCGGCCGACGGCTCGGTGCTCGCGCTCTCGCAGGCCTCGGCGCTGTCGACCTATCCCTACATCTACAGCAAGCTGAGCTACGGCCTGGCCGACTTCGCGCCGGTCTCGATCGGCGCGGTGATGACGCACGGCCTGGCGGTCGGCCCGATGGTGCCGGCCAGCGTGAAGACGCTGAAGGACTACGTGGCCTGGGCCAAGGCCAACCCGGGCCAGGCCAGCTACGGCTCGCCGGGCGCGGGCTCCACGCCGCACTTCCTCGGCGCGCTGCTGGGCCTCAACAGCGGCGCCGACCTGCGCCACGTGCCCTACCGCGGCTCGCTGCCGGCGGTCAACGACGTGGTGGGCGGCCAGATCGCCTCGAGCCTCACGCCCAGCGGCGACTACCTGCCCTTCGTCAAGGCCAACAAGCTGCGCGTGCTCGCCACCTCGGGCGCCCAGCGCGCCGCCTACCTGCCCGAGGTGCCGACCTTCGCCGAGCAGGGCTTCCCCGAGCTGGTGGCCGACGAGTGGTTCGGTTTCTTCGCGCCCGCGAAGACGCCCGCGCCGGTGATCGCCGCCGCGAGCGGCGCGATCCAGGCCGCGCTCAAGGACAAGGCCGTGGCCGACGGCCTGCTGTCGGTGGGCCTGATCGCGCAGGGCTCCACGCCCGAGGAGATGCGCCGGTCGCTGCAGTCCGAATACGAGCGCTGGGGCCCGCTGGTGAAGAAGATCGGCTTCACCGCGGAGTCCTGAGCCGGCGCCGGGCTGTCGCCAAGTCGCCACCGGCCCGGCCCTTCGGGGCCCCGCTCGCGGTTACGCTTGCGGCATGCCCACCTCCCCGAAATCCGCCAACCCCAAGGGCGCGAAGAGCGACGCGGCCGCCGCGCCGCTCGGCAGGACGGACCGCCTCGACGCGCGCGTGCTCGAGACCCTGGTCGGCTACAACGCGCGCCGCGCCTGGCTGGTGGTGAGCGCGCTGTTCGCCAAGCGCATGGCGGCCTTCAAGCTCAAGCAGATCGACTTCTCGGTGCTCTCGCTGCTGGCGCACAACCCGGGCGCCACCTCGCGCCAGATCTGCAGCACGCTCGACATCCTGCCGCCCAACCTCGTGAGCCTGGTGGCCGAGCTCGACGCGCGCGCGCTGATCGAGCGCAAGCCGCATCCGCACGACGGCCGCGCGGTCGGCCTGCATCTCACGCCGGCCGGCGAGGCGCTGGTGCGCGAGGCCGAGCAGGCCGTGATCCAGCTCGAGCTCGATGCCAGCGCGCGGCTCAGCGCGCGCGAGCGCGAGACGCTGATCAAGCTGCTGCAGAAGGTCTATCTCTGAGCCTCTGAGCGCCGCGCCTACTGCAGGCCCAGCTCCACCATCTCCAGCAGCCGCAGGGTCAGCGGCTCCAGCACCGACGGGTCGGCCTCCTTGAGCGGGCCCTCGATGATCAGCAGCGCGAGCCCGTGCACCGCCGACCAGGCCAGGTACTCGGCATTCGGGCGCCGCGCAGGATCGAGCGCGCCGGCCTCCACCAGCCGGTCCAGGCCCGAGCCCAGCAGCTGGAACGGGTCCATGCCGCTCGCGCCCGCGCTCGAGGGGCCGATGGTGCCGCGCGCCTCGTCGGAAGAGATCACGAAGGCGGTGCGGAACAGCCCCGGCTCGTCCTGCGCGAAACGCAGGTAGCCCGAGCCGATCGCCCGCACCCAGGCGCGCGCGTAGTCGGCCGGCGGCTGGTCGTGCGAGATCGCACCGAGTTCCTTCTCCATCGAACGTGCCGCGGCCGACAGCGCGGCGCCGCGCACCGCCAGCAGCAGTTCGTGCCGGCTCGCGAAGTGGCGGTAGGCCGCGTTGGGCACCACGCCCACGCGGCGCGTGGCCTCGCGCAGCACCACGGCATCGGGGCCGCCGTCGCGCGCCAGTTCGATGCCCGCGTCCAGCAAGGCCCGGCGCAGGTCGCCGTGGCGGTAGGTGGAGCGCGAGGGCGGCGCGGATTCGGCAGCGATGGCGGCGTTGCGGACCATTTCCTTCTTTCTCGGACTACGATTTTTCGATGTGGACAGTGTCCATTATCTTTGCTATTCTTTGTGGACGGTGTACACAAAGTAGTGCCATCGTATTCGCCAGGGCCTTTTTCGCCCAACGGCGCCCACGGAATAACCGCACCAGCGAAAAGGAATTGCCATGAAAGTCCAGTCCTATCTCTCGTTCGAAGGCCGCTGCGACGAGGCCATCGCGTTCTATGGGAAGGCGCTCGGCGCCGAGGTCGTGCAGCTCATGCGCTACAGCGATGCCCCCGCCGACATGCCGCCCGACGCGGACGGCTGCGCCGGCGCCATGCCCGGTCCCGACAAGGTCATGCATGCGGTGCTGCGCATCGGCGAGACCGAGCTCATGGCCTCCGACGGCCGCTGCTCGGGCCAGGCCGAGTTCAAGGGAATCATGCTGGCGATCACCGCGCCCACCGAGGCCGACGCGCGCAAGTGGTTCGACGCGCTGGCCGACGGCGGCCAGGTGATGCAGCCGCTGATCCCCACCTTCTTCTCGCCGGGCTTCGGCATGGTCGGCGACCGCTTCGGCGTGGGCTGGATGGTGGTGGTCGGCCACTGAAGCCACGCCCCGCAAGACCCCGCGCCCTTTCCTCCCCGGAGCTCCATGTTCAAGAAAATCGCCCTCCTCCTCGTCGTGCTGATCGCCGGCGTCCTGCTGTACGCGGCCACGCGCCCCGACAGCTTCCGCGTCGAGCGGAGCACGCGCATCCAGGCACCGCCCGAGCGGATCGCGCCGCTGGTCGCCGACTTCCACCGCTGGAGCGAGTGGTCGCCCTACGAGAAGCTCGATCCGGCCATGAAGCGCAGCTTCGGCGGCGCCGCCAGCGGCCCGGGCGCGACCTACGCCTGGGAAGGCAACGACAAGGCCGGCGCCGGCCGCATGGAGATCCTCGAGGCCTCGCCCACCAAGGTCTCGATCAAGCTCGACTTCCTCAAGCCCTTCGAGGCCCGCAACACCGCCGACTTCAGCTTCCAGCCGCAGGGCGACGCGACCCAGGTCACCTGGGCCATGCACGGCCCGGCGCCCTACATCTCCAAGCTCATGGGCCTCGTCTTCGACATGGACACCCTGATCGGCAAGGACTTCGAAGCCGGCCTCGCCAACCTCAAGACCGCGGCCGAGAAGCCGGCGGGATCCTGAGCCTGTCCCCCTCCCGTTCTCCCATCCACCCACTCACGAAGGAACTCCCATGTCGCTCCTCAACGCCTATCTCACCTTCGACGGCAACGCGGCCGAGGCCATGCGCTTCTACGAGAAGACGCTCGGCGGAAAAATGGAAATGCTCATGACCGTGGGCGACAGCCCCGAGGCCGCCAACATGCCGCCCGAGGCCGCGAGCCGCCTGATGCACGCCAGCCTCGTCGTCGGCGACAGCACGCTCATGGCCTCCGACAGCATGCCGGGCATGCCGTACGAAGGCATGAAGGGCTTCGGCGTCGCGCTCAACTACCCGACGGTCGCCGAGGCGAAGCGCGTGTTCGACGCCTTCGCCGAAGGCGGCCAGGTCGGCATGCCGTTCGAGAAGACCTTCTGGGTCGAGGGCTTCGGCATGGTGACCGACCGCTACGGCACGCCCTGGCTGATCAACGGCGGCGCCTCCCTCGTCTGACGAAGAACGCCACAACCATCCGCCGGGCGGCGCGCCGCCCGGCCCCTGAGGAATCCTTTCCATGACCGAATCCCTCGACAACCGCAAGCGCTGGCTCGCCCTGATGGTGCTGTGCCTGGGCGTGCTGATGATCGTGCTCGACACCACCATCGTGAACGTCGCGCTGCCCTCGATCCGCACCGACCTCGGCTTCACCGAGACCTCGCTGGTGTGGGTCGTCAATGCCTACATGCTGACCTTCGGCGGCTTCCTGCTGCTGGGCGGGCGGCTCGGCGACCTCTACGGCCACCGCCGCGTCTTCCTCGCCGGGCTGGTACTGTTCACGCTGGCCTCGCTGGCCTGCGGCATCTCGACCACGCAGGGCCTGCTGATCGCCGCGCGCGCGGTACAGGGCCTGGGCGGCGCGATCGTGTCGGCCGTCTCGCTGTCGCTGATCATGAACCTCTTCACCGAGCCGGCCGACCGCGCCAAGGCGATGGGCGTCTACGGCTTCGTCTGCGCCGGCGGCGGCAGCATCGGCGTGCTGCTCGGCGGCCTGCTCACCAGCTCGCTGAGCTGGCACTGGATCTTCCTGGTCAACCTGCCGATCGGCGTGGCCGTGTACGCGCTGTGCATCGCGCTCTTGCCGAGCGCGCGCGGCCAGGCCCATGGCGAGAAGCTCGACGTGGCCGGCGCGGTCACGGTCACGCTCTCGCTGATGCTCGCGGTCTACGGCGTGGTCAACGGCAACGAGGCCGGCTGGCGCTCGGCGCAGACGCTGGGCCTGCTCGGCACCGCGGTCGCGCTGCTCGCGATCTTCATCGCCATCGAGGCCAGGGTGAAGCATCCGCTGATGCCGCTGGGCCTGTTCCGGCTGCGCAGCGTCTCGGTCTCGAACGTGGTGGGCGTGCTGTGGGCCGCGGCGATGTTCGCCTGGTTCTTCATCTCGGCGCTCTACATGCAGCTGGTGCTCGCCTACACGCCGATGCAGATCGGCCTGGCCTTCCTGCCGGCCAACGTCATCATGGCCGTGTTCTCGCTCGGGCTGTCGGCGAAGATCGTGATGCGCTTCGGCATCCGCCGTCCGCTCGCGGCGGGCCTGTGGCTCGCGGCCATCGGGCTGGCGCTGTTCGCGCGCGCGCCGGTCGACGGCCGCTTCGCGATCGACGTGCTGCCCGGCATGCTGCTGCTGGGCCTGGGCGCCGGCATGGCCTTCAATCCGCTGCTGCTGGCCGCGATGAGCGAGGTGAGCCCTAGCGAATCGGGCCTGGCCTCGGGCGTGGTCAACACCGCCTTCATGATGGGCGGCGCGCTGGGCCTCGCGGTGCTCGCGAGCATCGCGGCCGCGCAGACCGGCTCGATGCTCGCGGCCGGCGCGAGCACGCCGCTCGCGCTCACCGGCGGTTACCAGATGGCATTTCTCGTCGGCGCCGTGTTCGCGGCGGTGGCGGGTTTGTTGGGCGCCCTGCTGCTTCGCTCCGCCATGCCGGGGCAGATGCACGACAACGAGGAAGCGGCGGGCCCCGGGAGCGCGGCGAATGGCGCGGCAACGTCCTGACGGGCTGCTGCTGGGCCGGCCGCCGTTTCTGTTTCTCTTTCCCTTCTTTTCAAGGAGTGTTCCCATGGCTCGCTATGTCGACGGTTTCATCGTGCCGATTCCCGCCAAGAACGTGGAGGCCTACCGCAAGGTGGCGCGCAAGGCCGGCAAGGTCTGGATGGAGTACGGCGCGCTCGAATACGTGGAGTGCGTCGCGGACGACGTCAAGCCCGGCAAGCTGACCTCGTTCCCGCAGAGCGTGAAGCTCAAGGCCGACGAGGTGGTCGCGTTCTCGTGGATCGTCTACAAGTCGCGCAAGCACCGCGACACGGTCAACGCCAAGGTGATGGCCGACCCGCGCATCGCGGCGATGGACCCGAAGACCATGCCCTTCGACGCCAGGCGCATGATCTTCGGCGGCTTCAAGTCGATCGTCGAATTCTGAGCGCCGCGGCGGGGACTCAGGCCGCCACGAAGCCGTCGTAGACGAGCTTGAGCCCCGTCAGCAGCATGCCCAGGTAGACGAAGCGGTAGAACCAGGTGGCGTCGATGCGCCGCGCGATGCGGATGCCGACCCACACGCCCAGCGGCGCGAAGGGCATCAGCGCCAGCGAGGTGGCCAGCGTGCGCAGGTCGATCAGGCCCAGCCATGCGTAGGGGATCCACTTGCTGAGGTTCACCACGAAGAAGAAGTAGGCCATGGTGGCCGTGAACACCACCGGCGACAGCCGCAGCGGGATCACGTAGGCATTGATCGGCGGCCCGCCCGCATGCGCGATGAAGCTCGTGAAGCCCGACACCGTGGTCAGCGCGGCGCCGATGCCGCGCGAGGGCAGCGGATCGTCCGGCTTGGGCGGGAACAGCACGCGCTGCGCCAGGAAGAGCAGCGTGAACACGCCCACGATGCCCGCCACCGTGTGCGCCGACAGCGCGCGGAACAGCAGCGTGCCGATCACCGTGCCCAGCAGGCCGAAGGGGATCAGGAACTTCAGCAGCGAACGGTCGAAGTCGCGCCGGAAGGCCGCGAGCCCCAGCAGGTCCATCAGCAGCAGCAGCGGCATCAGGATCGCCGCGGCCTGCGGCACCGTGACCGCCAGCGCCATCAGCGGCACCGCGAGCGAGCCGAAGCCGGCGCCGAAGCCGCTCTTGCTGATGCCGAGCAGCAGCACGGCGGGAATGGCGACCGCGTAGAAGTGCGGGTCGGTGATGAGGGGGAAGACCATGGGCAGGGAGGGCGCGCGAAAAAAAGCCCGTCGTCGCGGCGGGCCCCGGCGAGCGTAGCAGGAAGGCGCGCGGGCCGCTGCGGCCCCGATCCGGCCCGGCTCAGCGCTCGAGCGCGCCGCCCGCGAGCCAGCGCGCGCCGCGCTGGTAGAGCGCCTCGACCGCCGGGCCCTTGAGCATCGGCATGTCGAGCTTCACCGTGTAGCCGATGCGCTGCTGGATGTAGGCCAGGTGGCGGTAGCCCTCGGGCAGCTCGGCCAGCTTCGCGGCATCGAGCGTCACGGTGGCGGCCGGGTCGATCGGGTCGATGCGGTCCTTCTCGTAGATCGGCTGGCGGTGCAGCAGCTTCCACTGCCCCTCGTGCAGCACCACGAAGTCGTAGAAGCGGCCGGTGCACACCACGTCGCAGGGCACGCCCTCGACCGGGCCGCGCTGCGAGATCGTCATCTTGGTCTGCACGATGGCGCGCTCGCCCGCCAGCTCGATCGCCGAGCCGCCGAGGAAGTGCAGGATGCTCACGCCCTTGGCCCAGCCCTCCCGCGTGACGCGGATGAACTCGGCGAACGGCCCCTGGAGCCAGGTCGCCATCATCACGCCCTCGGGATGCCACACGGTGGCGAAGCGCTCCCAGTCGCCGGCATCGCGCCAGACGGCCCAGCGTTCGATCATGCGGCGGATCAGCAGCTCCTGCTGCAGCGTGTCGTTCATTCCCTGCGTCTCCTGTCGGGGGGTGGATGTCATGCGGGCTGGGCCACGGCCTTCGCCGCACCGGTCGCCGGCGACGGCGCCAGCGGGTTCAGCACGAAGTCGAAATCGAGCCGCCAGCGACCATCGGCCTGCCGCGTCCAGGGCGCCACCAGCGATTCGCGCACCGCGAACACCGCATCGGAATCGAGCCATTGGTCGCCCTCGCGGAACACGTGGGTGATGAGCCGTTCGTAGCCCGGCGCCTGGATCATGAAGTGCAGGTGCGCGGGCCGCCACGGATGGCGCTTCGTGGCATCGAGCAGCTGGCCCACCGGGCCGTCGGTCGGGATCGGGTAGGCCTCGGCCAGCACGCTGCGGAAATGCAGCGCGCCGTCGGGCCCGGTGCGCAGCCGGCCACGGTTCTCGGCATGGCCGAGCTCGGGATGCTGCACGTCGTAGTGCCCGCCCGCGTCGGCCTGCCACACGTCGACCACGGCACCGGCCACCGGCGCGCCGTCGAGGCCGCGCACCGTCACGCTGACGTCGCAGGGCTCGCCGGCCGCGCCATTGGCCACGTCGTCGCCATGCGCGTACTCGGGCGCGCCCTCGACGTAGAAAGGCCCGAACACCGTCGCCTCGGTGCAGCCCGCGGGCTTGTCGTTGTTCATCGCGATCGTGAGCATCGACAGCCCCAGCACGTCCGACAGCAGGATGAACTCCTGGCGCGTGTCGTCGCACATCCGGCCCGTGGCCGTCAGGTAGTCGATGCCCTGCTTCCACTCCGCCTCGGTCAGCTTCACCTCGCGCGCGAAGGCGTGCAGGTGCTGCACCAGGCTGGTCACGATCTCGTGCAGCCGCGGGTTCGGGGTGTCGGCGAAGCGCGCGAGCACGGCCTGGGTGATGTTGTCCTGGTTGAGATTGCGCATGGCGGCTGTCTCCATTCGTTCGAGGGGTTCGCCGACTCTAGGCGTCGGACCGATGGGCGCAAAGCACCTCGGCGCAAATGATTTTTCCGCCCAGCGGAACGGTCGACCCATCGCCTGGCACAAAATCGCGCAGCCCGAAAAAGACGCTCGCCGGAGACACCCATGGACCGCTGGACTGAAATCGCCCTGCTCGTGCAGATTGCCGACGCCGGCAGCCTGAGCCGCGCCGCCGAGGCGCTGGGGCTGTCGAACGCGGCCGCGAGCCGCCACCTGAGCGCGCTCGAGGCGCGGCTGGGCGCCCGGCTGGTCGAGCGCAACACGCGCCGGCTCTACCTGACCGACACCGGCCGCGAGTTCTGCGGCCGCGCGCGCACCATCCTGTCGGACCTCGAGGATGCCGAGACGGCCGTCAACGCCACCGCGCTGCAGCCCACGGGCACGCTGCGCATCACGGCCTCGCTGTCGTTCTCGATCCACCACATCGCGCCGCTGCTGCGCGAATACACCCAGCGCTACCCCGGCGTGAAGGTGCACGTGGAGGCGGCCAACCGCTACTTCGACCTGATCGACAACAACATCGACGTGGCGATCCGCACGCGCGAGTACGAGCCCGATTCCAACGTGACGATCCGCCGCCTCGGCGAGACGCGGCGCATCCTCGCGGCCTCGCCGCGCTACTTCGCGCAGCACGGCTTCCCGAAGACGCTGGAGGAGCTGCTGCAGCACAAACTGCTGATCTACACCTACGCCAACAACCCCAACGAGCTGCGCTTCACGGGCCGCGACGGCGAAGTCCGCACGGTGGCGGTGCAGGGGCTGCTCGAATCGAACGACGGCCAGGTGCTGCGCGCCGCGGCGCTCGACGGCATGGGGATCCTGGTGCAGCCCACCTACATCGTCTACGACGACATCGTGGCCGGCCGGCTGGTGCCCACGCTCGACGACTGGGACCTGCCGCACCTGCGCATCAACCTCGCCTACCCGAGCCGCAAGCACCTGTCGGCCAAGGTGCGCAGTTTCATCGACTTCATGGCGGCGCACTTCCACAAGATGGACTACGAGCGCAAGTGGACCGGGCATTTCCTGGGCCGCTGATCTCCCGCCGCCGCCCCCGCCCGGCTTTCGCGAAAAAAGGTGCGTAAACGCACCGACCGGCCCGCCGCCCCCTGCGCACACTCGAAACGGACCTGCCCGCATCCCGCGGGCGGGCGCAGTCCTTTCCCATCCTGACCGCTCGAGGAACCGCCATGAACACCCAGGCCGCCACCACGCATGCGCCGATCGCTTCGTCGTTCGCCGCCCCCACCCTCGCCAACGGCGACGACGCCGGCAAGCTGCTGCTGCGCGTCGCCATCGGCGTGCTCGTGCTGCTGCACGGCATCTTCAAGCTCTCGGCCGGCGTCGGCTTCATCGGCGGCATGCTGGCCAAGGCCGGCCTGCCCGGCGGCCTGGCCTACCTGGTCTACGTCGGCGAGATCGTCGCGCCGCTGCTGCTGATCGCCGGTTTCTGGACCCGCGCCGCGGCCGCCGTGGTGGTGGTCAACATGCTGTTCGCCTTCGGCCTGGTGCACATGGGCGACTTCTTCGCGCTGACCAAGCAGGGCGGCTGGGCGCTCGAACTGCAGGGCCTGTACCTGTTCGGCGCGCTGGCCGTGGTGCTGCTGGGCGCGGGCCGCTTCAGCGTGGGCGGCACGACCGGCCGCTGGAACTGATCTCGCGCAGGCTCAGGACGCGTCGCCGCGCACCTGGGCCACCATCCGCTCCAATCGGCCGGCGTCTTCCAGCACCAGCGCGCGGCCGTCCTTGCGCAGCACGCCGCTGCGCACCAGCGCATTGAGCTCGCGCGTGACCTGCTCGCGGTTGGTGCTGATCTGGCTGGCCAGGGCCGCGTGGCGCGGCGCGGGCTCGAGCCGCGCCTGGTTGCCGTCGAAGCCGGCGCCGCGTGCCAGCCGCAGCAGTTCGGCATGCAGCCGGTTCTGCACGCCCAGGGTGCTCAGGTCGATCACGCGTTCGCTGAGCTGGCGCACCAGCGCGGCCAGCCGCTGCATCACGCGCTCGGCCACCAGCGGCTCGTCGCGCAGCAGGGCCAGGAAGGCGGCGCGGTCGAGACTGGCGACCACGCAGGGTTCGAGCGTGACCACGTCGGCCGAGCGCGGCCCGCCGTCGATGGCGGCGATGTCGCCGAAATGCTCGCCGGCCTCGGAATCGCGGAAGGTCACCTGGCGGCCGTTGGCCGAATAGGTGGTCACGCGCACGCGGCCCGAGACCAGCAGGAACACCTCGCCCTGCTGCTCGGCGCGCAGCAGCAGCGGCTTGCCGGCCGCCACGCTGTGCCACAGGCACTGCTGCGCGAGCTGGTCCAGGCGCTGGTCGGACAGCCCCGCGAGCAGCGCGATCTGGCGCAGCGCGAGGCTGGAACGCGGGGCGGCCGAAGCCGGGGCGGAAGACGGGGAAGGTGTGGTGGAGGCCATGCCGGGTCGGTGGGCGCCGCGCATTATGCTCGGGTGCCCTTCCGACCCGCCGCATGCAAAGACGTTCCCCATCCGCCCTGAGAACGCCCACGCGGCGCAACCTGCGCTGGGCCAGCGGGATCGTGCTGATGGCCTACGTCACGCTGCACCTGCTCAACCATGCGCTGGGCATCGCCTCCTTCGCCCGGGCCGAGGCGGTGCTCGACCAGTTGCGCGCCTTCTGGCACAGCCTGCCCGGCACCCTGCTGCTGTATGGCGCCGCGCTGGCGCACCTGGCGCTGGCCGTGGTCGCGTTGTGGGAGCGGCGCACGCTGCGCATGCCGCCGCTCGAGGGCCTGCGCGTGCTGCTGGGCTTCTCGCTGCCGCTGTTGCTGGCCGCCCACCTGACGGCGATGCGCGGCGCCCACACCCTCTACGGCATCGAGGGCTCGTACGCGCGCGTGGTCTGGGGCCTGTGGGACCTGCCGGGCGCGAGCGCGCAGTTCGCGCTGATGCTCGCGGCCTGGGTGCACGGCTGCCTGGGCCTGCACTTCGCGCTGCGCGTGCAGCCCTGGTATCGCCGCTTCTCGCACCTGCTGCTGGCCATCGCCGTCGTGCTGCCGCTGCTGGCCGCCCTGGGCTTCGTTTCGATGGGGCGCGAGTTCCAGTGGACCGGCGTGCCGCCGACGGTGGTCCCGACTGCCGAGCAGTCACGCGCGCTCGGTGCGATCGAACGCAACATCAAGCTCTTCTATGCGCTGGCGCTGGCCGCGCTGCTGCTCGCGCGCTGGGGCCGCACGGCCTTCTACCGCTGGTCGGGCCGGCCCTCGGTCGCGCTGCGCTATCCCGAGCGCACGGTGCACGTGCCGCACGGCTGGAGCGTGCTCGAGGCCAGCCGCTCGCACGGCATCGCCCACCTGTCGGCCTGCGGCGGCCGCGCGCGCTGCTCGACCTGCCGCGTGCGCGTGAACGGCCCGGCCGGCCACGTCGACCCGCCGGGCCGCGACGAGCAGCGCACGCTCGAACGCGTGCGTGCGCCGGCCGATGTGCGCCTGGCCTGCCAGCTGCGCCCACGCGGCGACATCGAGGTCACGCCGCTGTTCGCGCCGCGCCCCAACGAGGGCCGGCCCGCGCCCGTGGGCAGCTTCGGCCACGAGCGCGACGTGGCGATCCTGTTCGTCGACCTGCGGCGCTGGTCGGGGCTGTCGGAACGCCAGTGGCCCTTCGACCTCGCCTACGTGCTCGACCGCTACTTCGCCACCGTGGGCGCCGCCGTGCGCGAGGCCGGCGGTGTGCCCAACCAGTTCATCGGCGACAGCGTGATGGCGATCTTCGGCCTCGAGACCGACCTCGCCACCGCCTGCCGCCAGGCGCTGCGCGCCACCACGCTGATCGGCGAGCGCATGGACGCCTGGAGCGAGGGCTTCGAGGCCCAGTTCGGCCAGCGGCTGGACTTCGGCATGGGCCTGCACGCGGGCCGCGCCGCGGTCGGCGAGGTCGGCTACCTCGAGACCACCACCTTCACGGCGATCGGCGAGGTGGTCAACACCGCGAGCCGGCTGCAGGACCATTCGAAGAAGGCCTCGGCGCGGCTGGTGCTCTCGCTGTTCGCGGCGCAGCAGGCCGGCGCGGCCGAGGCGCTCGGCGCGCCCGAGATGCTCGCGGTGCGCGGGCGCACCGAGCCGCTGGCGGTGCTGTACGCGGTGCGAACGGCCTGAGCCCTCATCCCCGTTTCTCCCCACTGCCAGTGGGGTTCACGGTCCACGCGCGATCTATCGAAAGCAGTGCGCAAACGCACAGCGCAAACCACGATGCGGTTTCACACTGCATCCCGTGGCAACGACGAATGTCCGCCGCCCACACAGACATCCGAAGGGACTCTCACCATGAACACCAAGCAACTCATCGCCCTCTCCGCTCTCGCACTCGCAGCCGGCGCCGCCTCGGCCCAGACCGTGCCGGCCGAAGCCTGGGTGGGCGCGCCGATCGCCACCACCGGCAGCGCGCTGAGCCGCACCGACGTGCGCGCCGACCTGGACCGTTCGAAGACCGTGGCCCAGGCACCGCAGGAAGCATGGGTCGGCAGCGAAGCCGGCGAGAACGTGGCCGCGGGCGCGCTGAGCCGTGCCGAAGTCAAGGCCGACCTCGCGCTGTGGACCCGCGCCGGCCTCAACCAGTACGCGCGCATCGACGGCATCGACAGCACCAACCCCGATTTCCGCCAACGCACGGCCGCCTACGAGCGCCTGCGCAACAGCCCGGCCTACCTGGCCGAAGTGCAGCAGCTGCAGGGCGTGCCCTCGGTGGCCAGCACGCAGCCCGCGGGCGGCGAAGCGGCCGCGAACTGAGAGCGGCAGACGGACCTCGCGCGCAAGGCGCGAAGGTCCCGCCGCTCAGGGCCGCGCGCCTTCCCAGGCGTTCTGCAGCAGCGCGCGGATCGCGTCGCGCTCCAGCGGCCGCGGATTCGGATACTGGTTCTGCAGCGCCTGCGCGCAGGCCACGTCGAGGTCGGCCTCCTTCATGCCGATGTCGCGCAGCGCCACCGGCGCGCCGTTGTCGCGCGCGAGCTCGTACACGGCCTGCGCCGCGCTGCTGCCGCCGAGCGCGCCGGCGATGCGTTCCATGGCGCGCGGCGCCGCCGCGGCGTTGTAGGCCAGCGCATGCGGCAGCACGATGGTGTGGGTCTCGGCATGCGGCAGGTTGAAGCTGCCGCCTAGCGTGTGGCAGAGCTTGTGGTGCAGCGCCATGCCGACGTTGCCGAGCACGGTGCCGCACAGCCATGCGCCGTACAGCGCATCGCCGCGCGCCGCCACGTCCTGGGCCGAGGCACGCAGCACGGGCAGCGCGCGGCCCAGCGCGGCGATGCCCTCCACCGCCATCAGGTCCATGATCGGATTGGCATCCACCGCGTAGAGGCCCTCGGCCGCATGCGCGATCGCGTTGATGCCGCTGGTCACGCTCATCGCCACCGGCAGGCTCAGCGTGAGCTCGGGGTCGTAGATCACGGTGCGCGGCAGCACGCGCGCGTCCTTGCCGGTCTTCTTCACGCCGGCCTCGGTGATGCCGTAGATCGGCGTCATCTCGGAGCCCGCATAGGTGGTGGGAATGGCGAGGATCGGCAGCCCCGAATCGAGCGCGATCGCCTTGCCCAGGCCGGTGGTCGAGCCGCCGCCGATGGCCACGGCGCAGTCGGCATCGAGCCGCCGCGCCACCTCGCGCGCCTCGCGCGCGGTCTCGATCGGCACGTGCATCACGGCGCGGTCGAACACGCCGGCCGCATGGTCGCCGAGCAGCGCGGCGATGCGCTCGGCCTGCGGCCGCTGCTCGGGCGTGGACAGCACCAGCGCGCGGCGCGCGCCGAGCGCCTCGATCTCGCGCGCCAGGTGCCGCAGCGCGCCGGCGCCGAAGACCACGCGCTGGGGCGCGCTGTTGTAGACGAAGGAAGAATGGGTCATGGGGTCGGGCTTTCGGATTCGGGACGCGAGGCGCCCGCCGCGAGTCTCCCGCGCGCCAGTGCGCGCTGCCATGCCGCCAACGGAAAGCAGTTTTCCGCTCAGCGCACAGTGTCCCTGGCGCGGGCCTGCACGATCAGCAGCAGGAAACCGCCCGCCATCGCGACGTTCTTGAGGAAGTTGTTGAGCTGCGCATTGAACTGCGCCGCGTCGGCCGACCAGAAGGCATGGGCCGCGAAGGCGGTGGCGATGGTGAAGAGCGCGAGCGCACCCGCCACCCACTTCACGCGCCAGCCCGCGACCAGCAGCAGGCCGCCGCCGATCTCGAGCGCGATGGTCAGCGGCAGCACCACGTCGGGCAGCGGGATGCCGAGCTTGGCGAAATAGCCGAGCGTGGCGCCATAGGTCATGAGCTTGCGCACGCCCGCGATCAGGAAGATCGCGGCCATCAGCACGCGGGCCGCCACCACCGCCGCGCCGCCCTCGCGCGCGCCCACCGTTGCCGTCGTCATGTCTTTTCTCCTTCGCGCGTCGCCGCGCCGTTGTTGCCGTTGCTGCCTTTTCCAAATCCCGTGCGCCCCATGCAGAACACCATCGCGCACGACAGCAGCGCGGGCAGCGCCGCCGCCACGAACAACGCGCCGTTCGACCAGTGCAGCCCGATCAGCCAGCCCGCCACCAGCGGTCCCGCGATCGAGCCCGCGCGGCCGATGCCCAGGCTCCAGCCCATGCCGGTGGCGCGCACCGTGGTCGGGTAGACGCTCGAGGCCAGCGCGATCAGCGCCGGCTGCGCGCCGACGATGCAGAAGCCGCTGACCACCACCGCCGCCAGCATGGCCGCGAGCGGCAGCGCGGGCTGGCCGATCAGCGCGATGGTCAGCACCGCGAGCGCGAACACCGGCACCAGCACGCGGTAGAAGCCCACGCGGTCGATCAGCGGCCCCATCGCCACCGTGCCCACCACGCCGCCCACCTGCAGCAGCGTGCCGGCGGCCACCGCCACGTTCGCGCTGTAGCCCGCGTCGACCGCCAGCGTGGGCAGCCAGTTGGCGAGGAAGAACAGGTTCAGCAGGTTGAGGAAGTTGATGCCCCACAGCAGCAACGTGGCACGCGCGCGGCCGCTGCGGAACAGCTCGGCCACCGGCGCGCCGTCCTGCTTCGCCTCGTGCACCACGTAGCGGCTGGCGGCATCCACCGGCACGCCGGGCGCGATATGGCGCAGCCATTGCTGCACGCGGTCGAGCCGGCGTCCGCGCAGCACCAGGAACTGCATCGACTCGGGCATGTAGCGCAGCATCAGCGCGGCGATCACCAGCGGCACCACGCCGCCGAACACGAACACCGCGCGCCAGCCGCCCAGCGGCAGCAGCAGCGCGCTGATCGCGCCGCCGAGCACCGCGCCGCCGGTGAAGCCGCACGAGACCCACATCATCAGCGTCACGCGCCGCCGGTGCGGGCTGTACTCGCTGGCCAGCGCGCTGGCGTTGGCCATGATGCCGCCCAGCCCGATGCCGGTGACGAAGCGCATCGCGAGCAGCTGGCCCAGCGTGTGGACCCCGGTGGTCGCGAGCATGCACAGCGCGAAGAACACCGTGGCCGCGATCAGCACCGGCCGGCGGCCGAAGCGGTCGGCGCAGATGCTCAGCACCAGCGAGCCGACCAGCATGCCCAGCAGGCCGGCGCCGAACACCGGGCCCAGCGCAGCCTTCTCGATGCCCCATTCGTGCACGATCGCGGGCGCCACGAAGCCCATCGCCTGCACGTCGAAGCCATCCATCACCACCGCGCAGCCCACCAGCACCAGGATCCAGCGCTGGAAGCTGCTGACCGGATGGCTGTCGATCAGCGCGGGGATGTCGATCGGCGCGCGCAGCTCGGCGGCGGCGCCCGTGCCCGCGGATTCGGCGATGGCTCTCACGCGAGCGCCTCGTCGAGATCCAGGCAGTGCTCGGCGCTCCAGCCGTAGAGCCATTCGAGCGCGTCGTAGAAGCGCTCCTGCGGCCGGCCCTTCCACATGTTGTTGCGCACCTGCCGCTCCACGCCCTTGGCGTGATAGATGCGCCCCATCTCGCGCGCCGACAGCACCACGCGCGCGGTACGCGCCACGCGCGAACGCTCGTACAGCGCGAGCGCGCGCGGCCAGTCGCCCTGTTCGCGGCGCAGCGCGAGGCCGAGCGTGACCGCGTCCTCGCAGGCCATGCAGGCGCCCTGCGCGAGGTACTGCACCATCGGATGCGCGGCATCGCCCAGCAGGGTGGCGCGGCCGAAGGTCCATTGCTCGATCGGGTTGCGGTCGGCGGTCGAGTAGCGCTTCCAGGCCTGGGGCACGCGCAGGATCTGCTGCACCCGCTCGCAGGTGCCGGCGAAGAAGCGCAGCAGCTCGGCCGGGTCGCCGTCCATCGAGCCCCATTCCTCGGGCCGGTCGCTGTGGAAGGTGGCGGCCAGGTTGAACTTGTCGCCGCCCTTGAGCGGGTAGTGCACCAGGTGGCAGTTGGGGCCGACCCAGATGCATGGCGCGGTGAAGCGCAGCGCCTCGGGGAACTCGGCCGTGTCGACCACCGCGCGGAACACCACGTGGCCCGACACCCGGATGCCGTCGCCCACGTACTGCTGGCGCACCACCGAGCGCACGCCGTCGCAGCCGATCAGCGCCTGGCCTTCGTGGCGCCCGCCCTGCGCGTCGATCAAGGTCACGCCCTCCGCGTCCTGTTCGATCTTCACGCCTTTGGTCGAGGTCAGGAACTCGATCTGGCCGTCGCGCGCCGACTGCACGCCGTCGAGCAGCGCGCCGTGGATGTCGGCGCGATGGATCACCGCATAGGGATTGCCGAAGCGCTCGCGGAAAGCGTCGGCCAGCGAGATGCCCGCCACGCGCCGCGCATCGAGCGCATCGAACATCACCATCTCGTCGGTGTAGACCGCCTTGGCGCGCAGCTGCGCGCCCACCCCGAGGGCATCGCAGGCCGCGAAGGCGTTCGGGCTCAGCTGGATGCCGGCGCCGATCTCGCCGATCCGGCCGGCCTGCTCGATCACCTTGACGCGGTAACCCTCGCGCACCAGCGCGAGCGCCGCCGCCAGTCCGCCGATGCCGCCGCCGGCCACCAGCACCGGCCGTGTGTCTTTCGCCGCGCCCATTTCAGTTGAGCCCGAACAGCCGGCGCGCGTTGTCGCGGCCGATCTTGCGGCGGTCGTTCTCGCTGATCTCGCAGCGGTCGAACCAGCGCGCCGCATCCTCGTGCTTCTCGAACGGATAGTCGACCGAATACATGATGCGGTCCGATCCCACCTCAAGCATGGTCGACAGCAGCGTGGGCGTGCGGAAGTTGCCGCTGGTCGTGATGTGCACGTTGCTGCGCAGGTAGTCGCCGATCTCCTTGTCGCAGGGCATGCCGCGGCGGCCCTTGCGCAGGATGTGGTCGACGCGCCAGATGTTGAACGGGATGCCCTCGCCGAAGTGGCCGAGGATCATCTGCAGCTCGGGATGGCGGTCGAACAGGCCGCTCGACAGCAGGCGCAGCGCATGGATGCCGGTCTCCACCGCGAAGGCCCAGGTCGGGCCGGTGAGCCAGTGCGCGCCTTCGTAGATCGGCTCGCGCGGCAGCAGCGGGTCGCGCGGATGCATGTAGAAGGGCTTGCCCAGCGCCGCGGCGGCGCGCCAGAAATCGGCGAAGCGCGGATCGTCGTAGTAGACGACCGTCTGCTCGTCGCCGACCTGCGAGAAGCCGTTGACCAGGAAGCCGTGGAAGCCCAGTTCCTTCACGCAGCGCTCGAGTTCGCGCGCCGCCGCCTCGGGGTCCTGCAGCGGCAGCGCCGCGAAGCCGCCGAAGCGCGCGGGATGGCGGCGCACCTGCTCGGCCAGCACGTCGTTGGCGCGCTTCGCGACTTCCACCGCGCGCTTCGCGTCGGGAATGCCCTGCACCGCGGGCGAGTTCAGCGAGAGGATCGAAAAGGCCGTGCCCCACTGGTCCATCTGCTCGAGGCGCTGCTGCTCGAAGTCGAGCAGGTTTCCCTTCAGCGTCTGCCACACCTCGGGGCGTGCATAGACCTGCGAGTCGGCGATCGTCAGGTCGATCGCGAAATGCTCTTCGAGCGCAATCTTGTCTTTCATGGGGTGTTCACTCCGGTTTGATGTTCAGCTTGTCGAGCACGTCCTGCCAGGTCTTGCGGTCCTCGGCGATGTAGCGCGCCAGTTGTTCGGGCGTGCCGGGGCGCGGATAGGTGCCGAGCTCGCGCGACTTGGCGACCACCTCGGGCAGCAGCAGCGCTTCGTTCATGTCCTTGTTGAGCTTCGCGAGCACCTGCGCGTCGACGCCCTTCTTCGCGATCACCGCGAACCAGCCGTGCGCCACCGCGCCGGGCACGGTCTTGCTCGCGAGCGGGAAGGCCTCGAGGCCGGGCTCCACGCGGTCGCCCATGCTGGCCAGGATGCGCATGCGGCCGCCCTGCACGTTGCCCGCGACCACGTTGTAGGTCTCGACCATCATCTGGGTCTGGCCGCCGAGCGTGGCCTGCATCGCCTGCGCGCCGCCCGGGTAGTGCACCTCGAGGAACTGCGCGCCCGACTGCAGCCCGAGCAGCGCCGATGCCAGGTGCGGCGCCGTGCCGCGGCCGTTGTCGGCCACCTCGACGCCCTGCGGTCTGGCGCGCGCGGCCGCGATGAAGTCGGCCAGCGTCTTGTGCGGCGAATTGCCGGGCACCGCGAGCATGAAGGGCGCCACAGCCGCGAGCGTGACCGGCACGAAGTCGCGGTTGAAGTCGTAGCTCACGCCCTTGATCGTGCTCGGCGCCACCGAGATCGCCGAGCCCTGCACGAAGCCGAAGCTGTAGCCGTCGGCGGGCGCGGCGAGGATGCTGTTCATGCCGATCACGCCGCTGCCGCCGGGCCTGTTGTCGACGATCACGCCCTGGCCCCACTTCTCGCCGAGCTTCGCGCCCACGAGGCGGATCAGCACGTCGGGCGCCGAGCCGGCCGGGAACGGCACGATGAAGCGCACGGCCTGGGCCGGCCATTTCGTGGCCGTCTGCGCCTGCGCCGCCGGCAGCGCCGAGGCAAGGGCCAGCAGGGCCGCGACGGCGTGCCTGCGAGAGTGTCCGAGGCTCATCTTCTTGTCTCCATTTACTTGATTATTCAAATAAGTGGGCGGACTATATACTTGAACAATCAAGCATGTCTAGATGAAAACCCTGAGCCAAGAACACGACCTCGAGAAGGCCATTCCCTTCCTGCTGGCACGCGCCGGCGCGCGCATGGGCAATGCCTTCGCCAAGGCCCTCAAGCCCTATGGGCTGAGCCTCAGCGAGTGGCGCGTGTGCGCCTCGCTGCAGCACACGCCGCGCCAGACGCTCTCGGAGCTGGCGACGCACGCCTCGACCGACCTGTCGGCGCTGTCGCGCATCGTCGACCGGCTGGCGGCCAACGAGCTGGTGATGCGGGAGAAGTGCGACACCGACAAGCGCGCGGTGCGCATCGCGCTGACCGAGCGCGGGCTCGCGCTCACGCTCGAGCTGATCCCGCTCGCGCAGCACTACGAGGCGGTCGCGATCTCCGACTTCAGCCCGGCCGAAGTCAAGACCCTGCGCGCGATGCTGCTGCGGCTGTACGCGAACGCGACGCCGCTGGCCTGAGGGGTTGGCTCAGGCCGGCTCGACGCGCACCGTCGAGGCCGCGCGCGCCTGTGCGATCGCGAAGCGCACCGGCAGGAAGCGCTCGATCACCGCGCAGTTGGTGCGCGTGTGCTCGGTCACCTCGCTGCAGGTGAACGCCGCGCCGCGGCCGCCCTGCCAGGTAGCCAGCGCCAGCAGCAGCGCGAGCTGGTCGGCCAGGTGCGGACCGACCGCCGCCTCGCTCTTGAGGAAGTCGCGCAGTTCCTTCACCAGCGCATGCGCCACCTGCTCGGCGCTCAGCGTCTTCTCGCCGAAGGCCGTGAACACCTCGGTCACCTCGGCATGCGCGAGCGTCGCGATCAGCGCATTGCCCGGGCCCTCGTTCTGCCGCGTGGCGCCGTAGCGCAGCTGCTCGCCGGTCCAGCCCATCGCCGCGCCCAGGGTCTCGAGTTCGCGCGTCATCACATGGCGCGCGATGCCCGGCGCCAGGCACTCGGCATGGCGCTCCAGCGCCTCGCCGCGCGAGAGCAGGTCGAAGGGCTGCAGCGTGCCGGCCGCCGGCACGATGTCGGCCTCGACCTCGCCGCCGCCGGCCGGATAGAAGCCATGGCGGCGCAGCTGCAGTCGCAGGTCGGCGCCGAGCCGGCGCACCAGCGGCGCGAAGGCGCGCTCGAGGAAATGGAACGGCGGCGCCATCGGGTTGTGCGTACCGCCGCTCAGGTGCAGCCGGCTCGCAGCACCCGCCAGCAGCAGCGGCGGCAGCACGGTCTGCAGCACCAGCATGCAGCTGCCAGCGCCCGAGATCGCGAAGCGGTACTCGCCCGCGCGCACCGGGCCCGGCGCGAAGCGCAGCGACTGCGAACCGAGTTCGGCGCCCTCGACGGCCGCGCCGCTGATGGCGGCGGCCGCGTTCACGCACGCGAGGTGCTGGCGCATCAGGCCCGGCTTGGCCCGGCCGGCGCGAATCTTCTCGATGGCCATGGGCTGGCCCGTGACCATCGACAGCGCGAGGCTGGTGCGCAGGATCTGGCCACCACCCTCGCCTTGGGAGCCGTCGAGCACGACGGTCTGCAACGGCGCCGCATGCGCCTGTTCTCGTTGGATTTCTTCTTCTTTCATGGCTGTTCTTCTTGTAGCGAGCGCATGCATCGCGCGCCCCTGTTCCCATTTTTCTCGGTGTGCCTTCAGCCGCAACCCCGCGACCCATGGCACACCGCGCTCTTCGCATCGCTAGCCCCGAAGCGCTGCACCGTCTCGCTGAGGAAGGCATCGAGCCCCGACGCATCGGCCGGCGGCAGCGCCGTCACGGGCTCGGCCGCATGCGCGGCCAGCTCCGCCTCGATGAAGGCATGGATGCCCGGCCAGCGCGGGCTGGTCGCGGCCTCGCCCGCGCGCATCTTCACCTCGAGCAGCGCGTTGATCTCGTCGATCAGCGCGGCGTCGCGCACCGGATCGAGCGTGTGCTGCGCGAGGTCGGCGAAGCGCATCGGCGGCACGCCGGGCCGCATGCGGATCCAGCGCGCGGCCAGCAGCGGGCGCAGCACGTAGAGGTACTTCTTGTAGCGCACCGTCTCGGCCTGCAGGTGCTCGCGGAAGTTCTTCTTCGCCATCGAGGCGTAGTGATGCCAGCCGCGCGCGTTGGAGAACACGGCCTCCGACAGCGCGCGAAAGCGCGGCATCGCCTGCGCGTCCTCGCGGTAGACGATCGGCGAGCGCAGCCACTCGAGCAGCGTCGGGTTCGACTCGCGCATCAGCCCTAGCGCCTTGCGCAGGTCCCAGCCGTTGATGTCGAGCTCGCCGCTGATCGGCAGCTCGATCACGTCGCGCCGCGGCGTCACCGTCAGGTACCACGGCAGGCGGTTCACGTAGATGAAGCGCACGTCGTAGTCGCTGTCGGGCGAGGCGAAGCCCCAGCCGCGGCTGCCCGATTCGCAGGCGAACAGCACCGTGACCTCGTGCCGGGCCTCGATGGCGGCGAGTTCCTCCATGATCTGTGCGCGCATGGCGGGCTCGACCGGGTGGGCCGAGCGGATGCGTTCTTCTTCGTGTCGTTGCGGTTCCATCGTTGTTCTTTCCCCGTCGTTCGTCATTCAATCCGTCGTGCTCGCCATCACCGCGGCCAGCGTGCCGCGCCGCGGATTCCACACGGTGAAGCACCAGATGCCCCACCACTCCTTGCCGTCCTCGAAATACGCACTCCACGTGCTGCGCTCGGGTTCGCGCTCCGGATCGCCGACCCAATCGAGCAGCACGAGGCCTTCGTCCGGCAGCAGCCCGATGGCCTCGCAGAAGCGCGGGAACAGCGAGGCCCGCTCGGCTTCGTCGGCCACGGTCAGCGGATAGGGCGGATCGCCGAAGGCCTGGCAGAGCCACTCGAACCAGTCCACCTCGTCGAGCTCGCGCGTGTGCGCGATGCGATGGTTCGGTGGATAGCTGTCGGCCGCGACCACCGCCGCCGCGTCGAGCCGCGTCGCGCTTGCGCTCGCCACGTCGAAGGCCCGTTGCGCATCGAAGCTGGCCGGCTGCAGGGACGGGTTCTTTTCCATGGCCTCGCGCCAGTGGCGTTCGGCCCGCGCCATCGTTTCCTCGCCCAGCCGCCGCAACACCTCGCGGTGATGCGCTTCGCCCACCACCGGTGCCTCGCCGGCCACGCGGCAGACGCTGAACTCGAACACCACGCCCACGCGCTGCAGCTTGGCGCGCAGCGCGTCGTGGGCGGCCGCCGCCTCCGATGCCATCGGCACGACCTCGTCCTTCGATGCGCTCATTCCGGCTTTCTCCCGAATCGTTGGGCCCACTGGCGGACCTTCTTGTCCGCATGGGCGTTCAATGCCGCGACCTGCGCCGGCCCGGGCGCGAGACCCAGGCAATGCGCCACCGCCAGCCATCGCAACAGCCGATGATGCCCTTCGCCGCGCCGCGCGAACTCCGCTTCGCCGCATGCCGCGAGGCGCGCCGATGGAATGGCAGCCAGAAAGGCACGCCAGTTCCACGGGTTCGCATGGCCGCGCAGGCAGGCTTCGAGTGCCCAGTCCTCGTCGGCGGGATGGCGCAGCTTCGCGGCCAGGGCCTCGGCCGCCACCTGCGCGCCCTGTCGCTCCCAGCTGTTCCATGAAGGCTGCCAGGCATCGACCAGCGCGCGCAGGCGCGCGAGATCGGCCGCCGAACCCCAATGGCCCAGTGCCTCGACCGCCAGCGTGCGCAGGCCCCACCACTTGCTCTCGAGCGCGGCATCGACCTCGGCGCGCGCCGCGGGCGTTGCGGGTGCGCCGGCGAACGCACGCAGCCGTTGCGACATCACGCCCAGCAGGTTCGCGCCCTCGCCTTCGCGCGAGGCGGACCGCGCCGCGCGCAGCGCCCGCCGGCATGGCAGGCAGCGCACCGCGCGGCTGTCGATGCTGGCGTGCATCGTCTCGTACCACCACTTCTGCTGCTTGGCCGTCCACACCTGCTCGGCACCGCAGTCGCGGCAGGTGAAGGCGCGGTCGACGTAATAGGTGGGCAGCGCGCCATAGGTGTTGTTGTGGCGTGCCAGCACCGCCACGTCGGCAGGCTCGAGGCTCGGCGCGCGCCGCGACGGCAGGTGCCGCTGGTCGGGCAGGCGCAGTTGCGCCTCGATGCGCGCCGCGCGCTCGAGGCGGCGGCCGCGGATCTCGGCGCGGCGTTGCTTGTTGCTCTTCATCTCGTCGTCCTCGTTCGGTCTCTCTGAAAAAGGGAGGCCGATCGGGACGACCTCCTTGCACTAACCCTTCACGCACACCACCTGCTTGAGCGTGTAGACCACCTCCACCAGGTCCTTCTGCGCGTCCATCACCGCGTCGATGTCCTTGTAGGCCATCGGGATCTCGTCGATCACGTCGGCGTCCTTGCGGCATTCCACGCCCTCGGTCGCGGCGATCTGGTCGGCGATCGTGAACAGCTTCTTCGCCTTGGTACGGCTCATCTTTCGACCGGCGCCGTGGCTGCAGCTCATGAAGCTCTCGGGGTTGCCCTTGCCGCGCACGATGTAGCTCTTGGCGCCCATGCTGCCGGGGATGATCCCGAGCTCGCCGGCCTTCGCACTCACCGCGCCCTTGCGGGTCACGAGCACGTCCTCGCCGAAGTGCGTTTCGCGGCTCACGTAGTTGTGGTGGCAGTTCACCGCTTCCACGTGCGCCTCGAAGGGCTTCGCGATGACCTTGCGCGCGGCCGCGACCACGCGCTGCATCATCACCTCGCGGTTCGCACGCGCGAACTTCTGGGCCCAGCCCACCGCGCGCACGTAGTCGCCGAAGTACCGGGCGCCTTCCTCGAAGTACGCCAGGTCCTGGTCGGGCAGGTTGCGCTGATGCAGCTCGGCGTCCTTCTTCGCGAGTTCGATGAAGTGCGTGCCGATCGCGTTGCCCACGCCACGCGAACCCGAGTGCAGCATGAACCACACCGAACCCGCCTCGTCGAGGCAGACCTCGATGAAGTGGTTGCCGGTCCCCAGCGTTCCCAGGTGCTTGTGGTTGTTCGTGTTCTTGATGCGCGGGTAGTCCTCGCAGATCGCATCGAACTCATCCACCAGCTTGGCCCAGGCGGCGTCGGTTTCGTCGGGCGGCGTTTCCCACGAGCCCTTGTCGCGGCCCATGCGCTTGGGGTTCGAGCCGTGCGGCACGGCCTTCTCGATCGCCGAGCGCAGCGGGCCCAGGTTGTCGGGCAGGTCGTTGGCATGCAGCGTGGTCTTGCACGCCATCATTCCGCAGCCGATGTCCACGCCCACCGCGGCCGGGATGATGGCCTTGAAGGTCGGGATCACCGAACCCACGGTCGCGCCGATGCCGTAGTGCACGTCGGGCATGGCCGCGATGTGCTTGAACACGATCGGCAGGCGAGCCGCGTTCTCGAGCTGCTTGCGCGCCTCGTCTTCCACGGGCACGCCGCGGGTCCACATCTTCACGGGCACGCCGTTGGGGACTTCGTGCAGGTTGTAGTTCTGTTCTTTCATTTTTCTCTCCGTCTATCTGTTCTTCACGATCATTCTGGTGGACACGGCGGGATTCGAACCCGCATCAATACGGCGACCGTGGTGCTTGAATCCAGCGGCCCAGTCGACGATTGGAAACGCGCGCCAGTGACAGACCCGTCATCGGAGCCAGCACCTGCATCCTCAACCTTGCTCGTCGACCGACTTGCCCGCCGTACCTGGTCTTACCCAGGCTGCCGGCAACATCAACATTTTTGGCAGTGGCGCTCCCTTCAATGCCTGCGTGCCCTTAACCCTCATCTCCCGTCGCTCAAGCCCCGTTCGGCCGCAGCGTCACGAGCCCGTTGAGCACCTGGTCCAGGCCGCCGACCACCGAGATCTTGTCGATCCGCTCGGCCACGCGTTCCAGCGTCTCGAGTTCCTTCATCCGCAATGCGACAGGGTTGCCCTCCATCACTTTTGCGGTGTTCAGCAGCGAGCGCGTGGCCGCGGTTTCCTCGCGGCGGCGGATCACGTTGGCCTGGGCCGATTTCTCGGCCTCCACCACCTGCGCGAGGATGGTCTTCATCTCGCCCGGCAGGATGATGTCCTTCACGCCCACGCTCTCGAGCACGACACCCGAACCCTCGAGCCGTTCGCGCACCTGCGCCAGCACCGTCTGGTCGATGGCCGCCTTGTTCTCCAGCAACGCATCGAGCGTCTGTTCGCCCACCGCGGCGCGCAGACCGAACTGCAATTCGCGGTAGACATGCTCGGCCGGCTTCGGCATCTGGGCCAGGGCCTGCCGCACGTCGGCGAAGCGCCACACCGCCGACAGGTTCAGCCGCAGCCCCACCTTGTCGCGGGTCAGGATTTCCTGGCCGCTCACTTCCGCGATCTGCGAACGCAGGTCGATGCAGTTCACCGCCACCTGGCGGTTGAAGCGCCAGAAGCCGTGGTTGCCCGCCGGCAGCAGCGCCTGCATCTGGCCCTCGAGCGTCAGCACGCCGACGTGGAACTCGGGCACCTGCACCAGCAGCACGCCTTCGAGGCCCTGCACCGCACGCGGACGCAGCGCCACGCTCTGCAGCTTCGACAGCAGATCGGCCGGCAGGCGCGCATCGACCGCCACGTCGACCACGTCGACGCGCTGCTCGCGCAGCCCGCGCCAGTACAGCTTGCGCGTTGCGGGCGGCAGGATCTGCACCAGCACACCGTCCTCGTGGCGCAGGCCCACCTGGGTCTCGCCCAAGGAAACCTGCACGAACTCGCGTGCCACCAGTTCGGGCTCGCGCGCCAGGAAGTAGTCGGCCAGCTCGTGCTCGAACACCGGCTCGCCGAGCGCGAAGCGCTCGAGCTTCACGGTATCGAAGCCCGCGAACACGCGATGCTTTCCCGGGCCGAGCAATTGCTCGAAATCGCCGTTGCGCAGCAGCAGCGCGCGCTCGTTCTTCTTGATGGTGATCTGGTGGAAGCCCAACATTTCTTCTCTCCTACTTCGCTTTTCGTTCGTTTCGTCGTCTTGTTCCTGGCAATGAATCCAGACCCTCGAAAGGGCAGGCGGCGGGCCTCGCGGTCGCCAGGGGCTGCAGCGCGGCGCTCGCGCGGTCCGGTGGTGACTCCTGTCGTCGCGATCGCAACGCCCTCCTCACCTTCCTCGCCGTCGATGGCCGCGCGCAGTTCCCTGACGCACGCACGGTGCGCAAGCCGCCTGCGCTTGGCACGGTGTCGCGCGCCGCAGGGCCGGGGCCCTGCGCCATCGCTCCGGTGTGCCGGGGCGGGGGGCTTTCGCCCCATCAGATGGCGGTGCACGCACCGCCGGGTGTTTCGCGGGAATCGAACCCGCAACGCCATGTGATCCACACGGTGCTCAACCATGAGCAAACTGGATCGAGTCCAGTCGCCAGGCAGTTCAACAGCGGCATACCGCCGACCCAAGACAGGTCTGGCCTGCGGCACCGGACCGCTTTCATGCGGTACCTGCGAGCGGATGAACTGCATCCGGACGGGTTCTTCATTGCAGGCCGCGTGCCAGGTCGCGGCAATCCGTGGCACGGAGCGGCCGGAAGCACGCAAGTCATTGATATTCCTGGGGAAAACTTCTTTCCCTTCTTTGACACCTCGCAGTCCATCCGGCTAGCATCCAGATAAATTTATAAATTCGGCTAGTTTTTTATCCATGAAACCCATCGTCGTCATCGGCTTCCTCGGCACCCAGCTCGACGCCGGCCAGGGCGCTGGCCGCTGGAGCAAGTGGCGCCCCACCGTCTCGCTCGCGCAGCACGAGGACATGGTGGTGGCGCGCATGGAGCTGCTCTACACGCTCAAGCACAAGACGCTGGCCGAGCTCGTCAAGGCCGACATCGCGGCCGTCTCGCCCGAGACCACGGTCAACCTGGTGCCGATGGACCTGGCCGACCCGTGGGATTTCGGCGAGGTCTACTCGCGCCTGTACGACTGGGCACGCGCCTACCCCTTCGACACCGAGCGCGAGCAGTACTGGTCGCACATCACCACCGGCACCCACGTCGCGCAGATCTGCATGTTCCTGCTGTCGGAGTCGCGCACCATTCCCGGCGTGCTGGCGCAGACCTCGCCGCCGCGGCGCCAGCGCGAGGGCGAGGCCGGCAAGTGCGTGCTGATCGACCTCGACCTCTCGCGCTACGACGTCATCGCGCGCCGCTTCGACGCCGAGCAGCGCGACGCGGTGGCCTTCCTCAAGAGCGGCATCGCCACGCGCAACGCGCGCTTCAACGCACTCATCGACGAGATCGAACGCGTGGCGGTGCGCTCGCGCGCGCCGATCCTGCTGGTGGGCCCGACGGGCGCGGGCAAGTCCTTCCTCGCGCGGCGCATGTTCGAGCTCAAGCAGTCGCGCCACCAGGCCACGGGCGCCTTCGTCGAGGTCAACTGCGCCACCCTGCGCGGCGACGGAGCCGCCTCCACGCTGTTCGGCCACAAGAAGGGTTCGTTCACCGGCGCCGCGAGCGAGCGCGCCGGCCTGCTGCGCACCGCGCACCAGGGCGTGCTCTTCCTCGACGAGATCGGCGAGCTGGGCCTCGACGAGCAGGCCATGCTGCTCAAGGCGATCGAGGAGAAGCGCTTCTTCCCCGTCGGGGCCGACAAGGAGGTCGAGAGCGACTTCCAGCTCATCGCCGGCACCAACCGCGACCTGCGCAGCGACGTGGCCGAGGGGCGCTTCCGCGAAGACCTGTTCGCGCGCATCAACCTCTGGACCTACGATCTGCCGGGCCTGGCCCAGCGCCCCGAGGACATCGAGCCCAACGTCGACCACCTGCTGGCGCTGCATGCGGCCGAGAACCACCGCGTGGTGCGCTTCAACGCCGAGGCGCGCGCCGCCTACCTGCGCTTCGCGCAGAGCCCCGAGGCGCTGTGGAGCGGCAACTTCCGCGACCTCTCGGCCAGCGTCACGCGGCTGGCCACGCTGGCCGATGGCGGGCGCATCCCGGTCGCGCTGGTCGAGGCCGAGATCGCGCGATTGCGCTGGCTGTGGAAGCGCGCGCAGCCGGCGCTTTCCGCAGGCGAGTCGCGGGCCGTCGACCTCGACGCGCTGCTTGGCGAGGCGCGCGCCGCCTCGCTCGACCTGTTCGACCGGCTGCAGCTCGAGGCCGTGCTGCGCGTGTGCCGGAAATCGCGCAGCCTGTCGGACGCGGGGCGGCAGCTGTTCCAGGCCTCGCGGGCGCAGCGCAGCGTGGTGAACGATGCGGATCGGTTGCGCAAGTACCTCGCGAAGTTCGGGCTGGAATGGGGCACCATGACGAGCGCATGAACAAAGCATCGAACCCATGACCGAGATCTACATCAGCACCGACGTCGAATCCGACGGCCCCATCCCCGGCCCGCATTCGATGCTGAGCTTCGGCTCGGCCGCCTACACGGCCGACAAGAAGCTGGTGTCCACCTTCAGCGCCAACCTGCACACCCTGCCCGGCGCCGAGGCCGACCCGAAGACCGCCGCATGGTGGCGGACGCAGCCCGAAGCCTGGGCCGCCTGCCGCCGCGACCCGCAGGAACCCGCGCACGCGATGAAGAACTACGTGGCCTGGCTCAAGGGCCTGAAGGCGCGGCCGGTCTTCGTGGCCTACCCGGCGGGCTTCGACTTCCTGTTCGTCTACTGGTACCTGATGCGCTTCGCGGGCGAGAGCCCGTTCAGCCATTCGGCGCTCGACGTCAAGTCCTTCGCCATGGCCCTGCTGAAGACCGATTACCGCGACAGCACCAAGCGCGCGATGCCGCGGCGCTGGTTCGACCCCGGCCTGCCGCACACCCACGTGGCGCTCGACGATGCGATCGAGCAGGGCGCGCTGTTCTGCAACATGCTGGCGGAAAGCCGCGCCGCCACGCCATGAGCGTTCCACGCCGTCTCGCGCGCCTGGCCGGCCGTGCGCTGCTCGCGCTGCCCCTGCTGCTGCTCGGCGGCTGCGTCGAGTCGATGTTCTATTACCCCGACCGCGTGCGCTACGAAACGCCCGATGCGCTGGGGCTGCGCTACGAGCGGGTGCGCTTCCAGAGCACCGACGGCACGGCGCTCAGCGGCTGGTTCATTCCGGCCGCGGGCCGCGCCGATCCGCGCGAGGCCAAGGGCACGGTGATCCATTTCCACGGCAATGCGCAGAACATGTCCTCGCACTGGCGTTTCGTCGCCTGGCTGCCGAAGCAGGACTTCAATGTCTTCGTGTTCGACTACCGCGGCTACGGCGACTCCGAAGGCAAGCCCGAGCCCCGCGGCGTGTTCGAGGACTCGGGCAGCGCCATCGACCACGTGCGCTCGCGCGCCGACGTCGATCCCGCGCGCTTGCTGGTGTTCGGCCAGAGCCTCGGCGGCACCAATGCGATCGCGGCCGTGGGCGCGGGCAACCGCGCCGGCGTGCGCGCGGTGGCGATCGAGTCGACCTTTTATTCCTACTCGTCGATCGCCAACGACAAGGTCTCGGGCGCCGGCCTGCTCGTGGGCGATCGCTACGCCGCCTCGAAGTACGTGGCCGCCCTCTCGCCGATCCCGCTGCTGCTGATCCACGGCACGGCCGATGCCGTGATCCCCTTCGACCACTCGCGGCGCCTGCTGGCCGATGCGCGCGAGCCCAAGCGGCTGATCGAGGTGCCCGGCGCCGGCCATCTCGAGCCGATGAGCGAGGCCCGCTTCGGCACCACCTACCAGCGCGCGCTCGCCGAGTTCTTCGAAGCCGCGCTGGCGACCGCCCCCATCGCACCCACCCCGCCCGCCCGATGAAGCACTTCGACGCCGCCGCCACCCGTGCCCCGCTGGGCTTCGAGCGCCTCGTGCCCGCGCTGCGCGCCGCCTTCGCGGCCGAGGCCCAGGTGCCGCCGCGCCACGTGCACGCCATCGACAACGCGAGCGGCGACAAGGGCACCGTCCTGATCATGCCGGCCTGGAGCGAGGCCGGCTTTCTCGGCATCAAGACCATCAACATCTTTCCGGGCAACGGCGCGCGCGGCCTGCCCGGCCTGCATGCCACCTACGTGCTGTACGACGCGCGCACCGGCGTGCCGCTCGCGCTGATGGACGGCGACGAGCTCACGGCCCACCGCACGGCCGCCGCCTCGGCGCTCGGCGCCTCGTTCCTGGCGCGCGGCGATGCGCGGCGGCTGCTGGTGCTGGGCACCGGCCGCATCGCGCGCATGCTGCCCGCGGCACATGCGAGCGTGCGCCCCATCGAGGAAGTGACGGTATGGAACCACCGCCCCGAGGGCGCCGAGGCGCTGGCCGCGCAATGGCGCGCGCAGGGCTGGAGCGGTGCGCGCGCGGCCGCGCCGGGCCCCGAGGGTCTCGAGGCCGCCGTGCGGCAGGCCGACATCGTCAGTTGCGCCACGCTGGCCACCGCGCCGCTGGTGCGCGGCGAATGGCTCGCGCCGGGCTCGCACCTCGATCTGATCGGCAGCTTCACGCCCGCCATGCGCGAGGCCGATGCGCAGTGCTTCGCGCACGCGCGCACCTTCGTCGACACGCCCGAGGCGCTGACGAAGGCCGGCGACCTGCTCGACGCGATCGCGGCCGGCACGCTGCGCGCCGAGGCGGTGCAGGGCACGCTGGCCGCGCTGTGCCGCGGCGAATGCGGCGGCCGCACGCGACCCGACAGCGACGAGCGCACGGTGTTCAAGGCCGTCGGCAGCGCGCTCGAGGACCTGACCGCCGCCACGCTGGTGTGGCAGTCGTCGGCCGCAGGCTCGCTGTAGACCTATGACTGCATGGCACGCCTAGTGCTTATGGCCAGTCGGCGCCTCGCGATGGCGCGCGCATACGTCAAGCGACGGATGGCGCGCCGCGCGAACGGCCGTTAATCTGGCATTGCACACAGGGAGACCCACGCATGCTCACCATCGTTCAGAAAGCCGCCATCCTCGGCAAGGCCGGCATCGACGTGCCCGCGCGCCCCGAGGACGACCTGTCGACGCATGGGCTCACGGGCTCGCCGGTGCAGGCCGAGGGCGTTTCGCAGCAGGCCCATGACTGGGGCCGCGCGGTGGAGACGCTGTACGTGAGCTACGTGGCGGCGCGCGCCGCCAAGAGCCTGCGCGACGCCGAGGAGGCGCGGCAGAACGCGATGCTGAGGCGCATGGCATCGGGTTCGCCGCCGCGCACCTCCTTCGCCTGAGCAGGTCCCGGAGCGCCGCGGGCCGCTTGCCGCTTACTTGCCCTGCGCCGCGGTCAGTGCCGGGTTCTGCATCGTCGAGATCACCTTGCTGTTCACGCGCGAGCCGCTCACCACGTTCTGGTCGGGCGCCGCGGCGGCCGCCACGGCTTCGTTGTAGACCTTGGCCGGGTCGGCCATCGGCTTCACCGTTTCGGGGCCGCGCGAGCCACGGGTCACGTTCTGGTCGGCCGCGTGGGCGGTGGCCACGGCCTGCTGGTACATGGCATCGGCGTCGGCCATCGGCTTCACCGTTTCGGGACCGCGCGAGCCGCGAACCACGTTCTGGTTGGGCGCATGGGCCGTGGCAATGGCTTCGGCTTCGACGGCTTCGCGGCTGCGGCCGCCCGTGGTCTGGGCCTGGACGGAGGCCACGGCCATCACGGAAAAAGCGGCCGCGAGGGCGAGTTGGTAGGAGGTCTTCATGTCGGTTGGATGTCGGAGGAGTTGTTTGGACAGGGTTTTTCTCTAGGGAAAACCCTGGATCACGGTAGTCCTCCTGTAAGGCGAACTGATGACGCCCCCGGGCGCGTGCCGGTTGACGAGGAGTGCGCCAGCAGAGTCGGGCGGTTTCTGCCAGGGCGGGGCGCGAGTGCGCCGTACGCCCTTTCAGCCGCCGACCTTGGGCCGCTCCCCGATGCCCAGGCCCTTGTTCGGATCGACCGACCGCGGCGCCAGCCGATCGCGATACGCGCCCCGGCTTCCATATTCCACCTTGGCCCGATCCACCTCCTTCTGCGGCAGCAACTGCAGCTTTCTGCAGTTCGAGCACTGATACAACCGCAGCCAGGGAAAGGCACGCATCCATGTCGAACGGTGAACACGGCCGAGATGGTGGATGCTGCAGTTGCAAGCGGAAAAAATGGAACTCATGAAAGCCTCGAAAGGTGCGCAATCGGTGGTTGCGGCGAGGGTCCGAATCGCACGGATCGCCGCGTGGTCTCGATGCTAGGAATCGAGCCTTGTCGATGCACCTTCGATCGCATCGCAACTGTGTGGCGGTTCACAGCTCGTGCCAAACAGCGCGCGAAAACAACGCGAGCACGCGGCATCACTTCGCGCTCGATCCGCGCTCGCCCAGGGCCTTGAGCAGATCGAGATCGTCGAACGGCGCAGCCTCGTCGCGTTCATCGCCGGGCACGCGCGGCTCGAGCGACTCGAAACTGCCATGGTCGGTCGACGCGAAATCGGCCACCACGTGGATGCCGTGCTCGTCCTTCCACAACAGGCCGCGGCTCTCCATCTCGCGCATGGTCTTGTTGACGACCTCGCGCGACAGGCCCGCGTACGACGCGATCACGGCCTGCGAGATACGCTTGTCGAAGCCGCCGGTGTCGGCCGGCGCGAGCTGGGTCAACTCATAGAGCACGCGCGCGACCAGGGTCTCGGAGGTCAGCGAGGAGATGCGGCGCAACTGGCTGCGGATGATCGTCATGCGCTTGACGGTGAGCTCGAGCAGTTCGAGCGCCACCGACGGATGCCGGGCGCAGATGTCGTGCAGCGCCGAGGCCGGAATGAGGTAGACCGAACTCGGCAGCGCGGCCACGAGGTTGGCCATCGACTGGTAGCGCGCCTCGTCGAGCGTCGGACTCAGGAACAGGTCGCGCGGGCGCACGAAGTCGGTGGTCACGCCCGCGCTGCCGCCATTGCCGCCGACCACCACGCGCAGCAGTCCCGAGGCGACGAAATAGACCTTGTCGGTCCACTCGTCCATCCGCAGCACGGTCTCGTTGCGCCGGAAGGAACGCAGTTCGCTGCGCGCGACCAGCGCCGCGCGCTCCGCCGCCGGAACGTTTCGAAAAAGGGAATGCAGATACATGGTCGGAAACAGGCTCCATCCGATTCGCTTTCTCCGGGCGGGACATGCAGGGGAACGTGCGCGGCCGACGTGGACGGCAGCGCGCGCCGACCAACGGATGCGGCGCTCGGCGCCACGGACGGGCCCTAGGCGATGGAGTCGGACACGCCACGAGATCGCGAGCCATCGGCGTCATCGGCGCGATCGGGCATCGCAGCCGCGGACGGCGCCTGCGCGCCCGCCGCGCAAGCCGCGCACACCGAGCGCACGGCACGCAGCGCGGGCGAATCGCGCAGCTCCTGCTCGCGGATCGCGGCCTCGAGCGCCAGGTACTGGTCGCGCGCCAGCAGCTTCTCGCGCGCGCCGTCGCCATGCAGCAGGACGCCGTGGCGCATGACCTCGTGCAGGGTGCGCTGCAGGCTGTCGATCTGCGCGCCCAGGCGGGCAAGCTGCAGATGGAAGTCGGGCGAGGGATTCACGCGCGCCCTCCGGGGCCGCGCGCCGGCGCGCCATCGTGCAGCGGCACGCCGCAGCCCTGCAGCCATTCGGCGCCGGCCTCGAGCGCCACGCGGATGTCCTCCTCGCGCTCGATGCCGTCGACCACGATCGAGGGCGCGAAGCTGCCGCACAGCGCGAGCATCTCCTCGAGCAGCTCGCGGCCGAAGCGGTCCTCGCGCGCACGCCGGATGAACACCGGGTCGAGCTTGATGATGTCGGGCCGGCAGACCTTGGCGGCGGCGAGGTTGCCGGAGTCGCCGCCGAAATGCTTGATGGCGACGCGGCAGCCGCAGAGTTGCAACTGCAGGCAGAAGTCGCGCACCGATTCGAGATCGGGCAGCGTGGGCTCGCCGGCGATCTCGACCACGAGGCGCGCCGCCAGCTCGGGCTCGCGCCGCAGCAGCACCATCAGCGAGGCCCACCAGTGGTCGCGCCGCGCGCTCTGCGCCGAGATGCTCAGGCCCAGGCGCACGGTGCCGCCCAGGCGCAGCTGCCGCACCACGCAGCCGGCCGCGAGGTGGTCGAAGGTGCGCACCAGGCCCAGCCGCTGCAGACAGGGCATGAAGAGTTCGGAACGCAGCGAGGCGGCGTGCGGTTCGCCCTCGGTGTGGAAACGCGCCTCGTGATAGAGCGGCGCCGCGAAGGCGGCGGCCTGCGCCGGGGCGCCCACCACGGGATGCCATTCGATCGCGAGACGGCGCGCATGCAGTGCGTCGCCGACCTGCAGCGCAACCGCCATGTCCTCGCGGTAAAGCTGCTGCCAGCCTTCGGCCCGCACGAGCTGGAAGTCTGGCGCGGGCTGCGCGGCCCACAGGCGCAGCTCGACCTCGGACTGGCTCATGCGCCCGGGGCTGGGCGCGTCGCTCCAGCCCACGTGCAGCTGCACCAGCGCGCGCGTGTCGCGCAGTTGCACCGGCGTGCCGCCGAGGCCGGTGAGCAGACTCTCGAGCCGGGCCGAGGCGCCCTGGCGCGCCTGCGCGTCCTCGACCGGAAACGCCGGGTTGCTCCACAGCAGGAAGCAGTCGTGCCGCAGCATCGCGAGGTCGGCGTCGGCCACGCTGACGAAGCCGGTCAGCAGGCGGTACTTGATCTCGATGCTGGCATGCAGCGCGAACTCGGCGCCGTAGACCTCCATGAGCTGCGGCAGGTTCGCGATGAAGACGAAGGCACAGGCCCGCACCGGCACGCCGGCGCCGGGGACGGTCGGCACGGCCATCGAGGCCGCGGGTCGCGGCATCGGCGCATGGCGCGGCGCGGCCGGACTGCGGCGGCGCATGCCATCGAAGCCCGCCCGCAGGCGCGCGACCACGGGCGCGACGAAGGACCGCACGACATGACCGGGCCCTGGCGTCGGCAAGGCAAGCGCCACGGGGCTGGTGACGCGATCACGTACGGCCATCTGGTTTCCTCCGCTAGGTAAGTTCGCCGAACCGCAACACGCTGGGTGGTTCCACTGCCGACGCCGAGGTCGGCCGCTGCACGTTCGAGAACGGGCCGTTATGCGGATTGCGCATGGAATGCTTAAACCGAAATGAATACTACGGATCCCGGTAGCAACCCGCATTAACTTTCTGGTGACGAATGTGTCCTAGCTCACAGACGCTGTAACGCAGGGACTCAAAAAACGCGCCGAACGGCCGAAAACGCCTGGCCGGCGCGTGGCGCCGAAACCGGCACCCGCCACGGCCCGCGGCGGGCTGGCGCGATCCGCCGTTCGATTGGCGCGATCGGATTGGCCAGCGCGCGCCGTGCCGCGCACACTCCCGCCCATCGCGGCCCTCCGAAGCCGCCCGGAGTTCGCCCCATGCCCGCCCTCAAACGCCGCCATTTCCTGCTCGGCACGGCCGCCACCCTCGGCGCGCTGGTCGTCGGCTGGTCCGCTTCGCCCACGCGCCAGCGGCTGACCACCGCCGAGCCGCTGCCGGCCACGGCCAGCGGCCAGGTGGCTCTGAACGGCTGGGTCAAGGTCTCGAGCGACGACACGGTCACGCTGATGATGGCCGCGGCCGAAATGGGCCAGGGCATCCATACCGGACTGGCGATGCTGCTGGCCGAGGAGATGGATGCCGACCTCGCCCAGCTGCGGCTCGAGCAGGCCGGCTACGACCCGATCTACAACAACCAGGCGGCGCTGCTCGACAACCTGCCGATGTTCAAGCCCGACGACGACGGCGCGCTCAAGCGCGGCACCCGCCACGTGGTCAGCAAGCTGCTGCGCGAGGTGCCCGGGCTCTGGGGCAGCGGCGGCTCGTCGGGCATCGTCGACCAGTGGTTGCCGCTTCGCGAGGCCGGCGCCTCGGCGCGCGCGATGCTGGTGGGCGCCGCGGCGGCGGCCTGGGGCGTGCCGGCGGCCGAATGCGAGGTGGCGACCGGCCGGGTGTCGCACCCGGCCTCGCAACGCAGCGCGCGCTTCGGCGAACTGGCGGCACGCGCGGCGGCGCTGCCATTGCCCGCGCAGCCGACGCTCAAGGATCCCTCGCGCTACACGCTGATCGGCCGGCCGGTGCACCGCCTCGACAGCGCCGCCAAGCTCGACGGCTCGGCGCGCTACGGGCTCGACGCGCTGCCGCCCGATGGCTTGCTCCACGCCACGCTCGCGATGTGCCCCACGCTGGGCGGCCGCGTGGCGCGCTTCGACGACACGGCCGCGCGCGCAATGCCCGGCGTGCGCAAGGTGGTGGCGCTCGCGCCGGTGGCCGGCGGCCTGGGCTCGGGCGGCATGACCTCGGGCGCGGTGGCGGTGATCGCCGACACGCCCTGGCATGCGATGCGCGCGCTCGACAAGGTCGCGATCGACTGGGACCACGGCGCGGCCGCCAGCCTGTCGAGCCGCGCGCTGATCGACCAGCTCGCGCAGAGCCTCGATGCGCCGGACCAGGCCGACGTGCACCTCGAGACCGGCGACGCCGACGCCGCGATGAAGAGCGCCGAGCGCACCATCGAGGCCGAGTACCGCGTGTCCTTCATCGCGCACGCCACCATGGAGCCGATGAACTGCACCGTGCAGTTCAAGGACGGCGCGGCCACCGTCTGGGTCGGCGTGCAGGGGCCCGGCATGCTGCGCGGCGGCATCGCCAAGGTGCTGGGCATCGAGGCCGCGAAGGTCGACATCCGGCTGGCCTACCTCGGCGGCGGCTTCGGGCGCCGCTACCTCGGCGACTTCGTGATGCAGGCGGCGGCGCTGGCGCGCGAAACGGACGGCATGCCGGTGCAGCTGATGTGGTCGCGCGAGCAGGACATGGCGCACGACTACTACCGCCCGGCCTACGTGGCGCGCAGCAAGGCCGGCTTCGATGCGCAGGGCCGGCTGGTGGCCTGGCGCGTCGACACCGCGGGCTCGAGCCTGGGCTCGCCGGCCTTCCTGAGCGCGGCGGCCGAGGGCACGGCCACCACCGCCTACCGCTTCGCCAACGCGCGCGTGGCGCATCGCACGATGGAGTCGGCCGTCACGGTCGGCATCTGGCGCTCGGTCAACCATTCGCAGAACGGCTTCTTCACCGAGAGCTTCATCGACGAATGCGCGCATGCCGCGGGCCAGGACCCGGTGGCATTTCGCCGCGCGCTGCTGGCGGGCAGCCCAGCCGAGGCGCGGCACCTGGGCGTGCTGCAGCGGGTGGCGGCGATGTCGGGCTGGGGCACGCCGCTGGCGCCCGAGGCCGACGGCACGCGCCGCGCGCGCGGCCTCGCGCTGCACCGCAGTTTCGGCAGCGTGGTGGCGCAGGTGGCCGAGGTCTCGCTGACGCCCGAGCGGCAGATCCGCGTGCGGCGCATGTATTGCGCGGTCGACTGCGGGTTGGCCGTGAACCCGAACCTGGTGCGCCAGCAGATGGAGAGCGCGATCGTGTTCGGCCTCTCGGCCGCGCTGCACGGCGAGATCACCATCGAGCGCGGCCAGGTGCAGCAGAGCAACTTCCACGACTACGCGCCGCTGCGCATGAACGAGTGCCCGCAGATCGAGATCGCGATCGTGCCGAGCAGCGCGCCGCCCACCGGCGTGGGCGAGCCGGGCACGCCGCCGGTGGCGCCGGCCGTGGCCAACGCGGTGTTCGCGCTCACCGGCCAGCGGCTGCGTTCGCTGCCGCTGCGCCTGGCCTGAACGCACGGCACGAGAGGAAAGGAAGGAACCCCATGACCACCACGCTCCAGATCAACGGCCGCCCCGTCGCGGTGACGGCCGAGGACGACACGCCCCTCCTGTGGGTGCTGCGCGGCGAGCTGCGCATGAACGGCACCAAGTTCGGCTGCGGCAAGGCGCTGTGCGGCGCCTGCACCGTGATGCTCGACGGCGAGGCGGTGCGCTCCTGCGCCACGCCGCTGGCGGCCGTGCAGGGCCGCGCGGTGTCGACCATCGAGGGCGTGCAGGGCCCCGAGATCGACGCGCTGCGCCGCGCCTGGACCGAACTCGACGTGGTGCAGTGCGGCTACTGCCAGAGCGGCCAGCTGATGTCGGCCTGCGCGCTGTTGCGCCACACGCCGAAGCCCAGCGACGCCGACATCGACGCCGCGATGAGCGGCAACATCTGCCGCTGCGGCACCTATCCGCGCATCCGCGCGGCGATCCACCTCGCGGCGGGCGACGACCGGCGATGACCCAGCGCCCGCCCGACCTGATCGTCGTGCCCGCCGTGATGCAGCAGCGGCTGCGGCTGCTGGGCTTCGACACGCAGTCGATGCTGCGCCGCGCGGGCCTGCCGGCCGACCTGTTCGCGAGCGGCAAGGCGCGCATCACGACGCGGCAGATGTTCGCCGTGTGGGACGCGCTGGCCGCGATGAACCCCGACCCCGCGCTGGGCCTGCGCATCGGCGCCGAGGGCGCGACCGAGCACTACGACATCGCCTCGATCGCGGCGCTGCACTCGCCGAACTTCGGCGAGGCGCTGCAGCGGCTGTCGCGCTTCAAGCGGCTGACCTGCCCCGAGGTGATCCGCATCGAGCGCGGCGACGGCGAGGTGCGCGTGCGCTTCCACTGGTTCCTGGCCGAAGGCCATTCGCCGCCGCTGCTGACCGACGGCACCTTCGCGTCGGTGCTCGAGCTCGCGCGGCGCGGCACCGGCACCCGGGTGGTGCCGCGCCGGGTGGAGCTGGTGCGCGCGCACACGAGCACGCAGGCCGCGATGCTGGGCGCGCACTTCGGCTGCGCGCCGCGCTTCGGCGCCACGGCCGATGTGATCGTGTTCGACGAGGCGCTGCTCGCGCAGCCCTTCGTCACCCACAACCAGGATCTGCTCGCGGTGCTGCTGCCCGGCCTCGAAGCCGCGCTGGCCGCGCAGGTGCCTGCCACCTCGCTGGTCGACCAGGCGCGCGCCGTGCTGGGCCGCACGCTGCGCGGCGAGCGCCCGAGCATCCAGGCCGTGGCGGCCGAGCTCTGCGTGAGCACCCGCACGCTGCAGCGCCGGCTCGAGGAGGCCGGCACCAGCTACCAGCGGCTGCTCGACGAGGTGCGGCACCAGGCCGCGCGGCAACTGCTCGAGGACACGCAGCTCGAAGCCGGCGAGATCGCCTTCGTGCTGGGCTTCGAGGAGCTGAATTCCTTCACGCGCGCGTTCCGCGGCTGGGAGGGCACCACGCCCGCGCGCTGGCGTACGGCGCAGGCGGTGCCGGAGCGCCCCTAAACTCCGCGCACCATGACATCGACCCTGCACTCCTTCAAAGCCTGGCTCGCCCTGCTGGCCATCACGGTCCTCGCCGGTTGCGCCCATCCGATCGCCGTCGTTCCCGATCAGGCGCGCCTCGCGCGCAGCGCGGACGCGCCCGCGCCGATGCCTCTGCGCGTGGGCTATCACATCCCCGCGGCTCTCGCCGACATGGAAGTCACGACACCGGGCGGCGGCGGGGACAACATCCGGTACTTCCCCTACCGCGACATCGATGCGGGCTTCGAGAAGATGCTTTCGAACGTGTTCTCGGACATCGTGAAACTTCCGTCCATTGCCAACCCCGCGGAAACGGCGAGCAGCGGCGTCCACTACGTCATCGTGCCCACGATCGTCACGACCTCGGGTGGCTCGGGGCTGTTCACCTGGCCGCCCACGAGCTTCTCCGTCGACCTGACGAGCCAGGTCCGCGATCCCGCGGGCACGCTGGTCGCCAGTCCCCGCGTGGTGGGTTTCGGCAGCGCCGAGACCTCCGAACGGATCTTCGACCACGGTATCGCCGGCCGGCGTGCCATGGAGGACGCACTGCTGCGCATGCAGGCCGCGTTGCGCGAAACTTCCTTTAGCGGAGCGCCCGCGCAACGGCAGCGGGGCACGACCTCCGAGCGGCTCGATCAGCTCAAGGCGTTGCGGGAGCGCAAGGACATCACCGAGGAGGAGTACGAGAAAAAACGCAAGGAAATCCTCGACGCCCTGTAGACCCGGTATCCCGGACGGCCGCTCAGAGCAGCCGTCCGCCCTCTCCGGGCGGCGTCACCAGGTCCCGCCGCAGGCTCCAGACACAGGCCGCCAGCTTGAGCAGCCGCTCGACCTTGCTGTCGTAGAGCTCGTCGGCGGGATCCTCCTGCGCGATCAGTTCGGCGATCTGCTCGATGGCGAGCGCCGGCGGGAAGCCCAGCCCTTTTCTCGCCATCTCCATCGCCGTTGCCATCACTTCTGTCTTTTTCATGGGCATGCGTACGCAACGGCCGCGTGGCCGGATTCGAAAAGTCCGTGTCCCGGGGCGGTTCGATGCGGCATCAGGCGCGGCGCTTTCGCACCGCCGTGCCCGAGGGCGTGAGCATCGCGGGTTCGGTGTCGAGGTCGGCCGCGTCGGTCACCCGGCCTTCGCGGTCGTGCTGCACCAGCAGGCGCCGCGCGCGCTGCCACAGCGTGAGGCGCTGCGGCGCGAGCGAAGTGTATTCGGCGAGCTGGGCCACGGTGCTGTCGGGCGAGCGGCCGCGCGTCTCCTCGTCGGCAATGGCGCGCCGGCGCACCGGCGCGAGCAGCAGCATCAGCGCGAAGATGCCGAGCACCGACAGGGCGTAGAGCGTCAGCAGGTTCACGCCTTCCGCGGGCCGCCAGACCTGGAAGAAGTGGTGCCAGGCGTAGAACACGACCCCGACCCAGAACGCGGCCAGCAGCAGCGGCCGCGCGATGCGCAGCCACACGAACATGAGCAGCGCGCCCTGCGGCGTCTTGTGGCGCATGAAGGCGCTCAGCGGCATGCGCGCGGCATCGAGCACCGGCACCTCGCCCTCGGGCTCGGCCCACTCCCGCTCGCGCGGCGGCGCCTTGCCGTTGGGCAGCGGCGGCGCGGCGCCAGGGCCCAAGCCCAGGTCTTCATTCATGCTCGATGGCACGGACGGATGCAGTCGATCGTTCATTCGCAATCACTCCTCTGTCGGGGCTGGTCCACCGGGCGCGCTTGCCCTTGCGCCGCAGGATCGTGGCCGGCAAGGCCACGACCGTGGTGAACATGTTGATCATCCAGAAGGCAAGCGGGTACCAGATGGTCCAGACCAGGTAGCGCAGGATGTCGCGGTCGTAGTGCCGGTCGATCCACAGGCTCACGCCCATCTGCAGCATGCAGGTGATGCCCAGCAGCATCCCGTGCCACTCGGGCCAGAAGCCGACGTACTGCCACTCGGGCGGCAGGAAGCGCCGCACCAGCGCGAGCACCAGCACCGCGAACATGGCGTAGGCCCAGACCACGCTGGCCAGGTACTCGAGGAACACCGGCCACATCATGAAGTTGCGCGGCTTGAGCACCTGGCCCGTGTAGCGCAGCAGGGTCTGGATGCCGCCGGTGGCCCAGCGCTGGCGCTGGCGGTAGAGGCCGCGCACGGTCTCGGGCATCAGGATCCAGCACAGCGCGCGCGGCTCGTAGCGCACGCGCCAGTCCTTGAGCTGCAGCTTCCAGCTGATGTCGATGTCCTCGGTCATGACGTCGGGACTCCAGAAGTCGACGTCGAGCAGCGCGTTGCGGCGGAACATCGACAGCACGCCCGAGACGGTGAACAGCCGCCCGGCCAGCTGCTGGGTGCGCTTGATGAGGCCGATGTTCGAGGAGAACTCGCCCACCTGCATGCGCCCGAGCAGGGTGGTGCGCCCGCGGATGCGCGGATTGCCGGTGACGGCGCCCACGCGTTCCGAATGCAGCATGTGGGTCAGCATCCAGGCGATGGCATCGGGGTCGACCAGCGCATCGCCGTCCACGCCGAGGATGTACTCGCCGTTGGCCAGCACCGCCGCCGTGTTGAGCGCGACCGCCTTGCCCTGGTTGGTGGCGTGGTGCACCACGCGCAGCTGGCCGTAGCGCGCGGCCAGCGCGTCGAGGATGGGGCCGGTGTCGTCGCTGCTGCCGTCGTTGACGGCGATGATCTCGTAGTTCGGATAGCGGCTGCGCATCAGCTGCTCGATCACCTCCTGCACGCGCTCGCCTTCGTTGAAGCAGGGCACGATCACGCTGACCAGCGGCTGCTCGGGCAACAGCGGCAGCGGATCGATCCGCCGGTGGCGGCCGCGCTCGAACACCAGCGCATGCGCGATGCCGCCGGCCATCCAGACATAGGCCGCGAGGAAGGGGTAGTAGAAGACGTAGTTGAGCAGCACCCGCACCACGTCGGCGCCGAAGAAATCGGGGTTCATCGCGCGGCTCCCGGTGCGGTCGGCGCGGAGGCAGCGGCCGGTTTGGTGGGCGCGAGCGCCGGCGGCGTCTCGAGGCCGTCGACCTTGCCGCCCGCGAGGTTGGCGCGCACCGACAGGATGTCGCGCACGGTCACCAGCGGCGGCTCGCCCGCGAGGAAGTCGTCGGGGTAGAGCGCGACATGGCGCGCGCCCAGCCGGTGCAGCAGGGTCCACTGCGCGGCCAGGGTGTCCTTGTCGACCATGCGGCCCGTGCGCCAGTCGCGCGCCTGCAGCTCGAACACGGTGCGCGCCAGGCCCTGCGGCTGCGCCGCCACCTGGCGGAACAGCGCCGCCAGCCAGGCCTGCGGATCGGCCGCCTGCTCCATGAAGGGCATCGCCATCACGGCGGTGTAGTCGTAGGCCTGCAGCGACTGCGCGAGGTCCTGCGCGAACCACTCCTGCGCGGCGGGCTCGAGCACCGGGCGCGCATAGAGGTTGCGCGCGGTGAGGATGCGCGGCTGCCAGTCGCGCACGCGCTGCGCGAGCTCGAGCGTGAAGTCGGTGAGCTGGCGCGTCTTCCACGCGGTCCAGCGCGCGCGCAACGCGGGATCGGCGCGCACCGCGGCCAGGTCGGGCGGCAGGCCCTGGGCGGCCAGTTCGCGCAGCGCGGCCGGGCTCGCATCCTCGTCGTCGCTGTAGGTGGCGTCGTCGTGGAACAGCAGGCCCGCGATCGGCGCGTTCTTCGCAAGATCCTCGTAGATGTCGCCGATCAGGGCGCGCACGCGCGCATCGGCCGGCGAGAGCCGGTGGTAGCGCGTCTGGTCGCGCGCCGCGGCCGACGCGGGTTCGAGGTGCGTCACGCGCACATCGGCCAGCGGGTTGTTCGCGGGCAGCTGGAACGCCAGCACCGGCATCCACGCATAGACCTCGACCCCGGTGCGCGTGCGCAGTTGCCAGGCGACGCGGTTGAACAGGTCGGCGCGCATCGGCAGGTGCCGGTTCGGAAAGTACAGCGCATCGGCCGCGCCGTCGCCGTCGGGATCGGCGAAGGCCTGCAGGTAGACGGCCGAGGGGCCGACCGCCTGCACCCGGTCGAGCAGGCGCGAGAGGTTGGCCTCCTGCTGCGCCGGGTCGGGGTCGTAGACGTGGTCGAGGTCGATGTGCATGGCGCGGTGCAGCGCGCGCGGATCGGGCCGCGCGGGCGCACGCAGCAGGCTGAAGTCGGGCACGGACATGTCGTAGGTGGCGAGGCCGCGGCGGATGGTCTGCAGCGGCACCTCGGGCGTGTTGGCGCCCTCCTCGAGCGTCAAGGTGATCGGCATGCCGGCGCGGTCGGCCGCGCGCAAGGTCTGCTTGTTGTAGGCGCCGTAGGGCCAGACCATGGCGCGCACGCGGGTGCCGGTCTGCGCCTCGATCAGGCCGCGGCTGCGGCGCAGGTCGGCCTCGACGCGCGCGATCCAGGCCGCGTCGTCCTCGTAGCGGCCGGTGGCGCTGTCGTAGCGGTGCGTGATGGCCGCGGGCTGCAGGTTGCCCTGCGGATTGCCGGGCACGCCGGTGTGGATCGCGTCGCCATGGCTCGCGAACTCGACCAGGCCCGAAGCGCCCATCTCGCGCGCCTGGCTCCAGGTGATGAAGGCCTCGCGCTTCAAGGGATTGCGCGCGCCGTAGCCCTCGACCACCTGGCCCGGCGGCACCTCGAGCCAGCCGGTGACCAGCGCCATCACGGCCGGATAGCCGAACTGCTTCAGCAGCGGATAGACCTTGGTGTAGAAGCTCTCGTAGCCGTCGTCGAAGGTCAGCAGCACGGCCTTCGAGGGCAGCGGCCGGCCGCCGGCGCGCGCATCGACGATCTGCTGCAGGCTCACCGGATGGTGGCCCGAGCTGCGCAGCCAGGCGAAGAAGTCGGCCACGGTGCGCTCGTCGAGCGCGGTGGGTTCGGGCTCGTCGACGAAGCTCTCGCGCACGTTGTGGCGCACGTCGTGCAGCGCGATGGCGCGGAAGGTCTTGCCGTCGTCGGCATCGGGCGCCGCCAGCGCGGTGGCGCGCGGCAGGCCCTGGGCGAGCGCGGTGCCGGCCAGCAGCGCGGCGAACAGCAGCGCGGCCAGGCGCAGCGCCATCGGGATGGACGTCTTGTTCTTCATTGGAACGGCACCGACAGATTGAGATAGACGAAGCGGCGCCGCTCGCGCACGCCGTCGTAGGGATGGCTCGCGATGCCCAGGCCGTAGGCCAGGGTGGCCGAGCGGCCGAACACCCATTCGTGGCCGTAGCGCAGCGACCAGAGCGCGCCGCCGCCGAAGCCCTGCTGGCGATAGCTGCCGGCCTCGATGCCGAAGACATGCGAGAAGCGGCGGTCGTCGCGCTTCCAGCCCAGGTACTTGCCGGTCAGGCCGACCTGCAGCGCGCTCTCGCGGCGCGGCGCGAAGTAGTCGACGTCCTGCCGGTCGTAGCGCCCGGTCTCGCCGGAGAGCGTGCCTTCGAGCTGGAAGCGCGGGCCGCTGACGAGGCGCTCGCGCCAGCGCAGGCCGAAGCCGTCGCGCGCATTGCCGTCGCTGAAGTCCATGCGCTGGTAGCGGGCCTCGAAGGCGCGCGACTCGTTGACCACGTAGGTGGCGCCGAGTTCGACCGAGCGCGCGCCGACGTTCGCCAGCCGCGCCTTCCAGGGCGTGTCGAGGCTGTTCGAGTCGAAGCGCGCCGAGAAGCGCCAGCTGTCGCTGGCGCGCCAGTCCACGCCGAGCGCGAGGCCGGTGCGGTAGCGGCCCTTGTCGGCCTGGTGCAGCTCGGCGCTGGCGCGCCAGCGGCCCTGCAGGTATTCGACGCCGACGCCGGTGCGCGACAGGTCGATGTTGCCCAGCGAGGTGTCGCCGCGCGCGAACACCTGGCGGAAGAACAGGCGCCAGCGGTCGTCCCACAGCGGCGACGAGAGCTTCGAATCCACGCGCCAGTCGCGGTCGGCCAGCACGCTGCTGCCGTGGCCCTGGCCGTAGTCGGCCTCGACGTCGAGCCGCGCCGCGTAGAGCGTGTCGCGCTGCGCGACGGCATTGCGCACGGCGATCGATTCGGGCGCCTCGGCCTGCAGGTTCTCGGTGAGTTCGCGGCCGGCGCGCATCTCGCCGGCATCGAACAGCGCGCCCGCGTAGCCGGCGCGCGCGGCCACGTCCCAGGGATGGTCGACCAGCGTCTCGCGGTAGCGGCCCAGCGCCTCGTCGGGCTTGTCGCGCAGCTTCATGGTCTCGGCCAGTCCCGAGCGGAAGCCCGCGTTGAGCGGCGCGAGCGAGGTCAGGCCGCGGAAGCTGGTCTCGGCCTGCCAGGGCCGTTCGGTGTAGAGCTGGTAGAGCGCGCGCAGGTTGCGCACCTCGGCGTACTCGGGATTGGGACGGCCCTGTTCGGGCGTGAGCCGCAGCATCGGCGGCGTGGCCTGCTCGAGCTTCTGCAGCAGGGCCTCGGCGTCCTCGAAGCGCGCGGTGTCGAGGTAGGCATAGACCAGGCCGGTGTGGGTGTCGCTGGGCACGGGGATGGCATCGCCGCCACTGCGCAGCGCCTCCTCGTAGATCGGCACGGCGAGGTCGGAGCGGCGCTGCTGCTGGTAGGCGCCGGCCACGTCGGACAGCGCGTAGTAGGGCAGCGGCTCTTGCGGATGCTCGGCCTGCCAGCGCTCGTAGGCCGCGGTCACTTCGGGAAAGCGGCCGCGCGCGGACACGGCGAGCAGGTGGTCGGCATAGAGGCGCAGGTACAGCGCCTTCCAGCGCTCGAGGTCGTCGGCTTCGTTGGCCTGCGTGGCGCGCTGCACGGCATCGGAAGCACCCTGCAGTTCGTTCGGATAGAGCGGCAGCAGTGCGTCGATGGACTCGAAGCGCTCGGGGCCCTCGCCACCGCGCTGGTCGCGCTCCGAGATGGCCCAGCGCAGGCGCTGGCCCAGCGCCTGCTGGCGCAGGCTCGCGAGCTCGAAGGCACTGAAGCTGCCGGGCGTGGCGCGCTCGGCGGCCTCGGCCTGCGCCAGGGCCTCGGTCAGCGAGCCCTGGTCCTCGAGCGCGAAGGCGTTCTCGCGCCGCACGATGCGCTGCGTGGGCTTCAGCGCGCTCAGGTGCAACTGCAGGATGCGGTCGTCGACACGGCGCGCGGCGACGAACGCCGACTCGAAGGCATAGCTCGCGAGACGATCCAGCGGCACGGCCTGCGCCCACCCCACGGATTCCCGTGGGTTATCGGCCTGCAGTGCCCATACCACGCCATCGGACGCGATGCGCTCGCGCTGGGCCGCGGTCGCGGCGCGCGGGAACCAGGTACGCAGCGCATCGAGCGCTTCGGCCGGCGTCGCGCTGCCGGCACGCACCCGTTCGACGAGCGCGTCATGGGCGGAGGCTGCGTAATCCGCTGCGACGGCGTCAGCCGAAGGGCGAGAAGAGGAAAGCGAGACACCGGGCCGCTCCACCTGTGCCCTGACCTGCGGGCTCGCACCGGCCCACACCGCTGCGACAAGCAATGCCGCGGCGGAGAGAGGGAAGGTGGAACGAAGGAAGGTCGGGTGAGGTTGAGCGAGTGCGGGGTGTGTGACAGCGTGGCGGCGTTGCTTTCTCAAGATCGGGTTGCGATTGGTTATTTGCTTGAACCATATCGCCCGACCTCGAAGCCACGCTGTAGGAAATAGTCAAAAGACCTCGTCGATCCGTAAGGGAGCGTAAAAAGCCGCGCCCCCTGAATCCAGGGGCTTCCACGCTGCGTACGCCATGGGCGTACGCAGCGTCGCGCGGCCCCGGTGCGGCGATACGTTCGCTTTCCGAATGACATCCATGAAACGGGAGGTGTCGACTGCGACGAAGCCTTTGGTTTGACAGCGCCGGGACACTTCCGTCGCGCCCAGGTGTCCTCCAGTCAAAAAAAAACCATCGGGCCGCGGGTTGCGGCAGCCGATGGCTTCAGATTGGACGCGGGATCAGACGCGCTCGAGGATCAGCGCGATGCCCTGGCCGACGCCGATGCACATGGTGCACAGCGCATAGCGGCCGCCGCTCTTGTGCAGCTGGTTGACCGCGGTGGTCGCGAGGCGCGCGCCGCTGGCACCGAGCGGATGGCCCAGCGCGATCGCGCCGCCGTTGACGTTGACGCGCGCGTCGTCGTCCGAAAGGCCCAGCAGGCGCAGCACCGCGAGGCCCTGCGCGGCGAAGGCCTCGTTGAGCTCGATCACGTCGATCTGGTCGAGCCTGAGGCCGGTGAGCGCCAGCACCTTCTGCGTGGCCGGCGCCGGGCCGATGCCCATGATGCGCGGCGCGACGCCGGCGGTGGCCATGCCCACGATGCGCGCGCGCGGCGTGAGGCCGTGCTTGGCGGCGCTGGCCTCGTCGGCCAGCAGCAGCGCGCAGGCACCGTCGTTCACGCCGCTGGCATTGCCGGCGGTGACGGTGCCGTCGGGCCGCACCACGCCCTTGAGCTTGGCCAGCGCTTCGAGGCTGGTCTCGCGCGGATGCTCGTCCTTGGCGACGACGATCGCATCGCCCTTCTTCTGCGGCACGCTCACCGGCACGATCTCGGCGTCGAAGAAGCCGGCCTTCTGCGCGGCCACGGCGCGCAGCTGCGAGTTCAGCGCCATCCGATCCTGCGCCTCGCGCTCGATCTTGTAGTCGGTGGCCACGTTCTCGGCCGTCTCGGGCATCGAGTCGACACCGTACTGCGCCTTCATGAGCTTGTTGACGAAGCGCCAGCCGATGGTGGTGTCGTAGACCGCGTTGGCGCGGCTGAAGGCGCTCTCGGCCTTGGGCATCACGAAGGGCGCGCGGCTCATGCTCTCGACGCCGCCCGCGATCATCAGGCCGGCCTCGCCGGCGCGGATGGCGCGCGCCGCGCTGCCCACGGCATCGAGGCCCGAGCCGCACAGGCGGTTGATGGTGGCGCCCGGCACCTCGATCGGCAGGCCGGCCAGCAGCGAAGCCATGCGCGCGACGTTGCGGTTGTCCTCGCCGGCCTGGTTGGCGCAGCCGTACAGCACGTCGGTCACTGCTTGCCAGTCGACGTTCTTGTTGCGCTCGATCAGCGCCTTGAGCGGCACCGCGCCGAGGTCGTCGGTGCGCACGCTCGACAGCGCGCCGCCGTAGCGGCCGAAGGGGGTGCGCACGGCGTCGCAGATGAAGGCTTGGTTGGTCATGGTGTGTCTCTATGAAGGTGGAACGAATTCGGGATGCCGGACGCAGAGGACGCGAAGGACGCGAAAGAAAGACAAATTATTTCTGAAGTTCTTTCGCGCTCTTCGCGCAACCTTCGCGTCCGGAAGTCCGTATCAGACGGCGATCGGCAGGCCCAGCAGCCTCTCGAGCTCCGCATGCTCGAGCCCGTCGACCTTGTCGACCAGCTTCAGGCCCTGCGGCGTGCATTCGAGCGTGGCGAGGTCGGAGTACACGCGCTTCACGCAGCCGATGCCGGTCAGCGGGTAGCTGCAGGTCTCGACGATCTTGCTCTCGCCCTTCTTGGTCAGCAGGTCCATCATGACCCAGGTCTGCTTGGCGCCGATCGCGAGGTCCATCGCGCCGCCCACCGCGGGAATGGCGCCGTCCTCGCCGGTGCTCCAGTTCGCGAGGTCGCCGGTGGCCGAGACCTGGAAGGCGCCGAGCACGCAGATGTCGAGGTGGCCGCCGCGCATCATCGCGAAGCTGTCGGCATGGTGGAAGAAGGCGCCGCCGGGCAGCAGCGTCACCGGCTGCTTGCCGGCGTTGATCAGGTCGTAGTCCTCCTCGCCGGCCTCGGGCGCGGGGCCCATGCCGAGGATGCCGTTCTCGCTGTGCAGGATGACCTCGCGGCCGGCCGGCAGGTGGTTGGCCACCAGCGTGGGTTGGCCGATGCCGAGGTTGACGACGGCACCGTCGAAGATGTCCTGTGCCACGCGGGCGGCCAGCTGGTCCTTGGTGCGACGGGTGTAGCTCATGGTCATGCCTCCTTCTTGAAGCCGCCGGCCTGCGTGGCGACGCGCTCGATGCGCACCACCTTGTGCACGAAGATGCCGGGGGTGACGATGGTCTCGGGGTCCATGGTGCCGAGCTCGGCGATGTCGTGCACCGTGGCGATGGTCTTCTTCGCGGCCATGGCCATCACCGGGCCGAAGTTGCGCGCGGCCTTGCGGTAGACCAGGTTGCCCCAGCGGTCGCCGCGCTCGGCCTTGATCAGCGCGAGGTCGCCGTGGATCGGGTACTCGAGCACGTACTGCTTGCCATTGATCTCGCGCGTCTCGCGCTTGCCCGCGAGCTCGGTGCCGTAGCCCGTGGGGCAGAAGAAGGCGCCGATGCCGGCACCGGCCGCGCGGATGCGCTCGGCCAGGTTGCCCTGCGGCACCAGCTCGAGCTCGAGCTTGCCGCTGCGGTAGAGCCCGTCGAAGACGTGGCTGTCGGCCTGGCGCGGAAAGCTGCAGATGATCTTGCGCACGCGGCCGGCCTTGAGCAGCGCGGCGAGGCCGGTGTCGCCGTTGCCGGCGTTGTTGTTGACCACCGTCAGGTCGCGCGCGCCCTGCTCGATGAGCCCGTCGATGAGCTCGCCGGGAATGCCGGCGGTGCCGAAGCCGCCGATGAGAACGGTGGCGCCGTCGGCCACGCCCGCGAGGGCGTCGGCGATGGAGGGCGCGATCTTGTCGATCATGGATCTGTCTCCGAAGAAGGATGGTGGAGAGGCGGGAAGACGCTCGTCGGGGTGCGTCCTGGTGAACTCTATTTTGTTCGTATATAGAACTTCTGTTCGTATAATGAATTCTAGAGAGGATCCACACCCATGGCAACCCGCCCCCTTGCGCCCCCCGGGACGCCCGCCCCCGGCGACAGCTACGTGCAGTCCTTCGCACGCGGCCTGCAGGTGATCCGTTCGTTCAGCGCGAGCGCGCCGCACCAGACGCTCAGCGAGGTGGCGGCCGCCAGCGGCCTCACGCGCGCGGGCGCGCGCCGCATCCTGCTCACGCTGCAGACGCTGGGCTACGTGGTCACCGACGGCAAGCTGTTCACGCTCACGCCGCGCATCCTCGACCTGGGCTTCGCCTACCTGTCGTCGATGCCGATCTGGAACCGCGCCGAGCCCGTGATGGAAGCGCTGGTGCAGCAGGTGCAGGAGTCGTGCTCGGCCGCGGTGCTCGACGCCACCGACATCGTCTACGTGCTGCGCGTGCCGACGCAGAAGATCATGCGCATCAGCCTCGGCGTGGGCTCGCGGCTGCCGGCCTACTGCACCTCGCTGGGCCGGCTGCTGCTGGCCGACCTGCCCGACGAGGAGGTGCGCACGCGGCTCGAGGCCTCGGCGATCGAGCCGCTGACCAAGCACACCGTGACCGACATCGACGCGCTGCTGGCCAAGGTGGCGCAGGCGCGGCGCCAGCAGTGGTGCCTGGTGAACCAGGAGCTGGAGGAAGGCCTGATCTCGGTGGCCGCGCCGATCGTCGACCGCGCGGGCCGCATGGTGGCCGCGCTCAACATCAGCGGCCAGGCCAACCGCACCAGCGCGAAGGTGATGCAGGACGGCATGCTGCCCGCGCTGCGCGAGGCGGCGCAGCGGATCTCGAGCCTGCTGTGAGCCGGCACGGCGCGCTCAGGCGCCGCCGTCTTCCCCCTCCTCCATCTCGAAGGGCGCGACCTGCCGCCCGTCGATGTCGGTGAAGCCGTACTCGCGCGCCAGGTCGCCCACGCGCAGCGCGCGGCCGGTCCTGTCCATCACCGCCGCGTCGCCGGCCAGCGCCACGATGGCGCGCCCGATGTAGCGCGGCGACTCGGTGCGCGCGAGCGCGGGCCGTTCCTTCCAGTGCGCCTCGTCGGTCTGGTAGCCGGCCAGCACGAACTCGGTGCGCATCCAGCCCGGCGACACCGCCACCGAGGCCACGCCATGCGCGCGCAGGTCCTGCGCCATGCCGAAGGCCAGCCGCGTCATCGCGGCCTTGGCGAGGTCGTAGAACAGGCTGCCGCGCAGGTAGCGGTCGCGGTCCCAGAAGGTGGTGGTGGCGATCAGGCCATGGCCCTGGCGCACCAGCAGCGGCGCGGCGCAGCGGCTGGCCACGAGGTGGTTGCGCACGCCGCGGTCGAACATGGCCTCCCAGTTCGACAGCGGACGCTCCCAGAACGGCGCCTCGAACACGCCGTTGAAGCTCTCGTGGCCGCCCCAGGCGTTGTTGACCAGCAGGTCGAGCCGGCCGGCCTCGCGCTCGAGGCGCGCGAACAGCTCGCGCACCTGCGCTTCGTCGGTGTGGTCGCAGCGCACCGCCACGCCCTGCCCGCCCAGGCGCGTGACCTCCTCGGCCGTGTCCTCGATGCTGCCGGGCACTCGTTGCATGCTGGACAGCGCGAGGATCTGGCCGTAGCTGTCCGCGGGCTCGGCGCGCGTGCTGCGGCCCGTGACGTAGACGGTGGCGCCGGCCGCGCCGAGTTCGAGCGCGATGCCGCGCCCCGCGCCGCGGCTCGCGCCCGTGACCACGGCCACGCGGCCTTTCAGGGAGGGCAGTGCATTCGCACCCGTGGGCTGGTCGGTCATCGTTTGGCTCGCTGCAAGGGAAGAAGACGCCGAAGGTAGCGCTGCCTTAAACCAGCGTCTTGGAAGAATCCGCAATCGCACGGCCCAGGAACTCCGTGGGCGTGACGCCGCACAGCGCGCGGAACTCGTTGGCCAGATGCGACTGGTCGTAGAAGCCGTGCTCGACCGCGACCTCGGCCCAGGCCGGCGCCGATTGCTCGCGCAGCGCGCGCAGGCAGCCGTGCATGCGCGCGAGCCGGCGCCAGGCGCGCGGCGAGAGGCCGACCTGCGCATGGAACAGCTGCTGCAGCCGGCGCTCACCCAGGCCCACCGCCTCGGCCACCTCGCGCAGCGGACGACGACCGGCCGAAGCGGCGATCAGCTGTGCGGCCTGCAGCGCGCCCGGATGCGGGCCGAGCCGCGCCCGTGCGCGGCCGTCGGCCTCGGCGAGGCGACGGCACAACGCGGCGTCGAGCAGCGCGACGCGCGCGGCGTCACCGGGAGCTTCGGCCATGCGCTCGAGCAGCTGCGCGCCGGCGCCGCGCCAGAGTTCGTCGAGGTGCAGCACGCGGCCCGCGAGTTCGCCCGCGGGCAGGCCGAGCAACAGGGCCGCGGCGCCGGGCCGCAAGGTGATCGACAGGCCTTCCATGCGCTTGCGCAGCCGCACCAGCACGGCCTCGGCCGAGGCGCCGATGGCCTCGATGGCCAGCCCCTCGGCGCCATTGGCCGAGGGCGCGTCGCCGAGGTTGAAGACCAGCCGCGCGGCGCCGTCGGGCAGCACGCGCTCGAGCACCTCTTCGCCCTCGGCGAAGCGCTCGCGGTACACGAGGATGTTGGCGACATGCGGACGCAGCGGCGCACTGGCGGCGAAGGAGCGCACCGTGCCGCCGGGCGCGTCGATCGGCGGCCCGAGCAGGGGGCCGTCGTCGAGATGGAGGAAAAGGCGCTCGCTCATGCCGGGTCGGTCCGGGAAAGGACCGGCCAGCATGCCACAGGCACCGCTCAACCCTCGGCGTGGATGCCCTTCATCAGGATCACGCCGCCCAGCCGCGCGGTGTCGGCGCGCATGCGGCGCGCCAGCGCGTCGGGCGAGCCGGGCTGGGCCTGCCAGCCGGTCTTGAGCAGCGCCTCGCGCACTTCGTCCGTACTGATGACCTCGACCAGCGCGGCATTGAGCCTGGCCAGCGCGGTCTTGTTCATGCCCGCGGGCGCGGCCAGCGCGGTCCAGATCTCGAGGTCGGCGCCACGCACGTCGGCATCGCGGATGGTCGGCAGATCGGGCACCAGCGGGCTGCGCTCGGGCGAGGTCACGCCGATGGCCTTGAGCTTGCCCGAACGCACGTGCGGCATCGCGAGCGCGGGCGGCAGCAGCGCGAGCTGGATCTCGCCCGCGAGCAGGCCCGCGATCACCTGCGGATTGCCGGTGTAGGGCTTGTGCTGCGCGGTGATGGCCGAACGGCTCTTGAGCAGCTCCATGCCCAGGTGGCCCACCGTGCCCACGCCCGGCGTGCCGTACTTGCCGCCGCTGCCGAGGTTGCGCACCCACAGCAGGTGGTCGGCCGCGGTCTTGCCGGTGGCGTTGCCCGACACGGCCAGCACCAGCGGCGCGGTGCCGACCATGCCGACCGGCGCGAAGTCCTTCTCGGGGTCGAAGGGGAGCTTGGGATTGAGCAGCTTCGCGATCGTCAGGTTGCCGTTGATCAGCGCGCCGATGGTGTGGTCGTCGGTGGCCTTGGCGACCTGGTCGGCCACGATGTTGCCGCTCTCGCCGGGCTTGTTCTCCACCAGCACCGGCTGGCGCAGGATCTTGGCGAGCGGCTCGGCGATGGCACGCGCCAGCAGGTCGGGCGAGGCGCCGGTCGGAAAGCCGACCAGCAGTTTCACGGGCTTGGTGGGCCAGGCGGCTTCGCCGGCGCGCGGCTTGTCCTGGGCGCGGGCGAACGGAGGGAGGAGCGAGGCAGCCAGCGCGGCGGCGCCGCCCTCGAGCAGGCGGCGTTTGGTGATCGTCACGGGAGGAACTCCGGATGGAAGCGGCGGAGCCCTAATTGTAAACAGATCGTTACATCAATGCTGCGGCGCAACGTGAAATCACGGCTTGCTGGCGACCAGCCTGCGCTGCGTGGGAAACAGCGACCAGCCCCAGCGCTGCTGCGCGAAGCCCCAGAGCCCCTGCTTGAAGAACAGCGTGGCCACGATCGCGAGCAGCCCGAGCCCCAGCAGGTACCAGGTGCCGTAGTCGCTGAGGAACTTGTTGAGCGCCCAGAAGACGAGCGCGCCCACCAGCGGTCCCTCGATGCGGCCGATGCCGCCGATCACCACCATGAAGATCGCGAACGCGCTCCAGTTGACGCTGAAGGCCGCGTCGGGGCTGATGCGCAGGTTGCCGACGAAGTACAGCGCGCCCGCGAGTCCCGCGCCGAAGGCCGCGACCCCATACACGGCGAGCTTCATGCGCGCCACCGGCACGCCCTGCGACTCGGCCGCCACCTCGTTGTCGCGGATCGCCAGCAGCGCGAGGCCGCGCTTGCTGCGCAGGAACAGGTAGACCAGCGCCACCGCCGCCACCACGCAGCCCAGCGCCATCCAGTAGGTGACGCTCTCGCGCGTGGCCTTGTCGATGCCGCGCAGCGCGGTGAGCGTGGTGCCCGAGCCGCCGCCCACCGCCGACACGTTGGCGAAGCTCAGGCGGAACACCTCGGCGATGACCCAGGTACCGATCGCGAAGTAGCCGCCCGAGAGCCGGAACGCGATGAAGGACACCGGAATCGCGACCAGCCCCGCGGCCAGCGCGCCCAGGGGGATCGCGACGAAGGGATCGAGCCCCGCGAAGTTGCCGAGCACCAGCATCGCGTAGCCGCCGAAGCCGAAGAAGGCCTGCTGCCCGATGCTGACCATGCCGCCATAGCCCGCGAGCAGGTTCCACATCATCGCGAAGATGAAGTAGCAGGCGATCTCGACGAACTCGCGCATCCAGCTCGACTCGCCCCAGAAGGGCAGGCTGGCGGCGACGAGCACCAGCGCGGTGCCGGCGGCGAGCGCGCCGCGGCTGGCGGCGGTGGCGCGCTCGACCTCGAAGGGGGAGTGCATGGCCATGGCAGGCACCGTTCAGTCGAGCTGCAGCTGGATGCGCTGCGCCACCGCGCCCCAGCGCGCGTTCTCGGCACGCAAGCGGGCCGCCGCCTCGGCGGGCGTGTTGGCCAGCGGCTCGAGATCGAGCGTGGCGAGGCGCTCGCGCACCTCGGGCGCGGCCAGGGCCTTCGCGACCTCGTTGCGCAGCCGGTCGACCACGGGCGCGGGCGTGCCGCGCGGCATCGCCATCATCTCGGCGAAGACGGCCTCGTAGCCGGGCACGCCGGCCTCGGCCGCGGTCGGCACCGCGGGCTGGCTCGCGAGCCGGTGGCGGCCCGAGACCACGATCGGCACCAGCCGGCCCTCGCGGATCAGCGGGCCGACCACCGGCGACGCCAGGAAGCCGCAGGGCACGGCATTGCCGAGCACGTCCTGCATGGCCGGGCCGGGGCCGCGGTAGGCCACGTGCTGCATCGAGACACCGGTGCTCGACAGCAGCAGCTCCATCGCCATGTGGCCCGGCACGCCCTGCCCGCCCGAGGCATAGCTCATCGGCGTCTTCTTCGCCGCCGCCAGCAGCTGCGCCAGCGTCTTCACGCCGGCCGCGGGATGGCACACCAGCTCCTGGCTGAAGGCCGCGAGCTGGGTGACGGGCACGAAGTCCTCCATCGGCCTGAAGGCCATCTTGCGGTAGAGGTGCGGGTTGATGGTGAACATGGTGTCGGGCCCGACCAGCACCGAGTGGCCGTCGTTGGCGCGCAGCACCTCCTGCATGCCGATGTTGCCGCCCGCGCCGGGCCGGTTGTCGACCACCACGGGCTGGCCCAGCGCCTTCTGCAGCGCGGGCTGGATCAGGCGCGAGACGATGTCGCCGGGCGCGCCGGCCGGAAAGGCCACGACCAGCCGCAGCGGGCGGACCGGCCAGGCCACCGAGTCGACGGTGTCCGTGGCGGCCATGGCCGGCGGCACCAGCATGCCCAGGCTCAGTGCCAATGCCGCGCCGAGGCGCCGGGGAAAGGGGAGGAAAAATCGCATGCAGTCTCCTTGCTCGTCAGTCTTTTTTGGGGGGCGCCGAAGTCACCAGGCGCCGATCAGGATCCCCGCCTCGCGCTCGCGCCGGTTCCAGGCCTCGACGGCCGCGGGCGCGATGGTGGGAAAGCGGCGGCGCTCGCGCAGCCAGTCGAACATGCGCGCCAGCATGCGCTCGCGCACCCAGGCGAAGGCCGGGTCGCGGCCGAGGTCGACCAGTTCCCCCGGATCGGCCTCGAGGTCGAACAGCATCGGCGGCAGGTCCTCGACGTGCACGAACTTCCAGCGCGCGTCGCGCAGCATCGTCATGTGGCAGCGCTCCACCGGCTGGCCCAGCGGCAGCCGCACGCTGTCGCGAAAGGCGTAGCTGTTCTCGCACACCACGAAGTCCTTGCCCGCGGCGCGCGGGTCGGCGCGCACCAGCGGCAGCAGCGAGCGGCCCTCGAGCCATTGCGCGGGCTGCGGCAGCCCGAGCGCGTCGAGCACGGTGGGCACGATGTCGATGCACTCGACCAGCGCCGCGCTGGCGCCGCCGCGCGTGGCATCGGCGCGCTCGCGCGGATCGACCACGATCAGCGGCACGCGCACGATCGGTTCGTGGAACAGCTCCTTCTCGCCGAGCCAGTGGTCGCCGAGGTAGTCGCCGTGGTCGCTGGTGAAGACGACCAGCGTGTCGCGGTCCAGCCCCTGCGCGGCCATGAAGCCGAACAGGCGCCCGAGCTGGTCGTCGAGCTGCTTGACCAGGCCCATGTAGGTCGGGATCACGGTCTCGCGCACCTCGTCGCGGCTGAAGCTGCGGCTGGCGGTGTCGTCGCGGAAGCCCGCGAGCACCGGATGCGCGTCCCGCCGCTCGGCCTCGCCGCGCACCGCGGGCAGCACGTCGCGCGGTCCGTACATCGCGTGGTAGGGCGCGGGCGCGACGTAGGGCCAGTGCGGCTTGATGTACGACAGGTGCAGCACCCAGGGCCGGTCGCCGGCCTCGCGCATGAAGTCGATGGCGCGATCGGTGGTGTAGGGCGTCTCGCTGTGCGGCTCGGCCACGGCCGCGGGCAACCCGGCCCAGCGCATCTCCCAGCCGCTGCGGATCTCGCCGCCCGGGCCGCGGCCCGAATTGGCGAAGTCGTGCCAGGGGTTGTCCGATGCATAGCCGCGCTCGCGCAGCCAGTCGCAGTAGGCGTTGCCGCTGACCTTGAAGCCCGGCGGCCAGATGCCGTCGTCGCGCGCATAGGGCTCGAAGCCGCCGTGCATCGCGAGCAGGCCCGCGCCCTGCGAGACGTCCAGGCCCAGGCGCGCCGCGCCTTCGGTGTCGGGCTCCACGTGCGTCTTGCCGACCAGCGCGCAGCGCACGCCGTGCGCGCGCAGATGGTCGCCGAGCGTCTTCTGGCCCACCGACAGCGGCACGAAGTTCCACATCGCGCCGTGGCTGCTCACGTAGCGCCCGGTGTAGGTCGACATGCGCGAGGCGCCGCAGACCGCGCCCTGCACGAAGGCCCGGTCGAAGCGCAGGCCGCGCGCGGCGAGCGCGTCGATGTGCGGCGTGTGCAGGCGCGGGTGGCCATAGCAGGACAGGTAGTCGGCGCGCAGCTGGTCGCACATGACGAACAGCACGTTGCGCAGCGGCCGGGCGGAAGAACGGCTCATGCGGACCTCAGCGGGTGCGTGGAAAAAGGCCCTGCGGCCGGAACACGAGCACCGCGAGGAACACGATGTGCCCGAACCAGATGCCCCAGCCCGGATCGAGGCGGAAGCCGACCTGCTGCGCGATGCCGAGGATCATGGCGCCGGCCAGCGTGCCCCAGAACGAGCCCATGCCGCCGATGATCACGGCCTCGAAGGCGAACAGCAGCAGCAGCGGGCCGTCCGAGGGCGACACCGTGGTGCGCATGCCCTGCAGCGCGCCCGCGATGGCGATCAGCACGAAGGCGATGGCGGTCGCGAAGGCATAGACCTTCTTCGCATCGAGCCCCATGAGCTCGGCGATCTCGCGGTCGTCCGACACGGCGCGGAACGACCGGCCCAGCGCCGTGTGCGCGAACAGCCATTGCAAAGCGCCGGTGGCCGCGAGCGCCACGGCCAGCACGATCAGCGGCAGCACGCCGAGCGAGAGCGACTCGCCGAATGCCAGGCCGCGCGTGCCGAGGCCGCCGGTCTCGATGGCGCGCGGGTCGGCCGAGAACAGCTCGAGCAGCAGGTTCTGGATCACGATCGACAGGCCGAAGGTGACGACCAGCGAGGGCAGCGGGTCCTTGCCCAGCGTGCCGTTGAGCACCCAGCGCTGCAGCGCGTAGCCGAAGCCGAAGGCCAGGGGCAGCACCGCGAGCGCGACCAGCCACGGCGCCGCAGCGCCGGCCAGCGACACGCCCGCGATCACCGCGAAGGCGCCGAGCACGATGAAGTCGCCCTGCGCCGTGTTGGTGAGCCGCATGACGCCGAACATCAGCGACTGGCCGAGCGCGAACAGCGTGTAGAGGCCGCCGAGCAGCACGCCCTGGAGCAGGGTCTCAAGCATGGGCCGCCTCGATGCCGAAGTAGGCCTGCGCGATCCGTTCGCGCGTGAGCTCGGCCGACAGGCCCTCGAGCGACACCCTGCCTTCCTGGAAGCAGTAGACGCGGCGCGAGACCTGGCGCGCCATCGTCACGTCCTGCTCGACGATCACCACCGCCATGCCCTCGGCCGTGATGCCGGGCATGGCCGCGTAGATCTCGCGGATGACGACCGGCGCGAGGCCCAGCGAGAGCTCGTCGCACAGCAGCAGCTCGGGATTGCTCATGAGCGCGCGGCCCAGCGCCACCATCTGCTGCTGGCCGCCCGACAGCGAGGTGCCGGGCTGGCGGCGCTTCTCGGCCAGGATGGGGAAAAGGCCGTAGAGCCGCTGCAGGTTCCACGGGCCCGGGCGCCTGGCGGTGGCGCCCATCAGCAGGTTCTCTTCCACGCTGAGGCTGGGAAACAGCCGGCGGCCCTCGGGTACCAACGCGAGGCCGCGCCGCACGATCTCGCCGGACGGCAGGCCGCCGATGGGCTCGCCCCTGAAACGGATCGCCTCGCGCGGCGCGCGCACCAGGCCCGCGAGGCTCTTGAGGAAGGTCGACTTGCCCGCGCCGTTGGCGCCGATGACGGCGACGAGTTCGCCGGCGGCGAGCGCGAAGTCGATGCCGAACAGGGCCTGGGCGTCGCCGTAGAAGGCCTGCAGACCGTGGGTGGTGAGCAGCGATGCGCTCATGCGTCCATCCCCATGTACACGCGCCGCACTTCCGGATCGTTCATCACCGCACGCGGCTCGCCCTCGGCCAGCTTCTGCCCGAAGTTGATGACGAACAGCCGGTCCGCGAGCGACAGCAGCGCATGCACCACGTGCTCGATCCAGATCATGGTCACGCCGCGCGCCTTGATGCGCCGCAGTTCGCCCACCAGCACCGCGGCCTCGGGCTCGGTGAGCCCGCCCGCGATCTCGTCGAGCAGCAGCAGCCGCGGCTTGGTCGCGAGCGCGCGCGCGAGTTCGAGCCGCTTGCGGTCGAGCAGCCGCAGCCCGCCGGCCGGCGCGTTCGCCTGCGCCATCAGCCCGGTCTGCGCCAGCACCTCGTGCGCCGTGCGCCAGGCCTCGCGCTCGGTCTGCTGCCCGCCGAAGCAGGCCGCGGTCACGAGGTTCTCGAACACGCTCATGTGCCCGAAGGGCTGCGGCACCTGGTAGCTGCGGCCGATGCCGGCGCGGCAGCGCTGGTGCGGACGCAGCCGCGTCACGTCGCGGCCCGCATAGTCGACCCGGCCCGTGTCGGCGCGCACGTCGCCCGAGATCAGGTTGAACAGCGTGGTCTTGCCCGCCCCGTTGGGGCCGAGGATGCCCAGCGTCTCGCCCTCGGCCACCGCGAGCGTGATGCCGTCGGTGACCTTGAGCGCGCCGTAGGACTTGCTCACGCCATGCAATGCCAGCAGCGCCATGGCGGTCAGAGCGCGCGCAGCTTGCCGCCGGTGGGAATGGCCGGCGCGGCTTCGTTGTTCACGATGGTGAGTTCCACCTTGTACTTCGTGCCCTTGCCCCACTGGCCGAGCACCAGCGGTGTCTTGCTGACGTTCCTGAACGGCCCCTGCCCGCCCCACTTGACCGGGCCGACCACCGACTGGATCGAGGTCGCGGCCACCGCATCGCGCACGTCGGCGGCCTTGAGCGACTTCGCGCGGCCCAGCGCATTGGCCGCCACCTCGAACAGCGCATGCGCGAAGCCGATCGGCTGCGTCCACTGCTTCTTCGTGCCGGCCTCGTAGGCCTCGGCCAGCGCCTTCGCGCTCTGCTTCGTGAGGCTCGACGCGAAGGGATGCGAAGGGCTCCACCAGACCTCGGTCGAGAGGCCGTCGCCGAGTTCGCCCAGCGCCTCGATCGCGCCCGGGAACAGCAGCGCCTTGCCGAGCGTGATCGCCTTCGGTTTGAAGCCCTGCTGCCGCGCCTGCGTGAGAAAGGTCTTGGCATCGGGCGGGATCACCACGCCGGTCACGATCTCCACGCCCTCCTTCTTGAAGGCCGCGATCTGCGCGCTGAAGTCCTGCGTGCCGTTCTGGAAACGGCCCGGGTCGGTGAGCGTGAAGCCCATCTGCGCGAGCGGCTTCGGAAAGCCCAGTTCCTTGTCGCCCCAGGCATTGCCGTCGCCGTCGTTCGGGAACAGGCCGCCCACCTTCTTGTTGGTGGCCAGCGTCTTCCAGCCGCTGGTGAAGTTGGCGATGACGTCCTCGAGGCCCCAGAACAGGTGGTAGGTCCAGTCGAAGCCCTTGGCCGGATCGCCCTTGCGGCCGAAGAACCAGGGCTGCCACGGCACCACGCTCGAGATGCAGGGCACCTCGTTGAGCTCGCAGGCATCGCTGACCGGGTTCGCGGTCTCGGGCGTGCCGGCCGTGAGCACCAGCGCCACCTTGTCCTTGAGGATCAGGTCGTTCGCGACCTCGCCCGCGCGGTTCGGGTTCGACTGGCTGTCCTTGAGCACGATCTGCACCGCGTACTTGCGGCCGCCGACCGCGATGCCGTCCTTGAAGGCGGCCTTCATCTGGTCGATGACCCACTTGTCGGCCTCGCCGAAGGGCGCGAGCGGGCCGGTCTGCGGCGACACGTAGCCGATCTTGAGCGTGTCGGCCGCGAACGCCAGCGGTGTCGCGCCCGCGGCGACGAGGGCCGCGCCGGCCTGGGTGAATTGCCTGCGATTGAATGTCATGGCTGTCTCCTGTTCTTGTGTCTGCGGATGCCGCTCTGCCGAAACTCAGCGCGCGAAATGCGGCGGTATCCGCGCGTCGACGTTGACCCACACGCTCTTGACCTGCGTGTACTCGCGCATCGCGTCGAAGCCCATCTCGCGGCCGTAGCCGCTCTGGCCCACGCCGCCGAAGGGCGAGCCGGGGTTCACGCGCTTGTAGCTGTTGATCCAGACCATGCCGGCGTGCAGCTCGCGCGCCACCTTGTGGGCGCGCTGCAGGTCCTTCGTCCACAGGCCCGAGCCCAGGCCGTAGTCGGTGCCGTTGGCGATGCGCATCGCCTCCTCGTCGTCCTTGAAGGTCAGCACGGTGACGAAGGGGCCAAAGACCTCTTCCTGCGCGACGCGGTCGCGGTACGACTTCGCGCGCATCACGGTGGGCTCGACGTAGCAGCCCTTGGCGAGATCGCCGCCCGGCGACCGACCGCCCGCGAGCAGCTCGCCGCCCTCGCCTCGTGCCACTTCCACGTAACTCAGCACGCGCTCGCGGTGCTGGGCGCTGGTCAGCGGGCCCATCTCGGTGGTCTCGTCGAGCGGGTTGCCGAGGCGGATCGACTTGGCGAGCGGAACGAACTGCGCGAGGAATTCGTCGGCGATCCGCTCGTGCAGCATCAGCCGCGAACCCGCGATGCAGGCCTGGCCCTGGTTGTGGAAGATGGCCCAGGCACTGCCGTTGACGGCGGCCTGCAGGTTCGCGTCCTCGAACACGATGTTGGGCCCCTTGCCGCCGAGCTCGAGCTGCACCTTCTTGAGGTTGCCCGCGCTGGCCTGCACGATGCGCCGGCCGGTGGCGGTGCTGCCGGTGAAGGCGATCTTCGCGATCTCCGGATGCTCGGCGATGTACTGGCCCGCCACGCTGCCCAGCCCCGGCAGCATGTTGACCACGCCGGGCGGCAGGCCCGCCTCGGCCATCAGCTCGGCGATGCGCAGCGAACTCAGCGGCGTGATCTCGGCCGGCTTCATCACGATGCAGTTGCCGGCCGCGAGCGCGGGCGCCATCTTCCAGCTCGTGAACATCAGCGGGAAGTTCCACGGCACCACCTGGCCGACGATGCCCACGGGCTCGCGCAGCGTGTAGTTGAGGAAGCCCTCCTCGACGGGAATGGTCTCGCCCTGGAACTTGTCGGCCATGCCGCCGAAGTAGCGGAAGCACGCGGCCGTGCGCGGCACGTCGAGCCGGCGCGAATCGCGGATCGGATGGCCGGTGTCCAGCGATTCGAGGCGCGCGAGCTCCTCGGCGTTGGCCTCGATCAGGTCGGCGAGCCTGAGCAGGATGCGGCCGCGGTCGGCGGCGGCCATGCGGCTCCACGCCGGGAACGCGCGCTTCGCGGCGGCGACGGCCTTGTCGACGTCGGCCTTGCCCGCGAGCGCGACATCGACGATGGGCGTGTTGTCGTGCGGGTTCAGGGTGGCGAGGGTCTCGCCCGATTCGGCGTCGACGAAGCGGCCGTCGATGAAGAGCTGGTGGCGGATGGAAGCAATGGGCATGAGCATTCCTCTCCCTCCCCCTTTGGGGGAGGGTTGGGGTGGGGGCTTCTTCGAAGAGGGCGCGGGCTCGCGGAGCCCCCACCCCGGCCCTCCCCCAGCGGGGGAGGGAGACAGGCAGGTCAGAACTGCACGGGAATCTCGGGCGACTCGCCCTTCTGGATCTCGTACACCAGGCTCGGCGAGCCGTTCTCCCACACCAGCAGCATCGAGCGCTTGGGGCTGAAGCCCTGGTGGCGGCAGTAGGCGGGCATGGCGGCCATGTCGCCGGCCTTCATGATCACGCGCGCCATGGGCTTGCCGGTGTTCTTGTCGCCGCAGTCCCAGTGGATCTCGTCGGTCATCTGGAAGAACCACTCGACGCGGTCGTTGCCGTGGATGATCGGCAGGATGTGCTCCTCGGTCGTCGGGCACATGTAGCTGTGCTTGACCACCGAGGTGAAGCTCGGGTTCCAGGTCACCTGCGAGCGGCTCAGGAAGCCGAAGAGGTTGAAGGCATGCACCTCGTTCTCGAAGCCGGGCTCGGGATGCAGCTCGGGCTGGTCCTGCGGCACGTCGGCGAAGGCGCGGTTGACCGGCGCGCCGCGCTCGTCGCTGCGCAGGTCGAGGTCGTCCTTCAGGCCCACGCAGCGCTTGGCGAGCTCGCGCGCCCGCGTGATCTTGGCCGTGTTGTTGCCGTTCTTGCGACCGTAGGGCGAGCCGGTTTCCTGCGGCGCGGCGAAGGGATCGAAGCTCGCATTGGTCCAGTCGTCGAGCATGGCCTCGAAGGTGGCGCGGATCTGCGCGGTGGGAAAGTTCTCGAGCAGGTCGATGCCCGCGTCCTTCATGGTGCCGTTGAAGCTGCCGGCATAGAGGTCGACCGAGTCGTAGTGGTTGACGGTGCCGAACACGCTGTCGAAGTTGACCCAGCCGTAGAAGAAGCCCCAGGCCACGTCGCGCATCAGCGCGCGCAGGTAGTTGCCCGCATCCATGGTGTGGCTCATCGGCCGGCCGTCGCGGGTCTGCCAGCCGATGTGGACGAAATACTCGTCGCGGCGGAAGCGGAAGCTGCCGAGCGAGAAGTCCTTGTAGCCGAGCGTGGCGTCGGGTTGCGAGGCGATGACTCGGGCGAGTTCGGCGGGTGCGTTCATGGCGTGTGCTCCTGGTTCAGTGCTGTTCAGTGCGATTGGCAGATCTCGGCCCACTTCTCGACCGACAGATCGCCCTTGCAGGTCTGCAGCACGATCACGCCGGGGCGCGCGCTGCGGAACTGGTAGGCGGTGTTCTTCGGCAGCAGGCCCTGGTGGCCGCGCGAGAGCTTCATCCAGCCCATCTTCTTGCCGCGCGGCTCGCCCTCGACCCGCACGGCGCCGTTCTTCTCGGGGTCGGCCACGGCCTGGGCCGCGTCGAGCCGCACCAGGTGCACCTCGACCTCGCCATCCATCACCAGCGCGAACTCGTCGTGCGCGCAGGTGAACCAGGGCGAGTGGCCCTCGGCGCGCAGGGTCTCGAGCACGTAGATCTGGTTCTGGCCGAACACCACCTTCTCGTAGGGCCGGCTGTTGTTCGCGATCTCGAAGCAATTGGAGAAGGCGTAGTGGCGCACGTCGTCGGCGATCGGCTCGACATGGCCTTTCTCGTAGTGGGCGAGCGAGCCGAAGCGGGTGCGGTAGGCGGGCGCGTCCTGGGTCTGGGCGGTCTGGGTCATGGCGGTCTCCTTGGTTCTGGCTTGGACCGAACTCTAGGAAACAACCGGGACCGCCGGTAGGGACCAGATTGGAAGAGGATTATTCGCAGACTCCGAATAATCGCTGGGGTTTACCCGGGAACGCGCGTCCTCACTCGATCAGTTCGGCCGGGATCATCCCGCGCTCGATCAGCGTGGCGTCCCAGGGCGGCACGCGCGTGAAGCGGGTCGCGATGTGCTCGATGAACAGCCGCAACTTGAGCGCGTTGCGCGAGGTGCCCGCATAGACCGCGCTCAACGAGAACGACGAGAGCTGGTGCTCGGGCAGCACCACGCGCAGCTCGCCGCGCGCGATCGCGTCGCCGGCCACCAGCGTGGGCAGGCAGACGATGCCCGCGTGCTCGAGCGCGTACTCGCGCAGCAGGTGCACGCTGTTGGTCAGCAGCGCGGCCGCGAGGTAGATGGTGGTCTGCTCGCCCTGGTGGTGGAAGGTCCAGCGGTCGCGCGTGGGATAGCCCGAGTACAGGCCCAGCTTGTGGCGGTGCAGCTCGCGCGGGCTCGCGGGCGTGCCGTGGCGCTCGAGGTACTCGGGCGTGGCGCACAGCAGCCGGCGCACCGGGAACAGCGGGCGCGACACCAGTTCCTCGGAGGCGGCCGGGAAGATCTGCAGCGCGCAGTCGACGCCGGCCTTGACCGGATCGACCACCGCGTCGCTCACGATCAGCTCGAGGTGGATGTCGGGGTAGATGGTGTGGAACTCGTGCAGCAGCGAGGCGAAGCGCCCGAGCACCATGCCCGTGAGCGCATGCACGCGCAGCACGCCCGAGGGGGTGCCGCGCGCATCGCGCATCTGGTCGACGATGTCGTTGGCGCGGCCCACGAGCTCCACGCAGTCGCGCAGGAAGGCCTGGCCCACGTCGCTGAGCCGCACCACGCGCGTGCTGCGGTGGAACAGCGGCGCGCCGAGGAACTCCTCGAGCTGCTTGACGCGCGTGGTGACCACCGAGTTCGCCACCCGCAGCTGGCGCGCGGCCTCCGCGAAACTCTGCGTCTGCGCGACGCGCACGAAGGCTTCGATGCTCTGAAGGCGGTCCATGGCGGGACTGTACTGTGCGGGCGCCGCGGCCGGACCCCGGGGCGACGCGGGGGCGCACTTATGATCGCCGCCCTCAGACGGGAGAACACAACGACATGGCAACGGACTCCACCGCGCCCACCCTCGCCTCGCGCACCGCCGCCGAGGAGCCCACGCTGCGCCGCGCGCTCGGCACGCGCCACCTGACGATGATCGCCATCGGCGGCTCGATCGGCACCGGCCTGTTCGTGGCCTCGGGCGCCACGGTGTCGCAGGCCGGCCCGGGCGGCGCGCTCGCGGCCTACCTGCTGATCGGCGCGATGGTCTATTTCCTCATGACCAGCCTCGGCGAGCTCGCGGCCTGCATGCCGGTGTCGGGCTCGTTCGCGACCTATGGCGCGCTCTACGTCGACGAGGGCTTCGGCTTCGCGCTCGGCTGGAACTATTGGTACAACTGGGCCGTGACCATCGCGGTCGAGCTCGCGGCCGCGCAGCTGGTGATGCAGTACTGGTTCCCGGGCACGCCGGCCGTGCTGTGGAGCGCGCTGTTCCTCGGGCTGATGTTCCTGCTCAACGCGATCTCGGTGCGCGGCTTCGGCGAGGCCGAGTTCTGGTTCGCACTGGTCAAGGTGGTGACGGTGATCGCCTTCGTCGCCATCGGCCTCTTGATGATCTTCGGCATCCTGCGCGGCGACCGGCCCGCCGGCTTCGGCAACCTCACGGTCGGCGACGCGCCCTTCGTGGGCGGCCTGCCCGCGATGATCGGCGTGGCGATGATCGCGGGCTTCTCGTTCCAGGGCACCGAGCTGATCGGCGTGGCGGCCGGCGAGTCGGCCGACCCCGCGAAGAACATCCCGCGCGCGGTGCGCCAGGTGTTCTGGCGCATCCTGCTGTTCTATGTGCTGGCGATCGGCGTGATCGGCGTGCTGATTCCCTACACCGACCCGAACCTGATCAAGACCGACCTCCACGCCATCGGCGTGAGCCCGTTCACGCTGGTGTTCCGCCACGCCGGGCTGGCCTTCGCGGCCAGCGTGATGAACGCGGTGATCCTCACGGCCGTGCTGTCGGCCGGCAACTCGGGCATGTACGCCTCGACCCGGATGCTGTTCAACCTCGCGAAGGACGGCCGCGCGCCGCGCTGCTTCGCGCGGCTCACGCGCGCGGGCGTGCCGCTCAACGCGCTGCTCGCGACCACCGCGGTCGGCGCACTGTGCTTTTTGACCTCGCTGTCGGAAAGCCAGGGCGTGTACCTGTGGCTGCTGAACCTCTCGGGCATGACCGGCTTCGTGGCCTGGCTCGGCATCGCGGTGAGCCACTACCGCTTCCGCAAGGGAATGATGGCGCAGGGGCTGGATCTCTCGCTGCTGCCCTACCGCTCGCCCTTCTTCCCCTACGGCCCGCTGTTCGCCTTCGGCCTGTGCCTGGTGGTCACGCTGGGCCAGAACTACGCGGCCTTCACGGGCGGGCGCATCGACTGGATCGGCGTGTTCTCGACCTACATCGGGCTGGTCCTGTTCGTGGCGGTCTGGTGGGGCTACCGGCTGGCGCGCGGCAGCCGCTTCGTGGCCTACCGCGACATGCACTTCCCGGCCATGCTGCGGCCGGCGCCGGGGCACGGGCTGGCGGATGCCGCCGGCGAACCGGAGCGCGGCGCCGCCTGAACGGAGACCCTACCGGTTTCGGTGGGAAGGGCGCCAGCCAGTTGCCTCGAGGAATGGAACGGCGTTGCAGGCACGCCGCAGTGTGTCTGGAGGTTAACCGCCCCACTTACAATCCCGGGCGCATCCCCTTTCCTCTCCTCTCTCACGAGGCCTCGTCGCCATGCCCAAGAGCCCCCTGCGCACTCCCCTCAGCCTGACGCCCGTCGTGCGCGCCCTGTTCCTGGCCGCCGCGGTCGGCGCCACGGCCCTGCCCGCGCTGGCGGCGCCCGAGCACGAGGAAGTCGACCGCCTGATGCAGGCCGGCAAGCTCGACGAAGCCTCGGCCAAGGCCGACGCCTTCCTCAAGGACAAGCCGCGCGACCCGCAGATGCGCTTCCTCAAGGGCGTGATCCAGCTCGACACCGGCAAGCGCGCCGAGGCGATCGCCGCCTTCACCCAGCTCACGCAGGACGCCCCCGAGCTGCCCGAGCCCTACAACAACCTCGCGGTCATCTACGCGAGCCAGAACCAGTTCGACAAGGCGCGCAACGCCCTCGAGAGCGCGATCCGCACCAATCCGAGCTATGCCACCGCCCAGGAAAACCTCGGCGACCTCTATGCGCGGCTCGCGAGCCAGGCCTACAGCAAGGCGCTGCAGCTCGACCAGAACAACACCGCGGTCGCGCCCAAGCTGGCGGTGATCCGCACGCTGTTCGTGCCGGCCGTGCCGGGCGCCAAGCCGACCATGCTGGCGGCGGCGGCGCCCGAGGCACCGCGCCCGGCACCGGCGGCTCCAGCTCCGGCACCCGCACCGGTCGCGAAGGCGCCCGCTCCCGCACCGGCACCCGTCGCTGCCCCCGTGCCGGCGCCCGCGCCCGCTCCGGTGGCCAAGGCCCCCGCGCCCGCCCCGGCACCGGCACCCGCCGTGGTCGCCAAGGCACCCGAGGCTTCGCCGCCGGCCGCCGCACCGGCCGCGCCCGCCGCCTCGTCCAGCGCCAACGCGGAAGTCGAATCGGCCGTGCGTGGCTGGGCCGCCGCCTGGGCCGGCCAGGACATGGACCGCTACCTCGCCGCCTACGGCAGCGACTTCACGCCCGGCGGCGGCCAGAGCCGCAAGAACTGGGAAGAGGAGCGCCGCGCGCGCATCGTCGGCAAGTCCAGCATCAGCGTGAACCTCGAGAACCTCGTGATCCAGGTCAACGGACAGTCGGCCACCGCCAAGTTCCGCCAGGTCTACCGCGCCGACAACCTCAACATCTCCAGCCGCAAGACGCTGGAACTGCAGCGCTCCGGCGGCCAGTGGCACATTCGCAAGGAAAGCGTCGGCGGCTAGTGGCAGACATCGTCCGGCGGGGCCGGCCCCAGATCCCAGAACTGCGGCGCGGCGGGAGCCTGCTGGCCGCGCTGATGGCCGCCTCGGCCCTCGTGCTCGCCATGCCCGCCGGCGCCGCCGGCAGCACGAGCAAGACCTCGCATGCCAAGACGACCGGCGCCAAGTCCGGCAAGGCTGCCGCCGCTGGCAGCCGTTCGGCGCAGAAGGAAAAAGCCGGCGCCAAGGAAGCGCGCGGCGGCCGCGAATCGCGCAGCGTGCGCGAAGCCCGGGAGGCACGCGAAGCCCGTGACGCCAGGGGCGGCAAGGCCCAGGTCCGCCTGAAGAAGGGGGCCGTGGCGACCGCGGCCGCCGCGGCGGCCGGCACCGCCGCCGCTTCTTCCGAAGCCCGCGGCGCGCGCAAGGCGCCGAGCGCGGGCGCGATCCAGGAAGCCGGCAATGCCGAGGCGCGGCTGATCGCGATCTACGAACTCTTCGGCCGCGGCCAGGCGCGGCCCGCATTGGCCAAGGCGCGCGAGCTGGTGCGCGACTACCCGAATTTCCAGCTCGCGCAGCTCGTGTACGGCGACCTGCTCGCCTCGCAGGTGCCCGCTGCCCACAGCCTGTCGGACGCCGCCAGCGTGGCGCGCCTGAAGGGCAATCCGGCCATGGCCGAGCTGCAAGAAGAATCGCGCCGCCGCCTGCAGGCGCTGCGCGAACGGCCGCCGCCGAACACCGTGCCCTCCCAGTTCCTCGAGCTGTCCACGCGCAGCCGCTACGCGATCGCCATCGACGCCTCGCGCTCGCGCCTGTACCTGCTCGAGAACGGCGACAAGGGCCTGAAGCTCGTGGCCGACTACTACATCTCGGTCGGCAAGTCGGGCATCGACAAGGCGTCCGAAGGCGATGCGCGCACGCCGCTGGGCGTGTACTTCATCACCAGCAGCCTCGACCCGAAGTCGCTCAAGGACTTCTACGGCGCCGGCGCGCTGCCGATCAACTATCCCAACGCCTACGACCAGCGCCGCGGCAAGACCGGCAGCGGCATCTGGCTGCACGGCACGCCCTCGCAGCAGTACGCACGCGCGCCGCTGGCCAGCGACGGCTGCGTGGTCATGGCCAACCCCGACCTGCGCCAGCTGCTGCGCAAGGTGCAGATCGGCGCCACGCCGGTCGTCACCGCGCGCAGCCTGCAATGGATTTCCCAGCCCCAGGCCGAAAAGGACGCCCAATCCTTCACCAGCGCGATCAATGCCTGGAAAGACGCCCGGACCCAGGGAAATGAAGCGCAATTGAAAAAATTCTATTTGCCCGATTTTCAGCGCCAGGCGAAAAAATCGGCCGACGGAATTTCAATTGTTCGCGATGAAGTCGAATACGCCCAGGGCAGGCGTATTCAGTTAAAGGATGTTTCCTACCTCCATTGGCGCGACAGCGAGGACACCATGGTCGCCACCTTTGGCGAGGTGTTCGAGGGGGAACGCAGCGGTCGCATGCGCCGTCAGTACTGGCTGCGCCAGGGCGGCGAGTGGAAGCTCTTCCACGAGGAAATCCTGGGCTGATCCCCCTTCGCGAGCAGGGTCAGACCCCTGAACTTGTGATTTTTTGCGCACGGTCCAACCCTTTCTGGACTGTTACATCTTTGCCGTTCCGGGTCGTGTCACGTAACACGTAACACGTCTGTACCCGTAACGCGCCCCTCGCGCGCACCCCTGTTCCGTAACACTCCCTCCCGTCTTCATGGGATGTCGGTGCACGCCTACAGAGGGAAAAATCGTTTCCGAACTGTTACTCAGCGTCTCTGACCAGCCGGTCAACCGATGTCCGTGGGAGTTGGCAGCCATCGTGCTAGTAGTTCTGGACTAGCACAGCGGAACTCCCTTCCATCGGGTTTGCCTTGTTGATACACAGAGTTACGCCGGATAACATTCGCACCGCCAGCCCTTGTTAACGACTTTTTCTGAAAGGTTAATCATGCTCAACGCTATTGCTCGTTTTATTCGTGACGAAGAAGGCGCGACCGCCATTGAATATGGCGTGATCGCCGGCCTGATCACCATTCTTTTGGTGGTTCTTTTCAATCCCACCGCAACGACTGGCTTCGCAGGTGCCATCAAATCGCTCTTCACGAATTTGAGCACCCAGCTGACCAAGGCCGTTCCCGCGAGCTGAGAAATGGCTGGGATCGAGCTGATCTGGCTTCTCCCGGTTGCGGTTTATGACTTCTACCAACGCCGTGTCCCGAACTGGCTCGTTCTCGTTGGGGCCGCGTTGGCCATGACAGTCCTTTTCCTCGGACGTTCGCCCATGGGCATTGGCTGGTCCGATGCCCTGGGTGGTGCCGCCCTGGGATTCGGCTTCCTTCTTCTCTTCTACATCGCCGGACTGATGGGTGCCGGCGATGTCAAGTTCGCCGGTGCACTGGGCCTGTGGGTCGGATGGCAAGGCCTCTTTCCGATCTGGATCGTCGCCAGCCTGCTGACGGGTGCGCACGCCATCGCGTGGATCGTGCTTCAGCGGTGGCCCTGGTTTCCGCGCATCGCGCTCGCCCTGTCCGGCAAGGCTTCATCCTCCAAAGACGCGGGGACTGCGAAGCAGCGCCGACGAGTCATTCCCTATGCAGCGTATCTCGCCATCGCCTCGGCCTTGTGGATCGTCCTCTGGGGTCGACAGAGCTGACCGGGTTCACCCGTACAGGTTGACTGTCCTGTCGTATCGATGACCTGTTTCACCGCCCATCCCCAACGCCCATGATCCACCTCACGAAAATCATCGCAGCCATCCTGGTACTGATCGCCATTGCCCTGGGCGGCTACGCTTGGGTTCTCAGCCGACAGCCGGCGCCGAGCGTCGCGGCCACGCCCGCCACCTCTGCGCCGGCGCGGTCGGAAGCCAGGGCAACCTATCCGGTGGTCGTCGCGAGCAAGCCGCTTCCTGCGGGCAAGGCCATCGCCGCCGACGCCGTTCGTGTCGAGCAGTTGCCCGTCAACCCGAGCGACGCCTTCAAGGAGACGAGCGTCGTCGCCGGCCGGGTCCCCGTTCTCGATCTGAGCGAAGGAACGCCGATCCAGGAAGGCCAACTCGTGTCCGGTCTCGCCCTGCGGATCGGCGAGGGGGAGCGTGCCGTGGCCGTCAAGGCCGACGAGGTCATGGGGGTTGGCAACAAGGTCCAGCCCGGCGACTTCGTCGACGTCTTCGTCATGCTGAAGTCCGAAGGAAAGGACATAGATCGCAGCCAGGCACGCCTACTTCTCGCGCGCAAGCGCCTGCTCGCCTACGGCAGCCTCTCAGTGGACGCCCTGGCCACGAAGGCGGCCGACAACGGCGCGACGGCTGCCCAGCGGGCCGAAGCGGCACGCACCGCAGTCCTCGCGATTCCCGTGGACGACGTGAACCGGCTCACGCTGGGCGAATCCAGCGGGCGCCTGCTCCTTGCACTGCGCAACCCGGCCGATACGACGGAGCCCGATCCCTCGCTGTTCGCGGAACTGCCGACCGCGCTGCAGCCGGTACCGGCAAAGCCCGGCGAGCCGCGTCGCCCGCCCCTGGCCGGCCTGGACAAGGCGCAAGCCGGCCTGACCGTCGCCGACCTGGTGAACGGTGGCGCGACACCTGCCACCAGCCGGCGCACGGCGATCACCGGATTGCCAATTGCAGGCACGCGACCCGCGGGTATCGCAAGACCGGGCATGGAGGTCGAGGTCATCCGTGGCGACCGCAGCGAAACCGTGCGTTATTGAGCCGGATCACCCCCACACCAACACCGCTTACGCATCCGTTCCAGAAAGAAGACCATGCCCCTGCCCCGAGCAACGACGAAAAGGGTTGGCCGCCTCTCCAGGCCCAGCCTCGGCCGGATCGCCATCGGCTGCGCACTCGCCGTCGGCCCCAGCGTGCCCCTCTTCGCGGCCAGCGTCGCCGCCACACCCCAGACGCTGGTGACGTTGGGGGCCGGCACTCAGCAGGAACTCGTGTTCGACAAGGGCGTGGATCGCATCGCCCTGGCCAACGAAGCGGTCGCCGGAGTCACCGTCACCCGCAAGACGCCTGGCTCCCCCGCCGCGCGGCTGATCCTGACCGGCAAGGCGCCGGGCAGCACGACCTTGATGGTGTGGGAGAAGGGACGGCCTGCCGCGACCATCTACGTGCTGGAGGTCCAGCGGCGCGACGCCAGGCTCGACGGCACGCTCGACAGCGTGCCGGCCTATCAGCAGGCGCGCGAAGCAGCTCTCGCCAGCCAGCCCGAGAAGGCGGTCGTGAGCGACCGTTCCGTCGTGAACGTGCGCAGCCATACCGTACAGGTCGAGGTCAAGGTCGTCGAGTTCAACCGCAGCGTGCTGAAACAGGCCGGACTGAACATCTTCAGCACCCGTGCCAACTCGAGCGGCTTCAGCTTCGGCGTCTTCACGCCAGCCTCGCTGAAGAGCGCAACCTTCAACGCCAACGGATCGATCACCGGCGAGTACAACAATCCGCTCGCGCAGGCCTTCAGCCTGCTGCTCAATTTCGGCAAGGCCGGCATCGGCTTGAACGTCGGCTTCCTCGAGGGCAACGGCATGGCACGCGTCCTGGCCGAGCCCACACTGGTGGCCATGTCCGGACAGAGCGCCAGCTTCCTGGCCGGGGGCGAACTGCCCGTTCCCGCGCCCCAGGGCCTCGGTACGACGAGCATCGAGTACAAGCCCTTCGGCATCGGATTGACGCTCACGCCGACCGTGCTTTCCAACGACCGCATCGTGCTGAAGGTCGCCCCCGAAGCCAGCGACCTGGACTACGCCAACGCCTTGAGCATCGGCGGCGTTGCGGTTCCCGCGATCAGCACGCGCCGCGCGGACACCACGGTCGAGCTCGGCGATGGTGAGAGCTTCATCATCGGCGGCCTGGTGAGCCGCACGACATCGTCCAACGCCGACAAGATCCCGCTGCTCGGCGACCTGCCGGTGCTCGGCACCTTCTTCAAGCAGAGCAAGTACCAGATGAGCGAGAAGGAACTGGTGATCCTGGTCACGCCGCACCTCGTGAAACCGATCGCGCGCGACACCGACCTGAGCCCGTTCCTTCCGGGCGCGGCCGAGCAGCGCGACGGTGCCGTCTGGCGGTCGATCTTCCTGAGCACGCCGGGGAACGCGACGGTTCCCGGTTTTTCGCGTTGAGCAGAAATCCTGGACATGAGCACCAGAGCGGCCCCATGAACGCTCCCCGCGACAGCCTCCCGGAAACAGGGGCGGAAACCTATCTGTTCGCCTCGAACGATGGAGCCCGCATCACCTGGCTGACCGATGCGCTCGGTCGGCTCGGATCCGTGGTCACGCTGAGCCTCGATGCCAAGTCGATCGACGAGCGCATCACCCTGCTAGGGCCGGCGGCGGTCTTCATCGACTTCTCGCCCGACCAGGGCACGGAAGCGGCGGGCCAGCTCCACCAGCGGCTCAAGCGCGACTGGTCGGCGTTGCCGCTGCTCGCGACGGGCAACTCCGCCGAGCCAGCGACCATGCTCGCCGCACTGCGCGCCGGTGTCGACGATTTCATCGACATGGCCGCGCCCCCTGCGGACGCCGTCCATACTCTTCAAGCCCTGCTTGACCGGCGCGGCACGCTGCAGACAGGGACACGGGGCAAGGCCCTGGCACTGCTGGGCGCGCGCGCCGGCCTGGGCGTCACAACGCTCGCATCGAACCTCGCGCTGGCGCTCAGCGATCAGCTGGAACACGGCCAGGCCGCGGCCCAGACGCGCAACCCGCGCCACGGGGTCGCGCTGCTCGATCTCGGCCTGCCTGCGCGCGACGGGTTGCTCTATCTCGATACCCAGAGCGGTTTCAGCTTCGTCGATGGCGTGCGCAACCTCAGGCGGCTCGACCAGACCTTGCTGCACACCGCGCTCGCTCACCATGCAAGCGGGGTGGCGGTCCTTCCGTTGCCGACCAATCTGGCGCAGATCCGGGAGATCTCGCATGCCGATTCGGTCGCGCTGATCAAGCGGCTCGGCGACTTCTTCGATTTTCAGATCGCCGACCTCGGCGGGTTCTCCACGATCGATTTCGTCGCACAGACAGTGCGCGAGACGCACCGTGCGTGGGTGGTCTGCGACCAGAGCATCGGCGGCATCGTGTCGACGGCAAGCATGCTCAAGGAGTTGTACGCACGCGGCGTGGAGGCCGAGCGGCTTGCGCTGGTCGTCAACAAGTTCGACAGCCACGTCAACCTCGCCGCCAAGGACATTGCCGAGCGGCTCGAACTGCCGCTGCACCATGTGCTGCCTGCGCGCAGCGCGCAACTCATGTCCGCGGCCAGCCGCGGCGAAATGCTCGTGCGCACGGCACGGGGCGATCCCTACTCTCAAACGGTCGCGGGGCTTGCCCGCGGCCTCCACCAGGAACTCACGGCCACCTCCGGCCAGACTCCGGCCAAATCCCCGCTGTGGGGCGCGCTCACGTCGCGCTTCTCGAGCCCTCGGAAGAGATCCAGTCAAGGTTGAACAGCCCATGTCCACCGATATCGAATTCGCCGACGACGACCAGGCGTTCATCAGCTCCCAGCAGTTCCAGGACATCAAGAGCTGGACGCACGATCACCTGCTGAGCCGAATCGAGGAGCTGGGGGCCGAGTTCGGCCGCTGGTCCCGCGCCTCGATCCAGCAGTTCGTCGATCTCGAGGTCGACAGCTTCGTGCGCCTGCGCCGCGTGCCGATCAACGACCGCGAGATGCAGCTCATCTCGGATGCGCTCACGAAGGAACTCGCGGGCTTCGGCCCGCTGGAGGATCTGCTCAACGATCCCGCGGTCGAAGACATCCTGATCAACGGCTACCAGAACGTCTACGTCTCGCGCCACGGCATCCTGGAGCGCGAGACGCTGCGCTTCGCCGACTCCGAGCACGTGATGCGCATCGTGCGCCGCATCCTCGCGCCGCTGGGACGCCGGCTCGACGAAGCCAACCCCATGGTCGACGCGCGCCTGCCCGATGGCGGCCGCATCAACGTGATCATCGAGCCGCTCGCGATCGACGGCCTTTCCGTGTCGATCCGGAAGTTTCGCAAGGACCCGCTGACACCGGCGGACCTGGTCAAGCTCGGTACCTTCGACGCCGGCATGGCGCAACTGCTCGAGATCGCCGTGCGCGCGCGCTGCAACGTGCTCGTGAGCGGCGGAACCAGCTCCGGAAAGACCTCGCTGCTCAACGCGCTGGCGAGCTTCATTCCTTCCACCGAGCGCGTCATCACGATCGAGGACACCGCCGAGCTGTCGCTGCGGACCAGCCATGTGGTGCGCCTGGAGAGCCGCCCCGGCGGATTCGACGGCACCGGCGTCGTCTCGATCCGGGACTTGCTGCGCAACAGCCTGCGCATGCGGCCCGACCGCATCATCGTGGGGGAAGTGCGCGGCGCCGAGGTGATCGAAATGATGCAGGCGATGAACACCGGGCATGAAGGGTCGATGGGAACGATCCACGCCAGTTCGCCCCGCGAATGCCTCTATCGCCTCGAAATGCTCGCGGGTTTCGCGGGCTACCAGGGCAGCGAAGTCAGCCTGCGTCGCCAGATCGCGAATGCCATCGACTTCATCGTGCAGATCGGCCGGCTCTCGAACGGACAGCGCCGCATCCTCTCGCTCAGCGAGGTGACGGGCGTGAACGACAACGTCGTGGCCATGCAAGAGCTGTATCGCTACGAACCGGTCGTCTCCCCGGACGGCGAGGAGCGCGATCGCTGGGTGTCGCTGGGCATCGCGCCGCACTCGCCGAAGATCACGCGGTTCCGGCAATCGCTCGCGAGAGCGCACGGAGATCAACGTGCGTGAAGGCCTGCTGATCGTTGCAGCGCTCGCCCTGCTTCTTGCAGCGGGCGGCCTGTTGCTGTGGCAATGGTCCACGAGCTTGCAACGCCGGCGCGTCTCCGGCCGCTATGTGGCCCAGCAGCTTCAACCGAAACCGGCGCCAGGGGCATCCATGCCCGCTCCCGCCCAAGCCTCGGCGGCCATGGCGACCGGCCTTCTGACCGACCCATGGGCCGAAGCGGCCGCGGCCGAGGTTGCCGCCACGCCGCGCAAGAACTGGACACAGGCGCTGGTACCGGGTTGGCTCGAGGGCGTCGTTTCGTCTCGGGTGCTGGTACTCGGCGCGGTCGCGATCGTTGCACTGAGCGCCATGGGCGCCTCGCTGGGCGGCTGGCCCACTGCGCTCGGTGCACTGGTCCTGCTCGTGGTAATGGCATCTTTCGCCATCTGGCTGCGGCTGCAGAAGCACCGCAAGGCGCTCGTCGGACAACTACCGCCCTATATCGATGCCATGGTGCGTCTGATCACCATCGGCAACTCGACGCAGGCAGCCTTTCAACTGGCCATCGCCACGACGGATGCACCCCTGCGGACCTATCTCGAGCGCGCGGCCAGCCTCGTTCGCGCGGGGATGGACCTCGACCGCGCACTGCACCAGATCGCTACGCACGCACGGATCGAGGAGATGTACCTGCTTGCATCGATCCTCGGCCTCGGCGTTCGCTACGGCGGACGTTCCGACCTTCTGCTGGAACGGGTCGGGAACTTCATGCGCGATCGCGAGCAGGCCGAACACGAACTGGTCGCCATGTCCTCCGAGACCCGGCTCTCGGCCTGGATACTGGGCGTGCTTCCGGTCGCGGTGGGCATGGCCATCGTGATGCTCAATCCGGACTACTTCATGCGAATGTGGGACGACACGACGGGACAACTGCTCGTGTTCGGCGCCATCGGGCTGCAGATGCTCGGCGCCGCGCTGCTCTATCGCCTGGCGAGGCTCTCATGAATCTCACGCCGTCCCAACTGATCACCTGGAGCCTGGTCCTGCTGGCGATCGCGCTGCTCGTCGCCGCCGGCACGCTGATCGTCAACGAGGTCATCCGCGCGCAGCGCAACCGGACCATCGGGCGTGCCATCCTGCGCGGGGTTGCCGCGGTGTCCGCGGAAACACCTCCCGTGCCGCAGGAGACCGAAGAGGTGGCCGGGAATCGCCTCTCGGACATCGATCTTCCCCTGCACTGGCTGAACACGCGAATCGGCAAGGCGCTGGTCACCGACGAGGACCGCCGGCTGATCGACCAGTGCGGCTTCTCCACGCAGCGCGCGCAACTCGTTTTCCTGGTGTCCCGCATCGCGCTCGCCATCGTGCTTCCGGTGACCGTCCATCTGTTCTGGGGAACGAGCCTTTCCGAGCGCTACGACATCGCGGCACTGGCGTGCGCCTTCGTCGTCGGATTCATGGCGCCGAAGTGGACACTCGGATGACGTGCCGGCAAGCGGCGCGAGAGCGTGGGACGCGAGCTGCCATTGTTCGTCGACCTGCTGCGCCTGCTCCAAGGCGTCGGCCTGAGCCTCGATCAGAGCCTGCAGATCATGGCAACGGACTTCTCGC
>JAESFO010000257.1_pt1 | contig 95206 bp, 85 predicted proteins | sample 9269421 | NCBI WGS metagenome assembly JAESFO01 (sample SAMN14502839, study PRJNA617101) | algae metagenome | isolation source: Nostoc desertorum CM1-VF14 and co-occurring heterotrophs from rocky... | place: USA: Clark Mountains, San Bernardino, California | collected 2000-06-05 | reverse complement strand
TGCTGCTGGGCACCCCGTTCTTCGTGGTCTTCGGCACGCTGTCGGACAAGATCGGCCGCAAGCCGATCATCATGGCCGGCTGCCTGCTGGCCGTGGTGACCTACTTCCCGGTCTTCAAGATGCTGACCGAGGCCGCCAACCCCGACCTCGCCAAGGCCCAGGCCACCGCCGGCGTGACCGTGACCGCCGACCCCGCGACCTGCTCGTTCCAGGGCAACCCGGTGGCGCGCGAGATCGACTTCCGCAGCTCCTGCGACATCGCCAAGCGCTACCTGGTGCAGAACTCCGTGAGCTACGAGAACGTGGCCGGCGCGCCCGGCTCGAAGGCCGTCGTGAAGATCGGCGACAAGACGGTGGAAGCACCGATCGGCAACGTCGTGAACCTCAAGTTCGACGAGGCCTCGGCCAAGGAGATCGCCGCCTTCAAGAAGGGCGTGGCCGAGGACCTGAAGATCGCGGGCTACCCGGCCAAGGCCGACCCCGCGAAGATGAACAAGGTGCTGACGGTGCTGCTGCTGTTCTGGCTGGTGCTGCTGGTGACCATGGTCTACGGGCCCATCGCCGCGATGCTGGTCGAGCTGTTCCCCACGCGCATCCGCTACACCTCGATGAGCCTGCCGTACCACATCGGCAACGGCTGGTTCGGCGGCCTGCTGCCGACCACCGCCTTCGCCATCGTGGCCTCCACCGGCAACATGTACAACGGCCTCTGGTACCCGATCATCATCGCGGGCATCACGCTGGTGATCGGCACGCTGTTCATCCGCGAGACCAAGGACGTGGACATCTACGCCCACGACTGACAAGGTGTGAGCGCCGCGGCGCCGATGGAAGGAGGGCGCTACGCGTCCTCCGTTCAACAAAGAGGCTTCATGCCGACCCTCGGCATGAGGCCTTTTTCTTGAACCCAGCACTACCCATCTCAGGAGACAGAACCCATGTGGAAAATCGCAGTCGGCTTCGCCATCTTCGCGGCCATCGCGCTGTACGTGATCTCGAAGGCCGGCGACAAGGTCGACATGTCGGGCGAGAAGCACGGCGTGGAAGTGCACGAGCCGGCGCCTGCCGCACCGGCTGCGGCCGCGAGCGCGCCGAAGTAAGGCGGGGGATCTTGCCTACCGCTTGAAGCGGCCGTCGCTCACGATCGAGAGGTCGACGTATTCGATGCCCGTGTGATCGGTCGGCGAAAACGAGATGTCCAGCCCGCCGCCCGGGTCGTACTGGAAGGCATTGAGCGTGGCCAGCAGCCGCGCGCGCGTGGGCTTCGGCCCGGTGCGGCGCAGCGCCTCCACCAGCACCTTGGTCGCCACGAAGCCTTCGAGCAGCGCGGGCGACAGCTCCTCCTGCCCCTTGGCCTTGGCGAGCGCCAGGGCCTCCTTGATCAGCGGATTGCCGAACGAGCGCTCGTAGGGGAACACCTGCGTGACGATCACGCCGCGGCTCGCGCTGCCGAGGTCCTTGATGAAGCCCGAGGCCGCGTTGTTCGACAGCGTGACCACCTGCGCGGCCGAGCCCGCGGCGCGCAGCGCCTTCACGCCGTCGGACACCGAGGTGCCCGAGCCGATCCACAGCACGGCCTGCGCATTGGCCTCGACGAGCTTCGGCACGATGGCCGCGAAGTCGGGCTTGTTGCGGTCGGCCAGCGCGATCACCACCGGCTTGAGGTTGGCCTTCTCGAAGCCGCGGTTCGCGCCCTCGAGCCCGTCCTTGCCGAAGGAGTCGTCGGCCTGCACCACCGCGATGCGCTGGATGCCCGTGGTCTGCAGGTGCACCACCGCCTTCTCGGCCTCGCGCTGGTAGGTGGAACGCACGTTGAAGATGTTCTTCTGCACCGGCTTGTGCAGCGCCATCGCGCCGGTCGAGGGGCCGACCAGCGGCACGCCGTGCTTGTCGAGCAGCGGGATCACCGCGAGCGTGTTGGGCGTGCCGCGGTTGAGCAGCAGCGCGACCACCTTCTTGTCCTCGATCAGGATGCGCGAGTTCTCGAGCGAGCGCTTGGCGTCGAGGCCGTCGTCCATGCGGATGACCTCGATCTGCTCGCCGTTGATGCCGCCCTGGGCGTTCACCTGGTCGATGACCAGCTGCGAGCCCATGATCGTCTCCTTCACGCTGGCCGCCACCGGCCCCGACAGGTCGGCCGACTGGCCGATCACGATCTGGGCCGAGGCGCCGGTCGCCGCGAGTGCGAGCAGCAAGGCGGCGGCGCGCAGGCGCGGGTTGCTTTTCTTCTTCTTCATCGACAAAACCTTTCCCGTCGGGATTCGTGTCCATGTCAGCAAATGCAATTATGTGTAGCCAGACGTGACATGCGATTCCTCGTGCAAACCCTGTCAAACCGTTGTTTGCAAAAGCAAAAAGCCGGGCACGCGGCCCGGCTTGGTCAAGGGGGAAGGGCGCCGCTTCAGCGCTTGAAGCGGCCCTCGCTGATGATCGCGAGGTCGGCGAAATCGATGCCGCTGTGGTCCTGCGGCGAGTAGCTGACCTCGAGGCCGCCGAGGTCGTAGTCGCGCAGGCCATCGAGCGCGGCCACCACGCGGGCGCGCGTGGGCTTGGGGCCGGCGCGGCGCAGCGCCTCCACCAGCACCTTGGCCGAGGCGAAGCCCTCGAGTGCCGCGGGCGAGAGCTCGTTCTGGCCCTTGGCCTTCGCGAGCGCGATCGCCTCCTTCACCATCGGGTAGCTGATCGAGCGCTCGCTCGGGAACACCTGCGTGACCACCACGCCGCGGCTGGCCTCGCCCAGCTGCTTGATGAAGCCCGAGGAAGCGTTGTTCGACAGCGTGACCACCTGCGCCGCCGAGCCGGCCGCGCGCAGCGCCTTGATGCCGTCGACCACCGCGCTGCCCGAGCCGATCCACAGCACCGCCTGCGCCTTGGCCTGGACGATGGCGGGCACGATGGCCGCGTAGTCGGGCTTGTCGCGGTCGGCCGGCACGGTGGCCGCGGGCTGGGCCTTGGCCTTGCCGAAGCCGGTCATCGCGCCCTCGAGCGCGTCGGCGCCGAAGGAGTCGGTCACGTGCACGACCGCGATGCGCACCATGCCGATGGTCAGCAGGTGCTGCACCGCCTTCTCGGCCTCGCGCTGGTAGGTGGCGCGCACGTTGAACACGTTCCGCTGCACCGGCTTGTGCAGCACCATCGCGCCGGTGGAAGGCCCGATCAGCGCCACGCCGTGCTTGTCGAGCCAGGGAATGATGGCCTGCGAATGCGGCGTGCCGCGGCTCATGAAGAGCGCGAGCACCTTCCTGTCCTCGATCAGCGCGCGGCCGTTCTCGCCCGCGCGCTTCACGTCGAAGCCGTCGTCGAGCCGGACCACCTCGATCTTCTCGCCGTGCACGCCGCCCTGCGCGTTGGCGGCATCGATCACGAGCTGAGCGCCGCCGATGGTCTCGTTGACGCTGGCGGCCACCGGGCCGGTCATGCCGGCGGTCTGGCCGATCAGGAGCTGCGCCTGCGCGGGCAGCAACAGCAGCGCACCGAGCGCGATCAGGACCGCGCGCAGGCGGCCGTGCTTCTTCGTCATGTGGTCGTCCCCCGTTGTCGATGGCGTCGCCACCGTTGCAAACCAACGCCTTATTTGTTTCCAAAAGTATTCCGAAGGCCATTCGGACAAACCCCTGCGACCGCACCGACCTTGTGACGCAGTGCACAGGAGCGTCATGGACCACTCCCTAGAATGTTTGCCCCACCCCCAAGGCACTCATGACACAGGGCTCCATCCGCATCCGTGGCGCACGCCAGCACAACCTCCAGAATCTCGACCTCGACATCCGCACCGGCGAGATGACCGTGGTCACCGGGCCCAGCGGCTCGGGCAAGTCGAGCCTCGTGTTCGACACCCTGTACGCCGAGGGCCAGCGGCGCTACGTCGAGACCTTCTCCGCCTACGCCCGCCAGTTCCTCGACCGCATGGACAAGCCGGCGGTCGACAAGGTCGAGGGCGTGCCGCCCGCGATCGCCATCGACCAGACCAACCCGGTGCGCTCCTCGCGCTCCACGGTCGGCACGATGACCGAGCTCAACGACCACCTGAAGCTGCTCTACGCACGCGCGGCCGAGCTGTTCGACCGCGAGACCGCGCTGCCGGTGCGCCACGACTCGCCCGACAGCATCTATGCGCAGATCGTCGAGCGCGCGGCGGCCGCGGGCGATCCGCGGCTGGTCGTGACCTTCCCGGTCGAGCTGCCCGCGAGCACCACGGCCGACGAGGTCACGCAGTGGCTGTCGGCCAGCGGCTTCACGCGCGTTCAGTCCGAGCGCGAGGTGGCCACGCCCACCGGGCCGCGCAAGGTGCTCGACGTGGTGGCCGACCGCTTCCGCGCCTCGAGCGCCGAGCGCTCGCGCGTGGTGGAGGCGATCGAGGTCGCGCTCAAGCGCGGCAGCGGGCGCGTGACGGTGCATGCGACGGGCGTCGAGGAGAACGCGCCGACCGATGTATGGAAGTTCTCCACCGGCCTGCACTGCCCCGAGAGCGACATCCGCTACGGCGACCCGATCCCGTCGATGTTCTCGTTCAACTCGGCCGTGGGCGCCTGCGACACCTGCCGCGGCTTCGGCCGCGTGATCGGCGTCGACCTCGGCCTCGTGATCCCGAACGACAAGCTCACCCTGCGCGCGGGCGCGATCAAGACCATCCAGACCCCGGCCTGGAAGGAGGCGCAGGACGACCTCATGCGCCACGCCGAGGCCGCCGGCATTCCGCGCGACACGCCGTGGAACAAGCTGACCGCCGAGCAGAAGCACTGGGTGATCGAGGGCACGCCCAACTACAAGGAGGGCAACTGGAACAAGCAGTGGTACGGCATCCGCCGCTTCTTCGGCTACCTCGAGAGCAAGGCCTACAAGATGCACATCCGCGTGCTCTTGTCGAAGTACCGCAGCTACACGCCGTGCCCCACCTGCGCGGGCGCGCGGCTCAAGCTCGAAAGCCTGCTGTGGCGCATCGGCAGCAAGGAAGACGCCGACGCGGTGCTGCCGCCCGAAAAGCGCTTCATGCCGGTCGGCGTGAAGTGGACGCGCGCGCAGCTCGAGGCGCTGCCGGGCTTGTGCCTGCATGACCTGATGCTGTTGCCGATCGAGCGGCTGCGCCAGCTGTTCGACCGCATGACGACCGGCGGCGCCGCCGCGGCCGGCGAGACGCAGCGCCCGAGCGCGGCCGGCGAGGCCCAGGCGCTCAAGCTGCTGTTCGAGGAGATCACGACCCGGCTGCGCTACCTGCACGACGTCGGCATCGGCTACCTCACGCTCGACCGCCAGAGCCGCACGCTCAGCGGCGGCGAGGTGCAGCGCATCAACCTCACGACCGCGCTCGGCACCTCGCTGGTCAACACGCTGTTCGTGCTCGACGAGCCCAGCATCGGGCTGCATCCGCGCGACATGAACCGCATCACCGAGGCCATGCTGCGGCTGCGCGATGCGGGCAACACGCTGGTGGTGGTCGAGCACGACCCGGCCGTGATGCTGGCGGCCGACCGCGTGATCGACATGGGCCCGGGCCCCGGCGCGCGCGGCGGCCAGATCGTGTTCGACGGCAGCACCGACGCGCTGCGCGACGCCGACACGCTGACCGGCCAGTACCTGGGCGGGCGCAAGAAGATCGGCATGGGCTTCAAGCGGCTGGTCAGCGAGAACACGCACCGGCTCATCCTCGAGGGCGTGCGCGAGCACAACCTCAAGGACATCAGCGTGGAGTTCCCGCTCGCGCGCCTGGTCTGCGTGACCGGCGTCAGCGGCTCCGGCAAGTCGACGCTGGTGCAGGACGTGCTCGCGCCCGCGCTGATGCGCCACTTCGGCAAGGCCACCGAAACGCCCGGCGCGCACGACCGCCTGCTCGGCGCCGACCACCTCGGCGACGTGGTGTTCGTCGACCAGTCGCCGATCGGCAAGACCGCGCGTTCCAACCCCGCGAGCTACGTCGGCGCCTGGGACGCGATCCGCGAGATCTTCGCCACCGCGCCGATCTCGCGCCAGCGCGGCTACACCGCGAGCAAGTTCAGCTTCAACTCGGGCGACGGCCGCTGCCCCACCTGCGGCGGCTCGGGCTTCGAGCACGTCGAGATGCAGTTCCTCTCCGACGTCTACCTGCGCTGCCCCGACTGCGACGGCAAGCGCTACCGGCCCGAGATCCTCGAGGTGCGCATCGAGCGCCATGGCAAGAGCTACAACGTGGCCGACATCCTCGAGCTCACGGTGGCCGAGGCGGCCGCATTGTTCGACGCGGACCGCGATGTGCTCCGCGTGCTGCAGCCGATCTCCGACGTGGGCCTCGACTACGTGAAGCTGGGCCAGCCCGTGCCCACGCTGTCGGGCGGCGAGGCGCAGCGCCTCAAGCTCGCGGGCTTCCTGGCCGAGGCCGCCAAGGGCGCGACCTCGAGCAAGCAGGCGGTGGCGCGCAAGGGCACGCTGTTCCTGTTCGACGAGCCCACCACCGGCCTGCACTTCGACGACATCGCGCGGCTCATGCGCGCGCTGCGCAAGCTGCTCGACGCCGGCCATTCGCTGATCGTGATCGAGCACAACCTCGACGTGATCCGCGCCAGCGACTGGTGCATCGACCTCGGCCCCGAAGGCGGCGAGGGCGGCGGCCAGGTGGTGGCCGAGGGCACGCCCGAGCAGCTGCGCGAGAACCGCGCCTCGCTCACGGGCGCCGCGCTGGCCGACTACGAGCTCGCGATCGGCCCCGGTGCCTACAAGGTGGCCGAGCGCGCCGCGCGCCGCTACATCGCGCAGGCCAAGAAGGCGCCGGGCGCCGACGCGGTCGAGATCGTGAACGCGCGCGAGCACAACCTCAAGAACCTCAGCGTCGACATCCCGCGCGGCAAGTTCAGCGTGGTCACGGGAGTGAGCGGTTCGGGCAAGTCCACGCTGGCCTTCGACATCCTGTTCAACGAGGGCCAGCGCCGCTATCTCGAATCGCTCAACGCCTATGCGCGCAGCATCGTGCAGCCGGCGGGCCGGCCCGAGGTCGATGCCGTCTACGGCATTCCGCCCACGGTGGCGATCGAGCAGCGCCTGTCGCGCGGCGGCCGCAAGAGCACGGTGGGCACCACCACCGAGGTCTGGCACTTCCTGCGCCTGCTGTTCGTGAAGCTCGGCGTGCAGCACTGCGTGAAGGACGGCGCGGCCGTGCAACCGCAGACGCCCGACAGCATCGCGGCGCAGCTGATGCGCAACTTCAAGGGCCAGCACATCGGCCTGCTCGCGCCGCTGGTGAGCAACCGCAAGGGCGTTTACACCGAGCTGGCCGACTGGGCGCGGCCGCGCGGCTTCACGCATCTGCGCGTCGATGGCGACTTCCTGCCGACCGCGGGCTTCCCGCGCATCGACCGCTTCAAGGAACACAGCATCGAGCTGCCGGTGGCCAGCCTCGACGTGCTGCCCACGAACGAGAACCAGCTGCGCGAGGCGCTCACGAAGGCGCTCGAGCACGGCAAGGGCGTGGTGCACGTGCTCAGCGAGATGGACGGCCTGCGCGCCGCCATGATGGCCGGCGTGACGGCGGCCGGCATCGGCCGCGTCAGCGTGTTCTCGACCCTGCGTGCCTGCCCGGTCTGCAGCACCAGCTACGCCGAGCTCGACCCGCGCCTGTTCAGCTACAACAGCAAGCACGGCTGGTGCCCCGACTGCGTGGGCACCGGCGTCAAGCTCAGCAAGGAGCAGCGCAAGATCTTCGACGACTCGGTGATGGCCGACGACCAGAAGGGACGCGAGCAGACCTTCGCCGAGCCCGACGCCGAGGACGTGGGCGACGTGGCCTGCCCGACCTGCAAGGGCACGCGGCTCAACCCCACCGCGCGCGCGGTGCTGTTCGGCGGCGGCGCGGTCCATGCGCATGCCGGCACGCCGGGCTGGGGCGAGGGCGGCATCGGCATCACCGAGCTCGCGCGCATGAGCGTGACCGACATCCGCACCTGGTTCGAGAACCTCTCGCTCTCGGGCCGCGAGGCCGAGATCGCGCGCGACCTGGTGCCCGAGATCAAGAGCCGGCTCGAATTCCTCGAGGAGGTGGGCCTGGGTTACCTCACGCTCGACCGCGGCGCGCCCACGCTCAGCGGTGGCGAGGCGCAGCGCATCCGGCTCGCGGCGCAGCTCGGCAGCAACCTGCAGGGCGTGTGCTACGTGCTCGACGAGCCGACCATCGGCCTGCATGCGCGCGACAACCGCATCCTGCTCGACGCGCTGCACAAGCTCGGCGACAAGGGCAACACGCTGGTGGTGGTGGAGCACGACGAGGACACGATCCGCCGCGCCGACCACATCATCGACATCGGCCCGAGCGCCGGCAAGCGCGGCGGCCGCCTGGTGGCGCAGGGCGCGGTGGCCGACATCGAGCAGGCGGCCGAGTCGCAGACCGGCCGCTACCTGCGCGACGCGATCAAGCATCCGCTGCAGGCGCGCCGGCTCATTCCGTCGCCCGACCCGAAGGCGCCCGACAACGGCCAGTGGCTCACGGTGCGCGGCGCCGACATGCACAACCTGCAGGACGTGACGGTCACCGTGCCGCTGCAGCGGCTGGTGGTGGTCACGGGCGTGAGCGGCTCGGGCAAGTCCACGCTCGCGCGCGACGTGCTGCTGGCCAACGTGCAGGCGGTGGTGCAGCAACGCAGCACCAAGGCCGGCCGCGATGCCGATGCCGCGGGCAAGCGCCCGGCCTGGGCCGGCTGCAAGGGCGTCGAGGGCTACCAGAGCGTGGACCGCGTGCTCGAGGTCGACCAGACCCCGATCGGCAAGACCCCGCGCAGCTGCCCCGCGACCTACATCGGCTTCTGGGACACCATCCGCAAGCTGTTCGCCGACACCCTCGAGGCCAAGGCGCGTGGCTACGGCCCGGCGCGCTTCAGCTTCAACACCGGCGAGGGCCGCTGCCCGGCCTGCGACGGCGCGGGCGTGCGCACCATCGAGATGAGCTTCCTGCCCGACGTGAAGGTGCCCTGCGAGGTCTGCCACGGCGCGCGCTTCAACCCCGAGACGCTGGCCGTGAGCTGGCGCGGCAAGAGCATCGGCGACGTGCTGCAGATGGAGGTGGACGAGGCGGTCGAGTTCTTCGCAAGCATGCCCAACATCAGCCATCCGCTGCAGCTGCTCAAGGACGTGGGGCTCGGCTACCTGACCCTGGGCCAGCCCTCGCCCACGCTGTCGGGCGGCGAGGCGCAGCGCATCAAGCTGGTGACCGAACTCAGCAAGGTGCGCGACGACATCACGCGCCGCGGCCAGAAGGCGCCGCACACGCTCTACGTGCTCGACGAGCCGACCGTGGGCCTGCACATGGCCGACGTCGAGAAGCTGATCCACGTGCTGCACCGGCTGGTGAACGGCGGCCACAGCGTGGTGGTGATCGAGCACGACCTCGACCTGATCGCCGAGGCCGACTGGATCGTCGACCTCGGGCCCGAGGGCGGCAACGGCGGCGGCCGCGTGGTGGCGGCGGCGGCGCCCGAGGAAGTGGTGCGGCTGGGCACGCACACGGGCGTGGCGCTGGCGCCGGTGCTAGCGCGCTGAGCGTTCAGGCGCTTTCCGCCCGCGCCGCCTCGCGCAGGGCCTCGAGGCAGGCGGCCACGGCCGGCCTGTCGTCCCGCGCGCCCTGCAGGACGCCGATGCCCTCGAACTCGCCGTCGAGTTCGTAGGCGACGCGCGCGACCAGCCCCCATTGCACGAAGGGGGCGATGAGGCTGCGGGGCACCATCGACAGCACGCGGTCGCCGCGCAGGAGCTCGAGCACCAGCGGCAGCGAGGTGCTCGAGATCGGATGCAGCGCGGGCGTGGGCGCCCCGGGCGCCTCGAAGAGCGCATCGAAGACGCGGCGCACGCCGATGCCGTGGACCGGCAGCGTCCAGCGCGCCGCGCGCAGGTCGGCGAGCGTGGGCCGTGCCTTGCGCGCGAGCGGATGGCGGCGGCCCGCGACGATCCATGGCACGTCGGGCGCGAGGGCTTCGAAGCTGCAGGGCGCGGGCGTTTCCCCCGGCCGGCGGCACAGCGCCAGGTCCACCCGCCCGGACATCACGTCGGCCAGCAACTGCTCGCCCGGCGCTTCGAGCACTTCGATGCGCAAGGCCGGATGGCGCGCGCCGAAGGAGGGCAGCACCCGGCACAGCAGCCCCGAGACGGCGGCCGGGATCGCGCCCACGCGCAGCACGCCGCTCGCGCCGGCCTGCAGCGCATGCACGGTGTCGGCCGAGGCACGCAGGGCGCTCAGGGTGTTGCGCGCCATCGGGATCACCGCGCGGCCCGCGGCCGTGAGCCGCATGCCGCGCACGTGGCGCTCGAACAGCGGCGTGTCGAGCAGGCCCTCGATGTCGGCCAGTGCCTGCGTCGCGGCAGGCTGGCTCATGCCGATCTGCTCGGCCGCGCGCCGCACGCTGCCCGAATCGGCGACGGACACCAGCAGCTGCAGATGGCGCAGGCGTCCTTTCGCGACCAGCCGGGCGTAGAGGACGGACGAGGCGGGTGTCTCCATGGGGTATCGAGGGGTATCGGGTTTGCCTATCGACTAGCCCATCAATCTATTGGAAGCCGATCGATGGCGTCAACATAATCCGGCCGTTTCCAGCCTTCCCACGGACCCACGCCATGCTGTTCTCACGTCGTCGTCTCGCGGCCCTCGCGCTGGCCCTGCCGGGTCTCTGCGCGCTTCCGGCCTTCGCGCAGGGAACCTATCCCGAGCGCCCGGTCAAGCTGATCGTGCCGTTCGCGCCCGGCGGCTCGACCGACCTCGTGGCCCGCCTGGTGGCCGACAGGATGCAGGCCACGCTGGGCCAGCCGGTGGTCGTGGACAACCGCGCGGGCGGCGGCGGCATGATCGGCTCCGAAGCCGTGGCCCGCGCCGACGCGGACGGCTACACGGTGGGCATCGGCACCGTGAGCACGCTGACGGTGAACCCGCTCCTGCTGAAGGCGAACCGCGTCGATCCGCTGAAGGACCTGGCGCCGATCGCGCTGCTGGCGACCGTGCCGGCCGTGTTCATGGTCCACCCCTCGTTCCCGGGACGCAGCTTCGAGCAGGTGGTGGCCGAGCTGCGCGCCAGGCCCGATGCCTACAACATGGGCTCGTCGGGGCCGGGCTCCATCAGCCACCTGCTGATCGAGGCCATGAACGTCGACCTCAAGTTCAAGCTGCGCCACATCCCGTACCGGGGCATGGGCCCGGCGCTGACCGCGGCGCTGGCGGGCGAGACCCAGGTCTCGAGCGATCAGTACCCCTCCTCGGCCGCCTACATCAAGAGCGGCAAGCTGCTGCCCTTCGCCGTGGGCGCGCATCGGCGGCTCGATGCGCTGCCGTCGGTCCCGACGCTCGCTGAGCTGGGCCAGCCCGAGCTCAACGCGCTGGCGATGACCTGGTTCGGCCTGGTGGCGCCCGCGAAGACGCCGCCCGCCATCCAGAAGAAGCTGCACGACGCGGCCACCGCCGCGCTGCGCGATCCGGCATTGCTGGCGCGCCTCAAGGAACTGGGCATGGAGGCCGCGGGCGGCACGCCCGAGGCCTTCCGCGCGCAGATCGAGAGCGGACTGGCGCGCAACCGCCGCATCGTCGAGGCCGCCGGCATCCGCCCCGAATGAACCCCACCATGAATCCATCGACGCCTTCCCTTTCCCTCGCCGGCATTGCCGAAACCATCGATGCGCGATCGCAGCGCCAGCATGCCGAGGTCGTCGCGTGGCGGCGCCACATGCACCGGCACCCGGAGCTGTCGTTCAAGGAGGTGGACACCGCCAACTTCCTCGAGCGCGAACTCGCGGCCATCGATGGGCTCGAGCTGACGCGGCCCACGCCGACCAGCCTGCTCGCGCGGCTGTCCGGCGGCCGGGAGGGGCGCACGCTGGCGATGCGCGCGGACATCGACGCGCTGCCGCTGCAGGACCGCAAAAGCTGCGACTACGCTTCCGGCAACGCCAACGTGATGCACGCCTGCGGCCATGACGGCCATGCGGCGATGCTGCTGGGCGCGGCGCGCATCCTCGCCGGCCTGCGCGCGCAGGTGCCGGGCGAAGTGCGCTTCTTCTTCCAGCACGCCGAGGAACAGCATCCCGGCGGGGCCCAGCAAATGGTGGATGCGGGCGTGATGGACGGTGTCGACCAGGTGATCTCCGCGCATGTCATGTCGACCCTGGACACGGGCAGCATCGCCGTGCTCGACGGGCCGGCGCTGGCCAGCTCCGACCGCTTCGTGCTGCGCCTGCGCGGGCGTGGCGGCCATGCGGCCAACCCCGACCGCTGCATCGACCCGATCCTGGTCGGCGCGCAGATCGTCGGCAACCTGCAGGCCATCGTCTCGCGCAACACCGATCCGCACGAGGCGCTGATCCTTTCCGTCACGCGCTTCGATGGCGGCAGCGCCTTCAACGTGATTCCCGACGCGGTCGAACTCTGGGGCTCGGTGCGCTGCTTCAGCGAACAGGTGCGCGCCGGCGTGCCCGCGCTCGTGGAGCGCATCGCCAGCGGCGTGGCGGCGGCGCATGGCGCCCAGTGCGAGCTGGAGTACATCCGCGGTTACAGCCCCGTGGTCAACGACCCCGCGGTGGCCGAGCGGGTGCGCGCGGCGGTGCGCCAGGGCATCGCGACGGCGTCGCTGCAAGCCATCCGGCCCTTGCCGAACAGCGAGGACTTCAGCGCCTTCCTTCGGCATGCGCCCGGCGCCTACGCGTTCATCGGCGCGCGCAGCGCGGCCAAGGGCATCGTGCATCCGCACCACCACCCGCATTTCGACTTCGACGAGGACGCGCTGCTGCACGGCGTGCAGCTGTTCGCGAACGCGCCCTTCCACTTGAACGCATAGGGCTTTGCGCCAGGCTCGCCGCGGCGGGCGAAACGAGCGCACAATGGTCCGCAACCTTGGCGCAGGCGCATCCTGAATCAGCCATGGCGAAGTCGACATGCGAAGGGATGAAGCGCCGCGACGAGGCTCGCAAGGAGCCATGCCATGACCCGCTTCATCGATGTCCACAGCCTGGTCCGCCTGGTCGATGAGACCGGCGTGCCGCAGTTCCTCACGGCCCTGGCCGACGCGCTGCGCGACGACTTCCTGCGCTGGCGCGAGTTCGACAAGAAGGCCCGCGTGGCCAGCCATTCGCACCTCGGCGTGATCGAGCTGATGCCGGTGGCCGACGACGGCGCCTATGCCTTCAAGTACGTCAATGGCCATCCGCACAACACCGCGGTCGGGCTGCCCACCGTCATGGCCTTCGGCGTGCTCGCCGAGGTCGACACCGGCTATCCGGTGCTGCTGTCCGAGCTCACCCTCACCACCGCATTGCGTACCGCCGCCACCTCCGCCATGGCCGCGCGCGTGCTCGCGCGGCCCGGCTCGCGCAGCCTGGCGCTGATCGGCAACGGCTCGCAGAGCGAGTTCCAGGCGCTGGCCTTCCATGCGCTGCTGGGCATCGAGGAGGTGCGCGTGTTCGACATCGACCCGCATGCCACCGACAAGCTGGTGCGCCATCTCTCGGCCTGCTCGCCGATGGCGATCGTGCGCGCGCATTCGGTGGCCGAGGCGGTGCGCGGCGCCGACATCGTGACCACCGTCACCGCCTACCAGGGCCATGCGACGGTGCTCGAGCCCGGGATGATCGAGCCCGGCATGCACATCAACGCGGTGGGCGGCGACTCGCCCGGCAAGACCGAGCTCGACCCCGGGGTGCTGCGCGGCGCGCGCGTGTTCGTGGAGTACGAGCCGCAGACCCGCGTCGAGGGCGAGATCCAGCAGCTGGCGGCCGACTTTCCGGTGCACGAGCTCTGGAAGGTGCTGCTCGGCGAGGTGCCGGGCCGCGAGCGGCCGGACCAGGTCACGGTGTTCGATTCGGTCGGCTTCGCGCTCGAGGACTACACCGCGCTGCGCTACATCCACCAGCTCGCCATCGAGCGCGGCGTGGGCCGGCAGATCGCGCTGGTGCCCGAGCTCGACGATCCCAAGGACCTGTTCGGGCTCACGGCCGCGGGCCGGCGCCGGGCCGTGCTGCGGCGTGCGGCATGATGGGCGGCTGTCCAGCCACGGCGCCCGCCGCCGACCCCGTTCCATGCTCACCATCTACAACGACCGGCACGCACTGCACCAGGGCAAAGTCGAGATGTTCCGCGGCGAGCTCGTGCCGTGCTTCGAGGTGCCGGCACGCGCCGACCACGTGAAGGCCGAGATCGAGCGCCGCGCGCTCGGCCCGCTGTTCGCACCCGATGCGCTGCCCGACGCACTGCTCGCCGAGGTGCATGCGCCGCGCTACCTCGACTTCATCGCCGGCGCCTGGGACGAATGGGTGGCGCTCGATCCCGCCAATGCCGAACGCGACGCGCTGCCCTCGTACTGGCCCACGCGCGGCATGCGCACCGACGTGCTGCCCGCGAGCTTTCCCGCGCGCCTGGGCCTGTTCGGCTTCGATGCCGGCACGCCGCTGACGGCCGGCAGCTGGACCGCCGCGCGGCATGGCGCGGCCTGCGCCTTCACCGCCGCGCAGCGCGTCGTCGGCGGCGAGCGCGCCGCCTTCGCGCTGACCCGGCCGCCGGGCCACCATGCGGGCGCCGACTTCTTCGGTGGCTACTGCTTCCTCAACAACGCCGCCGTGGCCGCGCAGGCGCTGCGCGACGCGGGCATCGAACGCGTGGCCGTGCTCGACGTCGACTACCACCACGGCAACGGCACCCAGGCCATCTTCTATGCGCGCGACGACGTGCATTTCGCGAGCCTGCATGCCGATCCCGTCACCGACTATCCCTACTACCTCGGCCATGCCGACGAGCGCGGCGCCGGCGCGGGGCTGGGCTTCAACCACAACCTGCCGCTGCCGCGCGGCACCGACTTCGCGCTCTGGCGCGCGGCGCTGACGAGCGCGCTCGCGCGCATCGCCGAGGTGAAGGCCGGCGCGCTCGTGGTCTCGCTCGGCGTCGACACCTTCGAGGGCGACCCGATCTCGGGCTTCAGGCTGCGCGGCGACGACTACCTGCGCATGGGCGAGGACCTCGCGCGCGCGGGCCTGCCGACGGTGTTCGTGTTCGAGGGCGGCTATGCGGTGGCCGAGGTGGGCGTCAACGCGGTGAACGTGCTCGAGGGCTTCGAGCAGGCCTGAATGTCCTTGCGGCCTTGAGGAAATCAGGGCTGCCCCGGTTGTCTCGTGCCGATCGGCGGGGCCCAATCGCGCTCTTTCAAATTCAGCCGGGACCCCCGCCGCCATGCTCCGCCGCCACACCTTCCTCCGCGCCGCCGCGCTCGCCGCCTGCGGTTTCGCCGCGCCTCTGGCCGCCTTCGCGCAGCAGGCCTTTCCCGCCAAGCCGGTCAAGCTGGTGATCGCCTTCCCCGCGGGCGGCCCCACCGACATCACCATGCGCCAGCTCGCCGACAACGCGAGCCGCATCCTCGGCCAGCCCGTGATCGTCGACAACAAGCCCGGCGCCGGCGGCACCCTGCCCGCGCAGGCGCTTCAGACCTCGCAGGCCGACGGCTACACCATCGCCCAGATCCCGCTCGGCGTGTTCCGCCTCGGCTACACCACCAAGATCAACTGGGATCCGCTCAAGGACATCAACTACGTCATCAACGTGACCGGCTATGCCTTCGGCATCGTCGTGCCCGCGAACAGCCCGTTCAAGACCTGGGCCGACTTCGTCGCCTATGCCAAGGCCAATCCCGGCAAGCTGACCTACGGCTCCACCGGCACCCTGACCAGCCCGCACCTGACCACCGAACTGGTCGCGCAGAAGGCCGGCATCGAGCTCCAGCACGTGCCCTACAAGGGCAGCGCCGACCTGATGCTCGCCGTGGTGAGCGGCCAGCTCATGGCGGCGGCCGACAGCACCGGCTTCGCGCCGCAGGTCGAGGCCGGCAAGCTGCGCGTGCTCAACACCTGGGGCGAGAAGCGCCTGGCCAAGTTCCCCGACGCGCCCACGCTCAAGGAGCTGGGCTACGACATCGTGCAGAACTCGCCCTTCGGCATCGGCGCGCCCAAGGGCACGCCGCCCGAGGTGGTGAAGAAGCTGCACGACGCCTTCAAGCAGGCGATGGAGGAGCCGAGCTATGTCGCCGCGCTGGGTCGCTACGACATGCTGCCCGACTACATGAGCTCGGCGCAGTACACGAAGTTTGCGCAGGACACGGTGGCGCGGGAGAAGGTGCTGATCGAGAAGCTGGGGTTGGCGAAGGAGAAGTGAGGCGGGCTCGGCGCCTCATGCAAAGGAAATGGCGCATTTCTTGGCATGAGGAGCAGACGTGTATAGAAAATTGACATTTTCTATACATGTCTCGCCTAACATGTCTAGAAAGCGGCGATTTCTATGCATGTTCAAGGAGGCCCCTCCGTGCCACTTCCTTCGCTCGATCGGCTCGATGCCAGGCGCTTCGAAACGCCCGCCATCCTCAGGCAACTCGCCGCCAGCAGTCGAAAGCTGGCCGAACTCAAGGGAATCGCCGCGGCGATCCCCGACCAGGGCATCTTGATCAACACCCTGGGCCTGCAGGAAGCCAAGGACAGTTCGGAGATCGAGAACATCATCACCACGCACGACGAGCTCTTCAAGGACGACGTGCTGCCCGAGGCTTTCGCCAACCCGGCGGCCAAGGAGGTGTTGCGTTACCGGCAGGCGTTGCGCGTGGGTTTCGAGCAGGTGCGCACCACCGGTCTCATCACGGCCAATCACGTCGTTGCGATCCAGTCCGAGCTGGAGCGCAACAGCGCGGGGTTTCGGAAGTTGCCAGGCACCGCATTGAAGGATGGCGCGGGTCGCGTCGTCTACATGCCGCCCCAAGATCCCGCGGAGATCGTCGACCTGATGCGCGGTCTAGAGCGGTTCATCAACGATCCCGATGCGTTCGACGCCGATCCGTTGATCAAGATGGCCTTGATCCACCACCAGTTCGAGAGCATCCATCCGTTCTACGACGGCAACGGACGCACCGGTCGGATCCTCAACGTGCTCTATCTCGTGAAGGAAGGACTGCTCGATATTCCCGTGCTGTACCTGAGCAGCCACATTGTGCGGACCAAGCCGGACTACTACCGGTTGCTGCAAACCGTGCGCGACCAGGACACTTGGGAAGCATGGGTGCTGTACCTGCTCGAAGCCGTGGAACAGACCGCGGGGCAGGCGATCGTGACGGTCAATGCGATCAAGGCTGCCCTGGGCGACTACAAGCACCGCATTCGTGCCGGCTACAAGTTCTACAGCCAGGACCTCATCAACAACCTGTTCACCCATCCCTACACGAAGATCGATTTCGTGCAACGCGATCTGCAGGTGTCGCGCCTGACGGCGACCAAGTACCTCGATTCCCTGGTCGAAGGAGGCTTCGTGGCGAAGCAGAAGATGGGGCGAAGCAACTACTACGTGAACTTGGCGCTCACGTCGATCCTTCTGGGGGCCGCGGACGGAGCTCCCTGAGCGGTGTTCACTCCTTGGGTGTGCCCAGCGCGAACAATTCCCCCACCAGCCGCTGCGCCAGCTCCGCGCGCACCGGCTCCCCCCCGAACACCAGCCGGAACACGATCGGCGCGATCAGGTGATCGATCACCTGTTCGGCCGTCGGCGTGGTCTCGCCGCGCGCGCGGGCCTGTTCGACCAGGGCCAGGGCCTCGCGGCGGCGGTTGCGCAGGCAGTCGGTGTCCTCGTCGCCGTTGGCCAGCGCGGCCGCGGCCTTCAAGAGCGAGGTGTTGCACGGCTTGGCCAGGTGCTCGATGAGTTCGCGCGCCCAGGCCTCGAGGTCGGCGCGCAGCGTGCCGGTGTCCGGCAGCGGGCGGTCGGGGTCGAGGCGGTGGGTGGCGGTCTCGGCCAGCAGGCCGGAAAGATCGCCCCAGCGGCGGTAGATGCTGGAGGCGCTGACGCCCGCGCGTTCGGCCACGGCCGGCACGGTGACGCGCTCCCGGCCCTGTTCGGCGACCAGTGCCTCGAGCGCGGCCCGCACCTGCGCCTGCACCTGCGCGCTGCGCCCGCCCGGGCGCCTGGCGGAAGAAGAAGGAACGGCGGGCGTGACGGCGGTGTTCATAGTGAATCGACTTTAACGCAAAGATATTTGCTTTAACAGCGGAGGAGGCCTAGAATCGCAAACGCAAAGATTTGTGCGTTAAGAGCCGTTTCGCGCCAAGGAGTTCACCGTGTCCCAATGCCCCGACCTCGCAAGCCGTCCCGGTACCGCCGCCGCCCCTGTCCGCGCGGCGCCGCGGCGCATGCCCGCGGCCCTGGCCTTCCCGTTGCTGGCGGCGGTGCTGTTCGCCTTCTTCTTCGCGGCGGCCGCACCCTCGCCGCTGTTCGTGGTGTTCCAGCACGCCTGGGGCTTCTCGTCCTCGATGCTGACGGTGGCGTTCGCGATCTACGCCATCGCGCTCCTGATCTCGCTGCTGGTGGCCGGCTCGCTGTCCGACCACATCGGCCGCCGCCCGGTGGTGCTCGCGGCGCTGGTGCTGCAGGCGGTGGCGATGGGGTTGTTCCTGCTGGCGGGCGATATCGGCGGGCTGATTCTCGCGCGCGTGGTACAGGGCGTGGCGACCGGCATCGCGAGCGGCGCGCTCAGCGCGGCCGTGGTCGAGGCGGCGCCGGCCGCGAAGAAGCGGCTGGGGGCGTTGATCACCAGCGTGTCGCCGCTCGCGGGGCTGGCGCTGGGCGCGCTGCTCACGGGCATGGCGGTGCGCTGGACCGGGCAGCCGGTGACGTGGGTGTTCGGCGTGCTGGCGCTGGTGTTCGCGTTCGGCGCGGCGCTGGTGCTGTGGATGCCCGAGACCGTGACGCCGCGTGCCGGCGCGCTGGCCTCGCTGGTGCCGCGGGTGTCGATCCCCGTGCGGGCACGCGCCGAGTTCGCGCGCGGGCTGCCGGTGTTCGTCGCGGTGTGGGCGCTCGGCGGCTTGTTCCTGTCGCTCGCGCCTTCGCTGATGCACCACGTGTTCGGCATCGACAGCGGCGTGGTCAACGGCCTCACGATCGCGGTGCTGTCGGGCGTGGGTGCCGCGGCGCCCACGCTGCTGGGCCGCTTCGCGGCGCCGCGCCCGGCGATCCTCGGCATGGCCAGCCTGGCGCTCGGGCTGGTGCTGCTGCTGGCGGCGCTCGCCACGCGTTCGCTGGCGCTGTTCTTCGTCGGCACGGCGGTGGCCGGCATCGGCTTCGGCGGCGCCTTCTCGGCGCTGGTGCAGACGCTCGCGCCGCTGGCCCAGTCGCACGAGCGCGGCGAACTGTTCGCGGCGATCTTCGTGGTGAGCTACCTGGCCTTCAGCCTGCCGGCGATGCTCGCGGGCTTCCTGGTCGCGCCGCTGGGGCTGCTCGCGACGGTCGAGGGCTACGCGGGCGTGCTGCTGCTGGTGGCGGCGGTGGGCACCTGGAACCAATGGGCGCCGCTGCGCCGGCGTGCCGCGCCTTAACTCGGTCGCGCCGCGAGGATCGCTGCCACCGCCTCGCCGAAACCCGCGCCACGCTCGCCGCGCGTCACGTAGTGCGGCAGGAACTCGAGCTGCGGCACGAAGCGCGCGACGTTCGCCACGCCGATGCTGTGCGCGAAGCTGCGGAACATCAGCTGGTCGTTGGTCGAGTCGCCCACGTAGGCCCAGCGCGCCATCTCGTCGTCGAGCCGGCGGCCCCAGAGTTCGCGCACGATCCAGCGCGCGCCCTCGAGCTTGTCGTTGCCGCCGTACCAGCCGTTGACGTGGATGCTGCTCACGGTGGCATGCATGCCCTCGCCGCGCATCAGCGCCACCACGCGCGCGATGGTGGCCTCGTCGAGCCGTACGAACTCGCTGTGGTCGATCGCGATGTCGGTCTCGCGGCCCGGCGAGTCGGTGGCGCGGCCGGCGCCTGGAATCTCCGCCTCGATGCGCGCGAGCACGCCCTGCATGCGCCGGTAGTTGGCGGCACGTGTGGGCGCGTCCTGCTGGTAGCGCCTGGCGATGCCGCCGCCGGGCAGCGGCAGCAGCGCCACCGCGCCGTTCTCGGCCACGATCGCATCGACCGGCCAGGTGTTGACGAAGGGCTCGCTCCAGCCCACGGGCCGGCCGGTGATCGCCACCACGTGCAGCCCGGCTGCGCGCAGCGCGCCGAGCGCGGCGAGTGCATCGGCGGTGATCGCGCCCTCGGTGGTCAGCGTGTCGTCGATGTCGGTGAACACGCCCGCGAGCGCGGCGCGCGCGGTGGCGGGCCACTGGCCCAGCGGCAGCAGGCGGTCGTGCGAGGCGGGGAGGGAAGAAGACGCGGTGAAGGAGGACATGGCGGACGGCACGGCAGGAGCGCGGATCGTACCGGTGGCCGCGCGCGCCGCGCTTTCGTGTAGCATCCCGCCCCCGCCGGCCGGTCGCGCAGACCGCCCCGGCGCGGCCCGCCCATGTCCCAGATCGTCGTCGACCGCCTCCTCAAGACCTACCGCATCGCCGAGCGCGACCCCGGCGTGCTCGGTGCCGTGCGCGGCCTGCTGCACCGCCGCCATCGCACGGTCGAGGCGCTCGCGGGCGTGTCCTTCGCGCTCGAGCGCGGCGAGCTGCTGGGCTTCATCGGTCCCAACGGCGCGGGCAAGTCCACCACCATCAAGATCCTCTCGGGCATCCTGCGGCCCGATGGCGGCAGCGTGCGCATCGACGGGCGCGATCCCTTCGCCGACCGCGAGCGCCACGTGGGCCGCATCGGCGTGGTGTTCGGCCAGCGCACCCAGCTGTGGTGGGACCTGCCGGTGGGCGAGGGCTTCGACCTGCTGCGCGACATCTACCGCGTCGACCGCGAGCGCTACCGCCGCACGCGCGACGAGCTGGTCGCGCTGCTGAGCCTCGAGCGCGTGCTCGACCAGCCGGTGCGCCAGCTCTCGCTGGGCCAGCGCATGCGCGCCGAGATCGCGGCCGCGCTGCTGCACGAGCCCGAGATCCTGTTCCTCGACGAACCCACCATCGGCCTCGACGCGCCCTCGAAGCTCGCGGTGCGCGACTTCGTGCGCCGCGCCAACCGCGAGCGCGGCACCACGGTGCTCCTGACCACGCACGACATGCACGACATCGAGGCGCTCGCGCGGCGCGTGATCGTGATCGGCCATGGCCGCGTGCTGGCCGACAGCCCGGTCGAGGCGCTGCGCGCGCAGGTGCTGGCCGAGCGCCGGCTGGTGGTCGACTTCGCGCAGGAAGCGCAATTGCCCGACGACCTCGGCGCCCACTGGCCCGGCGTGCGCGTGAACGCGCGCGACGGCCGCACGCTGGTGCTCGACTTCGATCCCGCGGCCGTCTCCGCGCCGGCCTTGATCGCGCGCATCGCGGCCGAGCATGCGGTGGAGGACATCCGGCTCGAGGGGCTGGCGATCGAGGCCGTGATCGCGCGCTTCTATGCGATGCATGGAGCGGCCGACGCATGAAGGCCGGATGGCGCGAGGTCGCGCGCCCCTACACCGCGGCCTTCGCCTCGCGCTTTCTGCAGATGCTGCAGTACCGCACCGCCGCGCTCGCGGGCTTCGGCACGCAGTGCTGGTGGGGCGGCATCAAGGTGATGGTGTTCGCGGCCTTCTACGGCGGTGCCTCGGCCGCCGCGCAGGCGCCGATGACGCTCGAGCACGCCATCACCTACACCTGGCTTGCGCAGGGCCTGCTGGTGCTGATGCCCTGGCTGGTCGATCCCGAGGTGGCGCAGTCGGTGCGCACAGGTTCGGTGGCCTACGACCGGCTGCGGCCGGTCGATGCCTATGCGCTCTGGTATGCGCGCAGCGCGGGCTGGATCGCCGCGCGCCTGCTGCCGCGCGCGGCGCTGATGCTGGGCTTCGCCGCCGTCGCGTTGCCGCTGCTGGGGCTCGGCGCCTGGGCCTGGCAGCCGCCGGTGGGCGTGGCGGCCGCGCTGGCCTTCGCGCTGTCGATGGGGCTGGGCCTGGCGCTGTCGACCGCGATGGTGATGCTGCTCAACGTCGCGACCTTGTCGGCGCTCAACGAGCGCGGCATCAACGCGCTGTCGGCGCCGCTGGTGATCGTGCTGTCGGGCAACCTGCTGCCGCTCGCGCTGCTGCCCGATGCCTGGCAGACCGCGCTGCTGGTGCAGCCGCTGGCCGGGCTGATGGACATTCCCGCGCGCCTGTACTTCGGCCAGCTGCGTGGCGCCGACGCGCTGCTCGGGCTGGCGCTGCAATGCTTCTGGATCGCGCTGCTGGTGGTCACCGGCCGCTGGCTGCTGGTGCGCACCATGCGCCGGCTGCAGGTGCAGGGCGGGTGAGCGCGACATGAGCAGGTCACCGGGATCGATCGCGCTGTTCCTGCGGCTGGTGAAGGCCTCGGTCGGCGCGCAGGCGCGCTACCCGGCCTCGGCGCTGATGCTCACGGTGGGCCAGTTCCTCGTCACCGGCATCGAGGTGGTCGCGGTCTGGGCCATGTTCCACCGCTTCGGCGAGGTGCGCGGCTGGACCCTCGGCGAGGTCGCGCTGTTCTACGGCCTGGTCAACTGCATGTTCGCGCTGGCCGATGCCCTGGGCCGCGGCTTCGACGTGCTGGGTACCGAGTTCCTGCGCAGCGGCGCCTTCGACCGCCTGCTGCTGCGCCCGCGCCCGCTCGCGCTGCAGCTCATGGGCCACGACTTCCGCATCAGCCGCATGGGCCGGCTGCTGCAGGGGCTGGCGGTGATCGGCTTCGCGACCGCGCAGGCCGGCATCGCCTGGACGCCCGAGGCCGTGGCCGTCGCGCTGTTCGCGCTGGCCGGCGGCGTGGCGCTGTTCCTCGGCATCCTGGTGCTGCAGGGCACGCTGGCCTTCTGGACCGTCGAGAGCCTGGAGATCGCCAACGTGCTGACCTACGGCGGCGTGCAGGCGGCGCAGTACCCGCTCGCGCTCTACGCGCGCTGGTTCCGGCGCCTGCTTACCTTCGCGGTGCCGCTGGCTTGCGTGGCCTATTACCCCGCGCTGCTGATCCTCGGGCGGCCCGATCCGCTCGGCGCGCCGCACTGGGTGGGCTGGGCGTCGCCGCTGGCGGGCTTCGTGTTCCTCGCGCTGGCGTTCCGCGTCTGGGGGCTCGGCTTGAGGCACTACGCCTCGACGGGCAGCTAGCTGATCAGGAAGCGCACGCGAAAGCGCAGCCGGCGCACGCGCGAGGCGCCGTCGATCGCTTCGAAGTCGTCGGCCGCGGAGGCCGCCAGCGGCGCGGCCGCGGCCATCGCGAAGCCGTAGTCGCCATAGGAGCCCGTGCGTTCGGCGTCGGCGCCGAGTTCCTCGACCTGCGCCACCGAGCCGAGCGACACGCCGGCCTCGCGCGCGATCACCTGCGCCCGGGCGCGCGCCTGCTGGATCGCGGCCGCGCGCGCCGCCGATTCGGCCTCGGCCGAGGCGTCGAAGCGCGGCTGCAGCATGTCGACCGAGAGCGAATGGCGCGCGTTCTCGAACAGCGGCTGCAGCGCATCGATCGCGAGGTACAGGCGCTGCGTGTCGCGGCAGCGCAGCAGCACGCGGTGCGAGACCTCCTGCCCCGCGCTCTTGCGGCGGTACCACGGCTGCCAGGTGTCGCGGCCGCCCTCGCTGATCTCGTCGGAGCCGAGGCCCGCGGCCTTGAGCGCGCGGATGGTGTCGTTGCGCAGCCGGGTCGCCTCCTCGAAGGCCGCTTCCGCCTTCGAGGCCTTCACGGTGAGCGTGAGCGCGGCGCGCTGCTCGACCACGGTCTCGGCGATGTCGCCCTGGCCGGCGACTTCGATGTAGGTGTCCATCGGGTTCTCCTGGTTGGCGCGCGAACCCCGGCAGCCTGCCTGCTCAGCCCGCGCTCTGCAGCGCCAGCCCCGCGTGTTCGCGCAGCGGGTGGAAATGGATCTTCGGGAAGCGTTCCTGCGCCAGCCGCACGTCGTACGGCGAGGTGCACAGGAAGGCCAGCGTGTCGGCCGCGTCCTTGGCCATGCGCTGCGGATAGGCGTTGACGAACTCGCGTAGCTCGGCCGGCGTGTCGGCCGTGATCCAGCGCGCGCCGGTGTACTGGCAGCCCTCGAGCCGCACGTCGGCGTCGTACTCGGCCTTCAGCCGGTGCTGCACCACTTCGAACTGCAGCTGGCCGACCGCGCCCAGCAGCATCGGGCCGCCGATCTCGGGGCGGAACACCTGGATCGCGCCCTCCTCGCCGAGCTGGGCCAGGCCCTGCTGCAGCTGCTTGGTGCGCAGCGGGTTCTTGAGGATCACGGTCATGAACAGCTCGGGCGCGAAGAAGGGCAGGCCGGTGAACTGCAGGCTCGCGCCGTCGGTGATGGTGTCGCCGAGCTGCACGCCGCCATGGGTGGTGAAGCCCACGATGTCGCCCGCGTAGGCTTCCTCGACCGCCTCGCGGCGCTGGCTCATGAAGGTCACGACGCTGGTGGGGCGCAGTTCCTTGGCGGTGCGCTGCACCTTGAGCTTCATGCCCGGCGTGTACTTGCCCGAGGCCATGCGCACGAAGGCGATGCGGTCGCGGTGGTTGGCGTCCATGTTGGCCTGCACCTTGAAGACCACGCCCGCGAAGTCCTTGTCCTCGGGCTGGATCTCCTTGGTCACCGGCTGGCGGTTGACCAGCGTGGTGCTGGTGCGCGACTGCGGCGAGGGCGCGAGGTCGACCAGCGCGTCGAGCACTTCCATCACGCCGAAGTTGTTCACGCCCGAGCCGAAGAACACCGGCGTCTGCTTGCCCGCGAGGAAGGCCTCGCGGTCCCAGGTGGGCGAGGCGCCGGTGGCGAGCTCCATGCTGTCCATCGCGGTCTCGAAGTCGGCGCCGAAGCGCTTGGCCAGCGTGTCGCGCTCGCTCAGGGGGATGGTCTCGAAGTCCTGCGGCAGGCGTTCGCTGCCCGACTCGAACACCGTCATGGCCTGCGTGCGCAGGTTCATGATCCCGCGGAAGCTCTTGCCCTGGCCCACGGGCCAGGTCATCGGCACGCAGGGCATGCCGAGCTCGCGCTCCACCTCGTCGAGGATGTCGAGCGGCTCGCGCACCTCGCGGTCCATCTTGTTGACGAAGGTGATGATCGGCGTGTCGCGCTGGCGGCAGACCTCGATCAGGCGCCGCGTCTGGGCTTCCACGCCGTTGGCCGCGTCGATCACCATCAGCGCCGAGTCGACCGCCGTGAGCACGCGGTAGGTGTCTTCCGAGAAGTCCTTGTGGCCGGGCGTGTCGAGCAGGTTGATCACGTGGTCGCGGTACAGCATCTGCATCACCGACGAGGCCACCGAGATGCCGCGCTGCTTCTCGATCTCCATCCAGTCGGAGGTCGCATGGCGCGAGGCCTTGCGCGCCTTCACCGAGCCGGCGATCTGGATCGCGCCGGAGAACAGCAGCAGCTTCTCGGTCAGCGTGGTCTTGCCGGCGTCGGGGTGGGAAATGATCGCGAAGGTGCGGCGGCGGCGGGTTTCGGAGGCGAAAGACACGGTAGGGCCAGGTAGAAGGGGTCGGTCGGGCGAACCGGCGATTGTCGCAGGTCACCCCGCGGACCGCACCCCTGCCTTTCAGTTGTGCCCGTGGGGCAGCGACAGCGCGTCGTCGGCCGCGACGAAGCGCCGCGAGGCCTTCGGATCGCGAAACACCAGCGGCTGCGCCGGCAGCTCGCCCGCGTCGGCGCGGCGCACGGCCTCCAGCACCTCGCCGTGCGCGGGGCTCTTGGCGCACACCGGGTCGGCCGCCGCGGCGTCGTGCGCCAGCATGTAGGCCTGGCAGCGGCAGCCGCCGAGGTCGCGCTCCTTGTGCTCGCAGCTGCTGCACGGTTCCTTCATCCAGCCGGTGCCACGGTAGCGGTTGAAGCCTTCCGAATCGCGCCAGGCGCTGCGCACGCTGGTCTCGCGCAGGTTCGGGAACGCGAGGCCCGGCAGCATGCGCGCCGTGTGGCAGGGCAGGGCGGTGCCGTCGGGCGCGACCGTCATGAACATGCTGCCCCAGCCGTTCACGCACTTCTTGGGCGCGGCCTCGTGGTAGTCGGGCGCCACGAAGAAGATCCGCATGCGGCCGTCGAGCTTGCGGCGCCAGGCCTCGGTGGCGGCCTCGGCCTTGCGCATCTGCTCGCGCGTGGGCAGCAGGTGGGCGCGGTTCTCGCGCGCCCAGGCGTAGTACTGGGTGTTGGCGAGCTCGAGGTACTCGGCGCCCATGGCCTCGGCCATCTCCACGATGCGGTCGATGTGGTCGATGTTGAGCCGGTGGATCACCACGTTGAGCACCATCGGCCAGCCGTTGGCCTTGATCAGGCCGGCCACCTTCCGCTTGAGGTCGAAGGTCTTCGTGTGCGAGAGGAAGTCGTTCATCTCGCGCGTGGAGTCCTGGAACGAGAGCTGCACGTGGTCCAGGCCCGCGGCCTTGAGCGCCGCCGCGCGCGCCTCGCTCAGGCCCACGCCCGAGGTCAGCAGGTTGGTGTAGTAGCCCAGGCGCCGGGCCTCGGCCACCAGCACCTCGAGGTCGTCGCGCAGCAGCGGCTCGCCGCCCGAGAAGCCGCACTGCACCGCGCCCAGTTCGCGTGCCTCGCGCAGCACGCGCAGCCAGTCCTCGGTGGGCAGCTCGTCGGCATGGCCGGCGAAATCGACCGGGTTGTAGCAGAAGGCGCAGTGCAGCGGGCAGCGGTAGGTGAGCTCGGCCAGCAGCCACAGCGGCGGACCCGGCAGCGCCGCCGTCGCGCTCACTTCAGCACCACCCAGCGCTGCGCGAGCGCGATCTCGAGGAAGGCCAGCACCTCCTTGCCGAGGCCGGTGGTGTCGAAGCATTCCTCGAGGTCGAGCACGATCGCGCGCACGTCGCTTTGGCCGTCGCAGCGCTTGAGGATCTCGCCCGCGCTCTGGTTGAGCTTGACCATGCCCTCGGGGTAGAGCAGCACGTGGCAGTCCTGCGCGGGCTCCCACTGCAGCCTAAAGCCCTCGGCGATGCCGGGCCGGCTGTCGAGCGTGGGCGCGCTCATGCGGCACCTCCCCCGATGGCCGGCGTCACGCCGTAGGCCAGCGCCATCGCATCGTTCATGGCCCAGAGGATGTCGAGCTTGAACTGCAGGATGTCGAGCGCGCGCTCCTGCTGCGCGCGCGTGGCGAAGTGCTCGAGCGTGAGCGCCAGGCCCTGCTCGACGTCGCGCCGCGCCTGGCTCACGCGGTTGCGGAAGTAGGCGAGGCCGCCGGGCTCGATCCACGGATAGTGCTCGGGCCAGCCGGCCAGCCGCTGCTTGTGGATCTCGGGCGCGAACAGCTCGGTCAGCGAGGAGCACACGGCCTCCTGCCAGGGCGCGCGGCGTGCGAAGTTCACGTAGGCATCGACCGCGAAGCGCATCGCGGGCGTCACGTGGCGCAGGTCGACGATCTCCTCGCGCGCGAGGCCGGTCGCGACGCCGAGGCCGATCCAGGCCTCGATGCCGCCGGGATCGTCGCCGCTGCCGTCGTGGTCGACGATGCGCTGCACCCAGCCGCGCCGCACCTCGCGCTCGGGGCAGTTGGAGAGGATCGCCGCGTCCTTCACGGGAATCGCGATCTGGTAGTAGAAGCGGTTCGCGGCCCAGCCGCGCACCTGCGCGGGCGTGGCGCGGCCCTCGTTGAGCATGCGGTTGAACGGATGGTGGATGTGATAGGCCTTGCCCCTGGCGCGCAGCTGCGCCTCGAACTCGGCGTGGCTCCAGGCTGGCTCGCCGCTGGGCGTGCGCGGCGGCGCGAGGGAGATGTCGATGAGGGCGATGATGGGCTCCTGGGTGCTGCGTGCTCAGAGCACGACCTCCATGCCGTCGAAGGCGACCTCGATGCCGCGCCGGTCGAGCTCGGCGCGCTCGGGCGAGTCCTCGTCGAGGATCGGGTTGGTGTTGTTGATGTGGATCAGCACCTTGCGCGTGCGCGCGGGCAGGTCGGCCAGCCATTCGAGCATGCCGCCCGGTCCCGACTGCGGCAGGTGGCCGATGCTGCGGCCGGTCTTGCGGCTGAAGCCCAGCGCGATCATCTCGTCGTCGCGCCAGAAGGTGCCGTCGACCATCACGCAGTCGGCCGCGCGCATCGCGGCATCGACCTCGGGGCTGTGCGCGCCGAGGCCCGGCGCATAGAACGCGCTGCGGCCGCTCGCGGTGTCGGTCAGCGTGAGGCCGATGTTGTCGCCGGGCACGGGATGCTCGCGGTGCGGCGAGTAGGGCGCGGCCTTGCCGACCAGCGCGAGCGCGCGCAGCGCCAGGCCGCTCACGCCCGGCACCTCGAAGCCGCGGCCGTCGAGCGGCAGCTCGTGGTGCGCGACGCCGCAGAAATGCGAGAGCACGCGCAGGATCGGGTTGCCCTGCGTGAGGTCTTCGTACACCGGCCCGGTGCACCACAGCGGCAGCGGCGCGCCGCGCTCGCGCAGCATGTAGAGGCCGGTCGAGTGGTCGACCTGCCCGTCGACCAGCACCACGCCCGCGATGCCGGTGTCGCGCGGGCCGCGCCCGGGCTGCAGCGCGGGCGTGGCCTTGATCTGTTCGAGGATGTCGGGCGAGGCGTTGACCAGCACCCAGTCCTCGCCCACGTCGCCCTTGGCGCAGATCGAGGACTGCGTGCGCGCGCGGGCGCGCACGGTGCCCGCGCGCAGGCCGGCGCAGTTCGCGCAATTGCAGTTCCACTGCGGAAAGCCGCCACCGGCGGCGGCGCCCAGGACGCGGATGTGCATGCGGTGCAGCGCCGCGACGCGGCGCGAGAGAAGGGGGAAGGGAAAGCGAAACCGGCACGGACCGCCGAAGCGGGCCGTGCCGGAAAGGGCGTGGCGCTCAGCGCGCCGCCACGTACATCGTGATCTCGAAGCCGAAGCGGAAGTCGGTGGCTTGAGGGGTGGTCCAGGTCATGAAGTCTCCTTGAGGAATTCCATTCGCAGGCGAAGGTCGATGGACGCCTTCGGAAGCGGCGAAAGCGCGCTCCGCGGACAGCATACCCAGTTTGAGGGGGGCGCGCAGCGTGGTTGCAGTACCCGTCGCGGCGTGGGCGCGGTCCGACGGCGTAGCATCGCCTGCATGCTGGAGGCACTTGGTTCTACATGCGATGGCGCGGGGCGACTCGACGTGGGCGAGGGCCATCGGCTGCACTGGGAGCGCACCGGTGCAGCCGCCGGACGCGCCGCGCTCGTGCTGCATGGCGGGCCCGGTTCGGGCGGCTCGCCGGCGCTCGCGCGCGGCTTCGATCCACAGCGCTATCGCGTGGTCGCCTTCGACCAGCGCGGCGCGGGACGCAGCACGCCGCGCGGCGAGACGCGCCACAACCGCACCGAGTTGCTGATCGCCGACATCGAGGCACTGCGGCACCACCTGGGCATCGAGCGCTGGCTGGTGGTCGGCGGTTCGTGGGGCGCGACGCTGGCGCTGGCCTATGCGGCGCGCCATCCCGAAGCGGTCGACGGGCTGCTGCTGCGCGGACTGTTCGTGCCGAGCGCATCGGAGTTGCATTGGAGCTTCGAGGGCGCGCGCGCGACCCATGCCGAAGCAGGGTCGCGGCTGGCCGGTGCGGTCTCGCTGGCCGGGGGCGCGCCGTTGCTGCCCGCGTTGTGTCGCGTGTTCGCGGGCGACGACCTCGCAACGCAATCGCGCGCGACGCTCGCCTGGCTGGCCTGGGAGCATGCGCAGGGCGGCCAGTCCGGCGCCGCGCCCGAGCCGCAAGGCGATGCGCTGCAACGCGCGATCGATCGCTACAAGGTGATGGCGCACTACCTCGCACACCGCTGCTGGCTCGCGGACGGCGACGCGGTGAGGTGGGGCGCGCTCGACGCGCTGCGCGACCACCCGGTGCTGTTCCTGCACGGTGAACTCGACCGGACCTGTCGCCCGGCCGCCGCTCGAGCCGTACAGCGCCTGCTGCCCGCGAGCCGCTTCGAAACCGTGCCCGGCGCGGGCCACGATCCCTTCCATCCCGCGATGGCGCAGCGCATGGAGCGCGCGCTCGATGCCTTCGCGGCACGAGGCCGCTTCGACCCACCCGTTCAGAACGCCTCGGTCACCCCGTAGGCCCGCATCTGCGCCTCGACCTGCGCGACGTCCTGGCACAGCACGACGAGATCGTGCGCGCGGCCCTCGCGGTCCTTCACGTGCTTGCTCAGCAGCGCCTCGGGCCGGAAGCCCAGCGCCTGGAACACCGCGATCGCGCCGCGCTGGTCCACGGTCATCTGCGCCACCACCTTCTCGTGGCCCTGTTCCATCGCGAGCGCGCAGCCCTCCTGCGCGAGCTGCTGGCCCAGGCCGCTGCCGCGCAGGGCAGGCTCGACCAGCACGCGCAGCTCGGCCACGTGGCGCGACCACGAATGCGGATCGCGGATCACCGCCGCGCAGCCCAGCACCTTGTCGTCGCGAACCGCGAGCACGCTGTCGATGTCGCCGCGCGCGATGGCGCGCACCCAGGCGTCCATCACCTTGGGCTGCGTGATGTCGCGCGGCAGGAACAGCAGATCGTGCGTGGGCAGCGCCTGCGCGAAGGCCAGCACCGCGCCGGCATCGGCGGCGTCCATGCGGCGCAGCGCGATCTCGCCGTCGGCATGCGGCAGCGTGCGCGGATAGAGCCGGGTCGAACCCGGGTTCGTCGAGGTGTCTGCGGCATTCGTCATGTGGATCGCACTCCCAGCCATTCGTCGAGCTTCGGCCACAGCCGGCGCACCGCGTTCGGTCCCGCGGCCAGGCTCACATGGCCGCCCTTGAGCACCACTTCCTCCTTGTCCGCCGATCCGATGCCCGCGATCAGCGGCGCGCCCGCCTCATAGGGAACGATGTGGTCGTGCTGCGCGAGCGCATGCAGCACCGGCACCTCGATGTCGGCGAGGCGCACCGGCCGCCCGCCGATCGAGAGCTCGCCTTTCAGCAGCTTGTTGCCCCACATCAGCTCCTTCACGGTCTGGCGGAAGTACTCTCCCGCCAGCGGCAGCATCTCGGCGCCCCAGCGGTCGAACATGCGGTAGGACTTGACGAACTCGTCGTTCGCCATGTTGTCCCACAGCTGCACCAGGCCCGCGCCGCGGCCCGCGGGGCGCAGCATGTCGAAGGAGGCGAACAGCATCTCGGGCGGCACGTTTCCCACGCTGTCGACCAGCCGGTCGACGTCGAAGTAGCGCTGGTCGGACCAGGCATGGAACATCGTCATGCGGCTGAAGTCGATCGGCGTGGTGAACAGCGCGAGGTTCTTCAGCGGCCCGCCGGGATGCAGCGCGGCATAGAGCGTGGAGAGTACGCCGCCCATGCAGTAGCCTACGATGCTCACGTCCTCCTCGCCCGAGCGTTGCTGCACGCGGCGGATCGAGTCGGGAATGAAGTCGAGCACGTAGTCGTCGATGCGCAGCCGCTTCTCCTGCGGCCGCGGCGCGTTCCAGTCCATCATGTAGACGTCGTAGCCCTGCTTGAGCAGGTGCTCGACCATGCTCTGGCCCGGCGCGAGGTCGAGGATGTAGCCCTTGTTGGTGGTGGCCATCACGATCAGCACCGGCACGCGGTAGATCTCGTCGACCATCGGCCGGTAGTGGTAGAGGCTCAGCGTGCCGCGGCGGTGGATCTCGTCCTTGGGCGTGAGTCCGACCGCGGGCGTGGCGCTGGTCAGGAACTCCAGGCCCTTGATGTTGCGCTGGATGGTGCGCTCGATCTCGGCGCGCAGGTCGGGCAGCACCGGCAGCTCGGCGGCGGGCGTGCTCATGGCCGCGGGCGGCGGGTGCGGGCCGGGGCCTTCTTCGCGGGTGCTGGCGGCGCGGCCGCCATCGAGGGTGGCTGTTTCGTGCGCCGCGGTGCCGCGGGCCGCGGTTGCGGCGCCGTACCGCCCTCCTCGAGCTGTCGCGCGATCCGCGCCAGATGGTCGTCGATGTGCTGCAGCTGCTCGGACAGCGCCTGCAGGTCGGCGCGCGTGGGCAGGTTCAGCATCGTGAGCAGCCGCGCCATCAGGTCGGCCAGCGCCTTCTGCGCGCCCAGCGAGGCATTCATGCCGCCGTGCATGCCCTGCCGGAACGGATCGGAGGCCATGGCCTCGTTGGCGAACGCATTGGTGCTCTTTTCCCATTGCGCGCTGAGCTCGCGCCAGATCGCCATGGGGTCGAGGGGAGAGGAGGACTGGGTCATGGCCGCACACCGGGTTCGTCGTCGGGAGGCCGCGCCGTGCGCCGGCGCGGCGCCTGGGCCGCGCGCTACTTGCGCTGCAGCATCTTCGTGACCTCGTCGACGTTCGACTGGATGCGCTGGCGCACCACCTCGAAGGCATCGGCCTGCGACTTGGCCGCGAGATTGGCGAGTTCCTTGATGTCGTCGACCGCGCGCTGGAACGACTGGCGGCCGAGCGCGTCGAGCTTGGCGAGGCTTTCCTTGGGGTCCTTGCCGGGGATGTCCTTGGCGGCGGCCTGCCAGTCGGTGATCGCGCTCTTGATCATCTCGGTCTGGCGCTGCACCACGGTCTGCAGGCCCTGGAACGACTTCTCGTTGGCCTGCATCAGCGCCTGCAGGTCCTTGCGGCCGCTGTCGAGCAGCTTGCTCGCGCCGTCGGTCATGTTGAGGTTCTGCAGCCGCTCGGCCATGCCCTTGAGCGGGTTGAGCATGTCGGCCGCGCTCGGGGTCGCCTTTTTCGCGGCGCTTCCGCTGCTGCTGGCAGTGGTCTTCTTGGCGGCGGCTTTCTTGGCAGTGGCCATGGTGCGGAATCTCCTGAGGACGTTGGACAAGATGGTGGCGGGACCGGCCGCGCACGCGCGCGGTCCGCCGCCACGATACGCCGCGGCGACCCTGCCGCGGCGGTCGCGGCCGCGGATTTGCCTGGGGGATTTCCCGAAGGGATGGTGTGCGCCGCGGCGCCGGCGATCGATGCGGTGTCGCCGGGTAGCGGCAACGGCTTACATCGGCGGCGTGAAGCCGTCGCGCCCGGCCACCACGCGCAGCGCGGTCGGCGTGCCGTTGCGCTCCTGCGCATTGACCAGCACCTTGGCGCCCGGCACCAGCAGCGCCTCGGTGCCGGGGCGGAAGGTCACGACCGGCACGTCGCGCGGCACGATCACGGTCTTCTCGCCGCCCTTGTAGGTCAGGCGCAGCTGCTGTCCGCCGCGCACCGAGCGTGGCGCGGCCGCGAGGTCGGCCACGGTCGCGTTGGTCATGGTGCTCCGCGGCTGCAGGTCCCACGGATAGTGGCCCTCGCCGCTGCCGCGCGCGGCCTCGGGGAACACCAGCACCTCGAGCGCCTTCTGGGTGCCGTCGGGCTGCGGCATCGCGGCGGTGCCGACGAAGCTGCCCTTCCTGATGTCGGACAGCTTGATGCGGTAGACCTCCGACAGCGGCATGTCCGCGGGCCGCGCAAGGCTCACGACCTCGCCGTCGCGGTCCTTGACGACGAGCTTCTTCGCGTCGGCGTAGACCAGCGTGCCGCGCACGCGCACCACCGGTTGCGTGGCCGAAGCCTGCTGTGCGAGGGACAGGCCCGGCAAGGTGGCGAGGCCGAGCAGGGCCGCCGTGCAGAGCGCACGGCGCGCGGGGGGGGACGGGGGCGCGGACAGGCGGGATGAGGGCATCGGAGGGCTTTCGCTGAAAAGGAAAAGAAGGCAAGCCGCGTTGTACGCCCCGACTCTGAGCCCTGCATGACGCGGGGTGCCGGCGCCTCCGCGCGTTCCGTGATGTGGGAAGCCCCGGCCGTTGGCGCCCGTGTCCGGCACGTCTACAATCCGCCGCTTCCGAGGAGCGTTGCAGCGCCGCCAGGCGTGAGGCTCGGACCCATCGCAACCACGCTCATCCGCTGTTCTCGCGGTGAGTCTTTTCCCCCGATCGCAGTGGCCTCGTTCAAACACAGTTCTGGAGTTCACTTCACATGAGCGCTGTTCTCAAGCCCACCCCTGTTTCGTCCGCCGACCAGGCGATCGCCGACCTTTCGCTCGCCGCCTGGGGCCGCAAGGAAATCCGCATCGCCGAAACCGAGATGCCCGGCCTGATGGCCATCCGCGAGGAATTCGCCAAGAGCCAGCCGCTCAAGGGCGCGCGCATCACCGGCTCGCTGCACATGACGATCCAGACCGCGGTGCTGATCGAGACGCTGCAGGCCCTCGGCGCGCAGGTGCGCTGGGCCTCGTGCAACATCTTCTCGACGCAGGACCACGCGGCCGCCGCGATCGCCGCGTCGGGCACGCCGGTGTTCGCGATCAAGGGCGAGTCGCTCAAGGACTACTGGGACTACACCCACGCCATCTTCGACTTCGGTCCCAAGGACTCGAAGGGCGAAGGCCCGAACATGATCCTCGACGACGGCGGCGATGCCACGCTGCTGATGCACCTGGGCCAGCGCGCCGAGAAGGACCTGGGCGTGATCGCCAACCCGGGCAGCGAGGAGGAGCGCATTCTCTTCGCCGCGATCAAGGCCAAGCTGGCCGTCGATGCCACCTGGTACACGCGCAAGTCGGCCGAGATCATCGGCGTGACTGAGGAAACCACCACCGGCGTGCACCGCCTCAACGAGATGAGCGCCAAGGGCACGCTGCTGTTCCGCGCCATCAACGTCAACGACTCGGTCACCAAGAGCAAGTTCGACAACCTCTACGGTTGCCGCGAATCGCTGGTCGACGGTATCAAGCGCGCGACCGACGTGATGATCGCCGGCAAGGTGGCCTGCGTGGCCGGCTACGGCGACGTGGGCAAGGGCTCGGCCCAGGCGCTGCGCGCGCTGTCGGCGCAGGTGTGGGTCACCGAGATCGACCCGATCAACGCGCTGCAGGCCGCGATGGAAGGCTACAAGGTCGTGACGATGGAGTACGCGGCCGACAAGGCCGACATCTTCGTGACGACCACCGGCAACAAGGACGTGATCCGTCATGAGCACATGGCCGCCATGAAGGACCAGGCCATCGTCTGCAACATCGGCCACTTCGACAACGAGATCGACGTCGCGTCGATCGAGAAGTACGAATGGGAAGAGATCAAGCCGCAGGTCGACCACATCACCTTCCCCGACGGCAAGAAGATCATCCTGCTGGCCAAGGGCCGCCTGGTGAACCTGGGCTGCGGCACGGGTCACCCGAGCTTCGTGATGTCCTCGTCGTTCGCGAACCAGACCATCGCGCAGATCGAGCTGTTCACCAAGCCCGACGCCTACCAGGCCGGCAAGGTCTACGTGCTGCCCAAGCACCTCGACGAGAAGGTCGCGCGCCTGCACCTGAAGAAGGTCGGCGCCATGCTCACCGAGCTGACCGACGCCCAGGCCGCCTACATCGGCGTGAGCAAGAACGGCCCCTATAAGCCGGACACCTACCGCTACTGATCGCCGCGCATGCGAGCCGACCAGTTGCTGGTGGAACGCGGCCTCGCCGCCTCGCGCTCGCAGGCCGTGCGGCTCATTGCCGGCGGCATGCGCTGGCGCGATGCGGGCTCGACCGATGCGTGGCGTTCGGTCGCGAAGAACCGCGACGAGGTGCCCGAGTCGGCCGAGCTCGAGCTCGACGACGCGGCCGAGGCGCGCTATGTCTCGCGCGGCGGGCTCAAGCTCGAAGGCGCGCTCGAGGCCAGCGGCGTCGATGCCGCCGGCAAGCTGTGCCTCGACGTGGGCCAGTCGACCGGCGGCTTCACCGACTGCCTGCTGCAGCGCGGCGCCGCCCGGGTGGTGGGCGTCGATGTCGGCCACGGGCAGCTGCATGCGAAGCTGCGCGAGGACGCGCGCGTGCTCGCCATCGAAGGCGTCAATGCGCGCGCGCTCTCGGCCGACGACCTGCGGGAAGAGGGCGAGGAGCCCTTCGTCGAGCGCTTCGACCTGATCGTCGGCGACCTGTCCTTCATCTCGCTCACGCTGGTGCTGCCGGCCGTGGTGCAGTTCCTCGCGGACGACGGCCAGCTGCTGATGCTGGTCAAGCCGCAGTTCGAACTGCAGCCGGGCCAGGTCGGCAAGGGCGGCATCGTGCGCGACGCGGCGATGTACGAGATCGTCGAGAAGCGCCTGCGCGATGCCTGCGCCGCGCTCGAGCTGCGCGTGCTGCGCTGGTTCGACAGCCCGATCGCCGGCGGCGACGGCAACCGCGAGTTTTTCATTCACGCCGTGCGCGCGACGGGCGCGGGCGGTTCCTAAGGAGACGCAGGTGCGCCTTCCGCTGAGTTTCGAATTCTTCCCGACCAAGACGCCCGAAGGCGCGGTCAAGCTGCGCGCGGCGCGCCAGCAGCTCTATGCGCGCAAGCCCGAGTTCTGCTCGGTCACCTACGGCGCGGGCGGCTCCACCCACCAGGGCACCTTCGGCGCGGTGCAGGAGATCCTGTCCGAGGGCGTGGACGCGGCCAGCCATTTCTCGTGCATCGGCGCCACGCGCGAGACGGTGCGCGCGCAGCTCGCCGAGCTCAAGGCCATGGGCGTGAAGCGCCTGGTGGCGCTGCGCGGCGACCTGCCCAGCGGCTACGGCGCGGGCGGCGAGTTCCAGTACGCGAGCGACCTCGTGGCCTTCATCCGCGCGGAGACCGGCCGCGACTTCCACATCGAGGTGGCCTGCTATCCCGAGGTGCATCCGCAGGCGCGTTCGCCCGAGGCCGACCTGCAGGCCTTCGCGGCCAAGGTGAAGGCCGGCGCCGATTCGGCGATCACGCAGTACTTCTTCAGCGCCGACGCCTACTTCCGCTTCGTCGACGAGGCGCGCGCGCTCGGCATCGACACGCCGATCGTGCCCGGCATCATGCCGATCACCAGCTCGACGCAGCTGATGCGTTTCTCGGACGCCTGCGGCGCCGAGATCCCGCGCTGGATCCGGCTGCGGCTGCAGGCCTTCGGCGACGACACGGCCTCGATCAAGGCCTTCGGCCTCGATGTCGTGACCGACCTGTGCGCGCGGCTGCGCGAGGGCGGCGTGCCGGCGCTGCACTTCTACACGATGAACCAGTCGGCGGCCACGCTGGCTGTCCTGGAGCGCCTGGATTGAGAGGGGCGGCGCGGGCGCCTGGCTCGCTGCGCGGGGCGCTTCGCGCCGCGCTCGTGGCCTGCACCTGCGCGCTCGCGGGCTGCGCCATGCCGCCGGCGACCGAGGGCGGCGCGGCGCCGGACACCGTGGCGCAGGAGAGCCTGTCGCCGATCCCGCGCCAGATGACCGTGCCACCCGGCGCCGAGCCGCGTTCGAACGTGCCCTCGGTGCGCTACGACCTCGCGGTGACCGGCCCCGATGAACTTCCCGCCGACGGCCTGCCGGGCGACGAGCCGCGCGGGGAGGTGTTCGAGCGCGGCGGCGCCTCCTGGTACGGCATCCAGTTCCACCAGCGCCGTACCGCCAGCGGCGAGCGCTTCGACATGGGCGCCCTGACGGCCGCGCACAAGACCCTGCCCTTCAACACGCGCGTGTGCGTGCGCAGCCTCGTCAACGGCAAGGAAGTGCTGGTGCGCGTGAACGACCGCGGCCCCTACACCCAGGGCCGCGTGATCGACCTGAGCCGCGCCGCGGCCGACCGCATCGGGCTCGCGAGCCTGGGCATCAAGCAGGTGGCGCTGACCGTCATCGACCGCGGGGGCATGCGTTGCGACGGCGAGCTCGCGGAGCCGGGCGAGGCCGACGCGCCGTCGCTCGAGGTGGCGCCGGTGCGGCCGCCGCAGGCCCGGCCCGCGGCAACGCGCAAGGCGCCGGTACGCCGCGCGCCGGCACGGCGGCGCTGAGCGGATCAGCCCGCGGCGTCGATCGTGAAGCCCGCGTTGCGGTCCTGCCCCAGCTTCTGCACCAGCTGCGGCAGCGCCGCTTCGAGCAGCGGCTTGAGCGTGTAGGGTGGATTGATCAGGAACATGCCGCTGGCCGGCAGGCCCGGGCGGCGCGTTTCGCCGCTGGGCGCGGTCGTGATCTTGCTCGACTTGACCGTCAGCGTGACGTTGAGCGAGGACTTGCCGGCCTTGGTGGCCATGGTCTTGAGCCGGCGCGGCAGGTCGTGCGCCTCGGGCCGCGGAATGATCGGATACCAGACCGCGTAGGTGCCGGTGGCGAAGCGCTTGAGCGCCTCGGCCATGAAGTCGAGCACCCGGCCGTAGTCGGTCTTGAGCTCGTAGCTCGGGTCCATCAGCACCAGCGCGCGCCGCGAGGGCGGCGGCAGGAACTTGGTGGCGCTGCCGAAGCCGTCCTCGTGCAGCACGGCGATCTGGCGGCCGGCCTCGAGCTGCGCGATGTTGGCCGTGAGCGTGCGGCTGTCGGTGGGATGCAGCTCGAACAGCTTGAGCCGGTCGTGGTCGCGCAGCAGGTGCTGCACGATGAACGGCGAGCCGGGGTAGACGCGGGCGCCGCCCTTGGCATTGAAGTCGTGGATCACCTCGAGGTAGCGCGCGAGCGCGTCGGCCAGCGGGGCCTCGGCTTCCTGGGCGGCCTTCTTGGCGGGGGCGCCCGCCGCGGGAGTCGACGCGGGCGTGGCCTTGGGGTCGGCGACCAGGCGCAGCACGCCCTCGGCGGCCTCGCCGCTGGTGCCCGCGTAATCGCCATCGAGTCGGTACAGGCCCGCGCCCGCGTGGGTGTCGACCACCGTCAGCGCGGTCTCCTTTTCGAGCATGTGATCGAGCGTGGCGATCAGCACCAGGTGCTTGAGCACGTCGGCGTGATTGCCGGCATGGAAGGCGTGGCGGTAGCTGAACATGGGAAAAAGCCTCAAAGGTGGCCACGGAGCCGGCTGAAATGCCGGATTCCTGACCATGGAACATGAAAAAGGGGCGCGGCGGGGCGCGGGAGAGGGGGCGATTCTGGGCCCTGCGCCGGGTACGCCGCCTATTTTGACGAGATTGCGCGGGGGGGCCGGACGTCGCGGGACGCTCCCCGCGCTGCGCCGTCAGCCGGAAAATTGCCCGCCAACCCCGATTCTTCGTATAATCGCGGGCTTCGCAGCGTTTTTGTGGCCCCGCGGCGAAGACATTTCACCACCTAAGAGATTCCCACCAGAGGAAAACCGACCGTGGAAAAGGGCCCGCCAAACCCTCTTACGAAAAGAGAAATCTCATGACCACGTTCAGCGCAAAACCCGCTGACGTGAAGCACGAGTGGTTTGTGATTGACGCGACCGACAAGGTCCTCGGACGGGTAGCCAGCGAAGTTGCCCTCCGTCTGCGCGGCAAGCACAAGGCCATTTATACGCCTCACGTCGATACCGGTGACTTCATCGTCATCATCAATGCAGCCCAGCTGCGCGTCACCGGCGCCAAGTCCATCGACAAGGTGTACTACCGTCACTCGGGCTACCCGGGCGGCATCACGGCGACGAACTTCCGCGACATGCAGTCGAAGCACCCCGGCCGCGCGCTGGAGAAGGCCGTCAAGGGCATGCTGCCCAAGGGTCCGCTCGGCTACGCCATGATCAAGAAACTCAAGGTGTACGGCGGTGCAGAGCATCCGCACACCGCCCAACAGCCCAAAGTGCTGGAACTGTAAGGAGCCTTGAGAATGATTGGTGAATGGAACAACGGCACCGGCCGTCGCAAATCCAGCGTCGCTCGCGTGTTCCTGAAGAAGGGCACCGGCAAGATCACGGTCAACGGCAAGGACATCCAAGCGTTCTTCGGCCGCGAAACCTCGATCATGATCGCCAAGCAGCCGCTGGCGCTGACGAACAACCTCGAAACCTTCGACGTCATGGTGAACGTGCACGGCGGCGGCGAATCGGGCCAGGCCGGCGCGACCCGCCACGGCATCACCCGTGCGCTGATCGACTACGACGCGGCCCTGAAGCCGGTGCTGAGCCAGGCTGGCTTCGTCACCCGCGACGCGCGCGAAGTCGAGCGTAAGAAGGTCGGTCTGCACTCCGCACGCCGCCGCAAGCAGTTCTCGAAGCGCTGATCTCCAGCCTTCGCCTGCCGAGAAAACCGCCTTCGGGCGGTTTTTTCATGGGGCCTGCTTCCCGGCCCGGCCTTGCCCTCGTGTGGCTGCGACCCCACTTGCATTGGGTGCACCGCCCGCGGTCCCGGCCCCGAGGCCCGCATTGCAGTAGCATTCCTTCCCTTGGCCGCATGTTTCGGCCCCCTCTCCAGGAGTATTCCCTCATGAGCGCCGTTGCCGAAAACATCCAGACCCAGATGCCCGAACCGATCGTCTTCACCGACAGCGCGGCCGCCAAGGTGGCCGACCTGATCGCCGAAGAAGGCAATCCCGACCTCAAGCTGCGCGTGTTCGTCCAGGGTGGCGGCTGCTCGGGCTTCCAGTACGGCTTCACCTTCGACGAGATCACCAACGAAGACGACACGACCATGACCAAGAACGGCGTGTCGCTGCTGATCGATGCCATGAGCTACCAGTACCTGGTCGGCGCCGAGATCGACTACAAGGAAGACCTGCAGGGCGCCCAGTTCGTGATCAAGAACCCGAACGCCACCAGCACCTGCGGCTGCGGCTCCAGCTTCTCGGCCTGATCCTACCGATGGTGCCTGCCCGCAGCGCACCGTCCCCCCACGAAGCCGCCTCCGGGCGGCTTTTTGCTTTGCGCCTCCATTCCCGCCCATGCCGCCCGACACCGCCGTAGCCAACACCGCCGTCGCCCCCGCCCGCAAGAGCCTGCTGTGGCTCGTGGCGGTGGGCTTCTTCATGCAGACGCTGGACGCCACCATCATCAACACGGCGCTGCCGGCGATGGCGGCCAGCCTCGGCGAGAGTCCGCTGCGCATGCAGTCGGTGGTGGTGGCCTATGCGCTGACCATGGCGATGCTGATTCCCGCCTCGGGCTGGATCGCCGATCGCTTCGGCACGCGGCGCGTGTTCTTCGCGGCCATCGTGCTGTTCGCGCTGGGCTCGGTGCTGTGCGCGCTCTCGCACGGGCTGGGGCAACTGGTGGCCGCGCGCGTGGTGCAGGGGCTCGGCGGCGCTCTGCTGCTGCCGGTGGGACGGCTGGCGCTGCTGCGCACCGTGCCGCGCGGCGAATTCCTGCAGGCGATGAGCTTCGTGGCGATTCCGGGCCTGATCGGCCCGCTGCTCGGGCCCACGCTGGGCGGCTGGCTGGTGCAGTACGCCTCGTGGCACTGGATCTTCCTGATCAACGTGCCGGTGGGCCTGGCCGGCTGCATCGCCACCCTGCGCTTCATGCCCGACCTGCGCGGCGCCGCGCTGCGGCGCTTCGACGCCGTGGGCTACGGCCTGCTGGCCTTCGGCATGGTGACGATCTCGCTCTCGCTCGACGGCGTGGCCGAGCTGGGCCTGCGCCAGGGCGGGGTGATGGTGGTGCTGGTCTTCGGCTTCGCGAGCGTGGTGGCCTACTGGCTGCGCGCGGCGCGCACGCCCGAGCCGCTGTTCGCGCCCTCGCTGTTCAAGGTGCCGACCCTGAGCATCGGCCTGCTCGGCAACCTGTTCTCGCGCCTGGGCAGCAGCTGCATGCCCTTCCTGGTGCCGCTGCTGCTGCAGGTGTCGATGGGCTATTCGCCGCTGCGCGCGGGCCTGATGATGCTGCCGGTGGCGCTGGCCGGCATGGCGATGAAGCGCTTCGCCACGCCGTTGATCACGCGCCACGGCTACCGCCAGGTGCTGGTGGTCAACACGGTGCTGGTGGGGCTCGCGATGGCCAGCTTCGGCCTCACGGCGCCGGGCCAGCCCTTCGCGCTGCATGTGCTGCAGTTGCTGTTCTTCGGCGCGGTCAATTCGCTGCAGTTCACCGCGATGAACACCATCACGCTCAAGGACCTCGACGGCAGCATGGCCAGCAGCGGCAACAGCCTGCTGTCGATGGTGCAGATGCTCGCGATGAGCATGGGCGTGGCCGCCGCGGGCGCGGTGCTCGCGGGCTACAACGGCGTGTTCGGCACCGACACCGCGGTGCGCACGCTCGATGCCTTCCAGGCGACCTTCGCCAGCATGGGCCTGATCACGGTGGCTTCGGCGCTCATCTTCTGGCATCTGCCGGCGGAAGTGCGGGCATCGCGGCCCGCGCAGCCCGAGGTCTCGGGCCAGGGCTGAGTCAGGCCGGGTAGATCGCGCCCAGCACGCGGGCGCCGCGGGCGCCGGTCACGCTGGCGAGGTTGCCGCTCTCGCGCCGCACCGTGGCGCGCGCCAGCCAGGCGAAGGCGGCCGCCTCCACCTGCTGCGGCGGCAGGCCGCGTTCGTTCGAGGCCACCACGGCGATGCCCGGCAGCAGGGCGCGCAGCCGCGACAGCAGGTGGCCGTTGAGCGCGCCGCCGCCGCAGACGATCAGCAGCTTGCTCTCTTTTCCGTAGCGCAGCAGGTCGGCGGCGCAGGTGCTGGCCGTCAGCTCGGCGAGCGTGGCCTGTACGTCGACCGGGGCCTCGCCCGCGCCGGTGCCCACGTGCGCGGCCAGCCATTCGGGATTGAACAGGTCGCGCCCGGTGCTCTTGGGCGGGGCCTTGGCGAAGAAGGGCTCGCCCTGCAGCCGCGCGAGCAGCTCGGGCAGCACCTGGCCGCTCGCGGCCCACTGGCCGTCGAGGTCGAAGGGCTGGCCGTGGTAGCGCTGGCACCAGTGGTCCATCAGCGCGTTGCCCGGGCCGCAGTCGAAGCCCAGCACCACCGCGCCCTCGGGTGCGTCGCTGGCCGGCAGCAGGCTCAGGTTCGAGATGCCGCCGAGGTTCAGCACCGCGATCGGCTCGCCGGGTCCGGCGAACAGCGCCCGGTGGAAGGCCGGCACCAGCGGGGCGCCCTGGCCGCCGGCCGCGAGGTCGCGGCTTCGGAAGTCGGCCACCACGTCGATGCCGCAGAGCTCGGCCAGCAGCGAGGGGTTGTTGAGCTGCAGCGTGTAGCCGACCTCGTCGAATTCGCCGGGCCGGTGGCGCACGGTCTGGCCATGCACGCCGACGGCGCGCACCGCGCCGGGCTCGAGGCCGGCATCGGCCAGCAGTTGCCGGACCACGCCCGCGTAGACGCGCGCCAGCCCGTTGCCGGCGAGCGCCGCGCGATGCAGTTCGTTGTCGCCCGGGGTGTTGAGGGCCATCAGCTCGCCGCGCAGGCCGACCGGGAAGGTGGCGCTGGCGTAGCCGGTGACCGCGATCCCGCCGTCGGAGAAGTCGGCGAGCACGCCGTCCACGCCATCGAGCGAGGTGCCCGACATCAGTCCGATGTAGAGGTCGCCGGTGGCCATGGGGCTGGGGAAACCGCCGGAATGGCTCCGGCGCTTCATCTGTCTATCTGGAAGCGCGGCGCTCAGTCCGCGCTGGCCTGGACCACCGAGAACGCGGCGGCCAGCTCGGTGCGCGCGCCGACGGCGATGCGTTCGAAGGCCGGGCGCATCGCCGCGGTGATCGGGGCGCCGCCTTCCTGCGCGATCGAGGTCGGGTTCTGGTAGACGCCGTTGACCCGGAATTCGAAGTGCAGGTGCGGACCGGTGGCCCAGCCCGTGGAGCCCACGGCGCCGACGGTCTGGCCCTGGCTCACGCTCTGGCCGGCCTTGACGTCGATGCGGCTCAGGTGCGCATAGGCCGTCTGCTGGTTGTTGCGGTGGTTGATGATGACGATGTTGCCGTAGCCGTTCTGCGTGCCGGCGAAGTCGACCGTGCCGTCGCCGACCGTGCGCACGGCGGTGCCGGTGGGCGCCGCGTAGTCGATGCCGTTGTGCTGGCGCCAGCTGTTGAGGATCGGATGCATGCGCATCGCGAAGCCGCTCGACACGCGCGTGAATTCCACCGGCGTCGCCAGGTAGGCCTTGCGCAGGCTGTCGCCGTTCGGGCGGTAGTAGCTGCCCTTCTGGCCCGCGCCCGGCGGCTGGAACCACACGGCCTGGTGCACCTTGCCGTTGTTCTCGAACTCGGCCGAGAGCACGCGGCCGCTGCGCAGCGCCTGGCCGTCGGCCTCGAAGGTCTCGTAGACCACGGCGAAGCGGTCGCCCTTGCGCAGCTGGCGCACGTCGACGTCGCCCGCGAAGATGTCGGCCAGCTGGCTGGCGACGGCATCGGGGATGCGCGCCTCGTCGGTGGCGGCGAACAGCGAGCTGCGGATGGTGCCGCTGGCCAAGCGGGCGCCCGGCGTGAGGGTGTCGCGCTCGGTCAGGGCCACGAAGCCCACGGGCGTGCGTTCGACCACGAAGCGCTTGAAGCCGCCGTCGCCGTCGGGAATCCAGCGCGCGCTGAGCTTCTTGAGCTGGTTGTCCTGCGTGGCCTCGGCGGTCACGGTGCGGCCGGCGCGCGCGAACAGCGCGGTGCGGGCCTCGCCGCTGCCGCGCACGAAGGCGCTGGCGGCCGGATCGGAGATGCCCAGGCGCTTGAGCAGCGCCTCGGCGGTGTCGCTCGAGCGGGTGACGTCGGTGCGGAACAGCGTGAAGCTGAAATCCTCGAGCGACGTCGCCTGTTCGGCGAACGACAGGGGGGCGGAGGTGGCTTCGAGCACCTGGTGGACCGGGAGGTCCGAGGCATCGGGTCCGAGCGAAGCCACGGCGAGGGTTCCGGCGCTCAGCAGCGCCGCCGCGATGACCGCGGTGATCTGCTTGGGGTAGGTCCGGAACGTATAGGCCACGCGAGAAGCGAGAAGCTCCTCGGCGGCAAGAATGCCGTTGATCAAACTATGAATTCCAGCTCAGGTTTCTGCAGATCCGTCTGCAAAGCCCAGAGCGGTCAGGGCGGCGGGACGGTGCGGAAAAAGCGCCGCTTAGAATCCGGCGCTTGAAAAAGTCGGGCGAGTATAGCTTCCGCACTCCAAAAGTCAGCCAAAAAAAGCCCATGAACGCCGAATCTGTTACATCCGTGGCCCTTTCAAATAGTGTAGGACGCGCGCTCGAAATTTCCCTCCGCGGGGCTGACGAGCTGCTCCCCCAGGACGAGTGGGTGCGCAAGCTGCAGCGCTCCGAAGCCACCGGAACGCCGCTGCGCATCAAGCTGGGCCTGGATCCGACGGCACCCGACATCCACATCGGCCACACGGTGGTGCTCAACAAGATGCGCCAGCTCCAGGACCTGGGGCACCGCGTGATCTTCCTGATCGGCGACTTCACCACCACCATCGGCGACCCCTCGGGCCGCAACAGCACGCGCCCGCCGCTCACGCGCGAGCAGATCGAGGCCAACGCCCAGACCTACTACAAGCAGGCCAGCCTGGTGCTCGATCCCGAGAAGACCGAGATCCGCTACAACTCCGAGTGGAGCGACCCGCTGGGCGCGCGCGGCATGATCCAGCTGGCCGCCAAGTACACGGTGGCCCGCATGATGGAGCGCGACGACTTCAACAAGCGCTTCAAGGCCGGCCAGTCGATCTCGGTGCACGAGTTCCTCTACCCGCTGATGCAGGGCTACGACTCGGTGGCGCTCAAGAGCGACCTCGAGCTCGGCGGCACCGACCAGAAGTTCAACCTGCTCGTGGGCCGGCACCTGCAGCAGGAATACGGCCAGGAACCGCAGTGCATACTCACTATGCCGCTGCTGGAAGGGCTCGATGGCGTCGAGAAGATGTCCAAGAGCAAGAACAACTACATCGGCATCAGCGAAGACGCCAACACCATGTACGCCAAGGTGCTGTCGATCTCCGACGACCTGATGTGGCGCTGGTACACGCTGCTGAGCTTCCGCTCGCTCGAGGAGATCGCCGCGCTCAAGGCCGAGATCGAGGCCGGGCGCAACCCGAAGGACGCCAAGGTCGCGCTCGCCAAGGAGATCACGGCGCGCTTCCACAGCCCGGCGGCGGCCGACACGGCCGAGCAGGACTTCATCAACCGCAGCAAGGGCGGCGTGCCCGACGAGATCGCCGAAGTGGCGCTGGCGGGCGCCCCGCTGGGCATCGGCCAGCTGCTCAAGCAGGCCAACCTCGCGGCGTCGTCCGGCGAGGGCAACCGCCTGATCGATGGCGGCGGCGTGCGCATCGATGGCGCGGTGGTCAGCGACAAGGGTCTCAAGCTGCCGGCCGGCAGCTACGTGGTGCAGGTCGGCAAGCGCAAGTTCGCGCGCGTGACCTTGTCCTGAGCCGGGCGCTCCCAAAGAAAAAGGCCGGGTCGATCCCGGCCTTTTTTGCTCGAGGGGCGTGCCTCAGCGCACTTCGATCGTCACGCGCCGGTTGCGCGGCTCGTCGACCTCGTCGGCCGTCGGCACCGCCAGTTCGCGTTCGCCGCGGCCCGCGGCCTCGATGCGGTTGGCCGGGAAGCGGCGCTCGATGAAGAGCTGGGCCACTTCCTGCGCGCGGCGCAGCGAGAGCGCGTCGTTGTTCTGCAGCGTGCCCTTGGTGTCGGTGTGGCCGACCACGACGATGTCGCCGCCGGGGCGCGCCTGGGCGGCCGCCAGCGCCTCTTCCATGATCTTCTGCGAGGCGGTCGTCAGCGTGATGGTGCCGAGCTCGAAGTACACGGTGTAGCGCTGCGACGGCGGCGGGCGCATCTCGAACAGCGGCTTGTTCTCGGCCTGGACCTTGGCCGGATCGGCGGCGTCGACCACCGGCGCGCCCGAGGCGCCCTGCTTGGCCGTGGCGCGCTGGTAGGGCCGCGAGAGCACCTCCTCGCCGTCCTTGGCGCGCACCACCACCGCCGAGGCGGTGCCGTCGGCCTGCGGCAGCAGCACCACGCGGGTGGCGGGCGAGGAACAGGCCGCGAGCAGCGCAACCAGCAACGCGGCGCCGAGGAAGCGCAGGCGGGAGAAAAAGAGGGGGCTGGAACCGGAACGCATCATGGCTGGCCGTCGGTCTGGACGATGAAGTCGGTGCCGCGGATGCCGATGGTCGCCGTCTGCGTCTCGACGCGCACCGCGTCGGGGTTGGTCTTGCCGATCAGGCCGGTGATCATGCGCATCGAGCCGCGCAGCAGCGAGACGAGCAGCCCGCCCTCGTGGGTGGTGGCATCGAAGTGGAACTGCTTGAGGTCGAGCCGCGAGGAGGGGCCGACCACCAGCGTGGTGTCGTCGCGCAGCACGACCGCGGCCGAGGAGTCGGGGCCGGTCACGATCCGGTCGACCGAGGCCAGGGCGTCGCCGGGCACGGCATTGCGCGCGGCGGCGGCGGCGCTCAGCAGCTTGACGTCGCCGCGCACCGACTTCACGAAGCCGGCCTGGCGCTCGGGGGCCGCCGTGGCGGGAGCGGCGGCGGGGGCCGCGGGCGTGGACGGGGCGGTCTGCGCCTGCGAAATCGCCGCGGCGCCGAGCAGCGCGCAGCCCAGCAGGGGCAGGAGGAATTTCTTGTGCATCATCGGGTTTTCCGCGAACTGTTTCGGGGCGGACACAATTATTAATGCGAAGGCGTTACACCTGGACACGAACATGATAATTCGGCGGCTAACTGCGGCCTTTTACCGTTTTTCCTGTCGCCTGTCGCCGTCATCACCCTGCGCGTTCGCATGAATCTCACACCCAAGACCTTGTTGCGGGCCTCCATCGCGGTGGCGCTGGTCACGATCGTGCTCAAAAGCCTCGCGGGCTACATCACCCATTCGATGGGCTTGATCTCGGACGCGATGGAGTCCTTCGTCAACCTGGCGAGCGCCACCTTCGCGCTGGCCATGGTGACGATCGCGGAGCGCCCGGCCGACGAGGGCCATCCCTATGGCCACCACAAGGCCGAGTACTTCTCCTCGGGCTTCGAGGGCATCCTGATCGTGGGCGCGGCCGTCGCCATCTTCTGGGTCTCGGTGCAGCGGCTGCTGGCGCCGCAGCCGCTCGAGCAGCTCGGCTGGGGCCTCGCGCTGTCGATCGTCAGCTCGGGCCTGAACGCCGGGCTCGCGTGGCTGCTGTTCCGCGCCGCCCAGGCCCGCCGCTCGATCGCGCTGGAGGCCGACGCGCGCCACCTGATGGCCGACGTCTGGACCTCGGCCGCGGTGCTGGTGGGCATCGTCGCGGTGCATTTCACCGGCTGGCTCTGGCTCGATCCGCTCCTGGCCATCGGCGTGGCGCTGAACATCGCGCGCGAGGGCGCCAGGCTGGTCTGGCGCTCCTCGCAGGGCCTGATGGACCAGGCGCTCGAGCCCGAGACCCAGGCGCTGCTGCGCGCCACGCTCGAGCGCTTCGCCGCCGGCGTGCCCGAGGGCGGGCGGCTGCGCTTCGACGACATCTTCACGCGCAGCGCCGGCCAGCGCCGCTTCGCCGACCTGCACATGCACGTGCCCGGCGACTGGACCCTGGAGCGCGCCGCCGCCCTGCGCGATGCGCTCGAGCAGGCCCTGATGGACGCCGTGCCCGGCCTGCGCGTGACCATCCAGCTGCTGCCGCTGGGCATGGAAGCCCGCGCCACCCGGCTTCCGTCAGACACCCTCGAGGAATCCCATCCATGAAAGCAGTGCTCCAGCGCGTGGCGCAGGCACGCGTCGACATCGCGGGCCGCACCGTCGGCGAGATCGGCGCCGGGCTGCTCGTGCTGCTGTGCGCCGAGCGCGGCGACACCGATGCCGCGGCCGACCGCATGCTCGCCAAGATGCTCAAGCTGCGCATCTTTTCCGACGCGGCCGGCAAGATGAACCGCAGCGTGCAGGACATCGGCGGCGGCCTGCTGGTGGTGAGCCAGTTCACGCTCGCGGCCGACGTGAGCGGCGGCAATCGCCCGAGCTTCACGCTCGCGGCGCCGCCCGACGAGGGCCGCCGGCTCTATGACTACTTCGTCGCCCAGGCGCGCGCCGCGCATCCCGTGGTGGCCACGGGCGAGTTCGGCGCCGACATGCAGGTGCACCTGCTCAACGACGGGCCGGTCACGATTCCGCTGCAGATGAGCTGAGGGCGGCGCGGGCCTCGTTCAGTCGCGCCGCAGCAGCGCTTCCCACGCCACCTTCGGGTGCTCGTAGCGGTCGATGGTCAGTTCCTCGAGCTGCGCGATGCGCCAGCCGCGCGCGAACAGCCGCTGCACGGTGGCGCGCTCGAAGAAGCGCTTCGGCGCGCCATCGACGAGGTAGAGGTTGTCCTCGTCCGAGCGACCCGGGCCGCGCCCGCCGTAGTGCCGGTCGTTGACCGAGTTGAGCCGGCACAGCAGCACGCCGCCGGGCCGCAGCGTCGCGTGGATGCGCGCGACCAGCTCCAGCGTCTGCTCCCATTCGAAGTAGTGCAGCGACAGGCTCGCGAGCACAACGCCGATGCGCTGCCCCTCGGCCAGCGGAAAGGGCGCGCGGAAATCCTGGTTGTGCACGCGCACGCCCGCCAGGCGCCGCTCGCGCGCCGCGTCCGCCGCCCGTGGCGACAACTCGATCGCCTCCACGCGCAGCCCCGCGGCCGCCAGCGTGGCGCTGTCGCGGCCGTCGCCGCAGCCCAGCTCGAGCACCGGGTCGGCGCCCGCGCATTCGGCCAGCAGCGGCAGCCAGGGCCTGAGCCACGGATCGGTATCGGCGCCGGTCATCGGTGCGCGTTCCCTCAGCGGTTGTAGGGATCGCGGATGCCCAGCCCCGCGAGGATCTCGATCTCGCGCGCCTCCATCGCCTCGGCGTCTGCCTCGCCGGTCTCGTGGTCCCAGCCCTGCGCATGCAGCGTGCCGTGCACCAGCAGGTGCGCGTAGTGCGCGGCCAGCGTCTTGCGCTGCTCCTTCGCTTCGCGCGCCACCACCGGCGCGCACAGCACCAGGTCGGCCATGACGAGCGGCGCCTGCGCATAGTCGAAGGTCAGCACGTTGGTCGCGTAGTCCTTGCCGCGGAACTCGCGGTTGAGCTGCTGGCCCTCGTCGGCATCGACGATGCGCACCGTGATCTCGGCGTCGGCGTCGAGCGCATGGCGGATCCAGCGCGTCACGCCGTGGCGCGGCAGCGCGGCGCGGTGCCGTTCCACGCCCTTGAAGCGGCCGAACTGCAGCGACAGGGCGAGTGCGTGGAGCGCCATCTCAGCGCCCGCCCGCGGCCGTGCGCTTGCGCTGGCCGTCGTAGGCGTCGACGATGCGCGCCACCAGCGGATGGCGCACCACGTCGGCGCTCGTGAAGTGCGTGATCGCGATGCCGTTCACGCGCCGCAGCACGCGCTCGGCGTCGATCAGGCCGCTCAACTGTTGCTTGGGCAGGTCGATCTGGCTCACGTCGCCCGTCACCACCGCCTTGGCGCCGAAGCCGATGCGCGTGAGGAACATCTTCATCTGCTCGGGGGTGGTGTTCTGCGCCTCGTCGAGGATCACGAAGGCGTTGTTGAGCGTGCGCCCGCGCATGAAGGCCAGCGGCGCGATCTCCAGCGCGTTGCGCTCGAAGGCCTTCTGCACCTTCTCGAAGCCCATCAGGTCGTAGAGCGCGTCGTACAGCGGCCGCAGGTAGGGGTCGACCTTCTGCGTCAGGTCGCCGGGCAGGAAGCCCAGCCGTTCGCCGGCCTCGACCGCCGGGCGCGTGAGCACGATGCGCTGCACCGCGCTGCGCTCGAGCGCATCGACCGCGCAGGCCACCGCGAGGTAGGTCTTGCCGGTGCCGGCCGGGCCGATGCCGAAGGTGATGTCGTGCTTGGCGATGTTGTCGAGGTAGATGGCCTGGGTGGGCGTGCGCGCGCGCAGGTCGGCGCGCCGGGTGGCGAGCGCGATCGCGCCGTCGCTGTCCTCGTCCATCGAGCCGTCGCCGGCCAGCGTGAGCTGCACCACCGCCGCGTCGATCGGTCGCTGGGCGATCTCGTAGAGCGCCTGCAGCACGTCCATCGCGCGCTGGGCGTTGACCTTGGGGCCGTCGATCTTGAACTGCTCGTGGCGGTGCGCGATCTTCACCGAGAGCGCCTCCTCGATGCGGCGCAGGTGGGCGTCGAGCGGGCCGCACAGGTGACCCAGGCGCGTGTTGTTGGGCGGGGCGAAGGTGTGTCGCAGAATCACGCGGTTTCCATTTCCATCTTTATTGGTAGCCCATGCAAGACCGGCCCTGCTCCAGAAAATGCAACCCAAGGCGGGAAGCGCCGCAAGCGTCGGGGGGGCGCCAATGATAGGCAAACTCACCGGGATTCTTGCCGAACGCAATCCGCCGCAGGTCGTGATCGACTGCAACGGCGTCGGCTACGAGGTCGACGTGCCGATGAGCACCTTCTACAACCTGCCCAACGTGGGCGCCAGGATCTCGCTGCTCACGCACTTCATCGTGCGCGAGGACGCGCAGATCCTCTACGGCTTCGGCAGCGCCGAGGAGCGCGCGGCCTTCCGCCAGCTCATCAAGATCTCGGGCGTGGGCCCGCGCACCGCGCTGGGCGTGCTCTCGGGCATGAGCGTGGGCGAGCTCTCGCAGGCCGTCACCCTGCAGGAGGCCGGCCGGCTGGTGAAGGTGCCCGGCATCGGCAAGAAGATCGCCGAGCGCCTGCTGCTCGAGCTCAAGGGCAAGCTCGGCGCCGACATCGGCCTGCCCGCGCACGCGGCCTCCGATGCCCAGGCCGACATCCTGCAGGCGCTGGTGGCGCTGGGCTACAGCGACAAGGAAGCGGCCGCCGCGCTCAAGGCCCTGCCGAAGGACGCGAGCGTGAGCGACGGCATCAAGCTGGCGCTGAAGGCGCTGGCGAAGTAAGGCCTAGGCGCGCAGCGCTGCCACCAGCGCGCCCAGCAGCGCGTGCGTCTCGACCAGGCTCGGCCCGTGCACCGGCTGCGGCCAGGCGCTGTGGATCGCGACCACGAGCCGTTCCTTCGGGTGGATGTAGAGCTGCTGCCCGAAGATGCCGAGCGCGGCGAACAGGCCGCCATCGAGTTCGGGCAGCGCCTGCGCGCCGCTCGGGAAAGTCCACCACTGGTAGCCGTATCCCATCGGTTCGTAGCCCTCGAGCGTGCCGGGCGCGAGCCGTTGCGCGGGGTCGGCGCGCGTGGCCTCGTCCAGCCAGTCCTCGGGCAGCACGCGCTGTCCGCCGGCCATGCCGCCGCCGAGGATGAACAGGCCGAAGCGGCCGAAGTCGCGCAGGGTCGCGTTGACGCCGCTGCCCGCGAAGGCCTGGCCGCCCGGCGCGTCGAGCTGCCAGTAGGCATCGGCCTCCATGCCGAAGGGCGCCCAGATCTTGCGCGACAGGTAGTCGCCGATCGGCTCGCGCAGCGCGCTGGCCAGGATCCTGCCGACCAGGTAGGTCTCGCCGGTGCTGTAGTTGAAGCGCGTGCTGGCCGGTGCCGCGCGCGGCAGCGTCGCCATGAAGGCCAGCACCGCGCCCGCGTCCTGGTCGAGTTGCGCGCGCAGCATGCGGCGGCGGTCGGAGGCCGGGTCGAGGTAGTCCTCGTTCCAGGCCACGCCCGAGCTCATCTGCAGCACCTGCCGCAGCGTCACGCCCTCGTAAGCCGAGCCGGCCAGCACGGGCACGTAGCGCACGACCGGCTCGTCCAGGCTCGCGATCAGGCCGTCGTGCAGCGCCGCGCCCACGAGCGTGGAGGCGATCGACTTCGCGACCGAGAACGACATCCAGCGCGTGGCCGCGTCGTTGCCCATCGCGTAGCGCTCGAGCACCACCTGGCCGTCCTTGATCGCCAGCAGGCCCGCCGTGCGGTTGCGCTCCATGAACGCGTCGATGCCGAACTGCCCGTCGCCAGCGCGGTAGCGCACGTCGACCGCGGGGCCCGCGGGCAATGGATGGACCCGTGCGCCGCGCTGGATGGTGCGCGTCGCATAGAGCCGGTCCATGTGGCGGTAGGTGGGCGCCTGCAGCTCGGGCGCCAGCGTCATCAGGTCTTCGAGCCGGCCGATGGCCTCGGTGTCCGTCATGCGGCAGCCCCCTACTTTGCCGGCTTCGCCGGCCGGTTCAGCCCCAGCGTCGGCGTCTCGTCGAAGAAGTTCCAGGGCTTGAGCAGCGCATGCACCCACTCGGTGGGCATGATCGGCCACTCCTCGGCGCGCGCGACGTGCGTGGTGCCGGTGGTGAGCCAGACCACGTTGTCGGTGTTCACGATCGCCTGGTCGTCGGCGGTGAACTGGCCCAGGCCGGTGTCCTTGTTCGACCGGTTCGGGTACTTGCCCTCGGGGAACTGTTCCTCGGGGTCGTAGCGCGTCACCCAGAGCTGGCGGTCCATGAAGCTCAGGCGGTGGTTGATCCACTCGTCCTGCGCGAAGTTGGCGCCCTTGGCGATCGGGTGCGTGCCGCCCGCGTAGGGAATGAGCTGGTACGAGACCGGGTTGCCGACCTTGTTGTTCTTCGACGGGTTGCTCAGCAGCCGGATCGTCGAGGGATCGAACTTCTGCGCCGCCTGCCGCTCGGTCGCCACCGTGCGCTGCACCGTCTGCATGGTGCTGGTGCGCGGGCCGCCGCGGGTGTTGGGCAGCACCACCGGGTCGACCTCGGTCAGCGAGTTGTTCTCGCCGTCCACGTCGAGGTCGAGCCGGAAGTTGTAGATGTGCTGGTGCGTGGTGCCGACGATGTGGTGGTCGAGCAGCGTGCCGTAGCGCGTGTCCTCGGCGGCGGTCGCGTCCTGCATGGTGCGCGACTTCACGCCCTTCACGGCCTCGATGCCGGTGGCGCCCGCGTTGATGCCGATGGTGCCGTTCTCGGCGAACACCCAGTCGAACAGGTAGTCGTAGTTGCCCACCGTGCTGATCCAGCGCACCACCAGTTCGCGCCGCTCGGTACTCACGTTGGGTTTGCCCATCTCCTGGTGCTTGAACTCGGGATCGGCATAGCGCTCGAAGACCGCGATCGCGCGCGGCACCTTCACGGGCGCGCCGGTGTAGTCGGCCAGCGTGGCGTCGAGCAGCACCGCGTTCTGCGGCGCGTCCTTCTCGGGCTCGATCGGCGAGGTCAGCGTGCCCATGCCGTACTCGCCCGAGTCGAGGTAGGCCTTGAAGTACCAGCCGGTGTCGGGGTCGCCGTAGGGCACGATCATTCCGCCCAGCGAGCCCTCGTACATCACCTTGCGCCTGGTGCCCTTGTCGTTGTAGGTCACGGTCGAGAGCACCAGGCCCACGCGCGAGTCGAGCCGCAGGTGGAAGTCCCAGTTGCGCCAGTGCAGCATGTTGCCGGCGATGGTGTAGTTCTTGCCCTCGGGCTCGGTGATCTCCAGCGGCTTGGGCGCGGGCGTGCCGGCGCGGTCGCGGCCGTCGTAGGGCGTGGGCTTGAGCGGCACCGGCACCAGGCCGCCGTCCTCGATCTTCAGCACCTTCTTCTGCTCCAGGTCGACCACCGCCACCAGGCCTTCGATCGGGTGCGCCCAGTAGTTGCCGTCGCCCACGTCGAGGTAGCTCACCACCTTGAGCAGGCGGTCCTCCTGGCGCAGCGAATCCTTGCCGTCGAAGTAGCCCACGGTCAGCGGCGTGGCCACCACTTTCTTCACGTCGTCGATGCCGCGCGTGGCGAGCGCCTTCGCATAGTCGGCGCTGGCCTCGATCGCGCTCTGCACGGTGGCGAAGTCGTCGAGCAGCACCATGCCGTGCGCGCCTTCCACCGGCTTCCACTCGAGCAGCCTGCGTGCCGCGAGGTCGATGCTGCCCTCGATCACCTTCTTGCCGTCGAGCGCGACGAAGCTCGCCTGCCGCGCGGCGCGCACCGGCTGGCCCGAGAGCGCGAAGGCCCAGACCTGGTCCTTGGGCGGGCGCTTCAGGGTGATCTCGGTGAAGCGCAGGCCGGGCTTGTAGTTGCCCGAGGCCTTGATCGTCTCGAGCGCGGCCTGGATCTCCTCGGCCGACAGCGGATTGAGCGGATTCGGCGTGCGCTCGACCACGAAGGTGCGGTCCAGGCTGGACTGGAACACCTGGTTGATGAAGTCGTGCGGCACCCAGGCCGCGCCCTTGCGCAGCACCACCGGCACGTCGAGCTGCAGCGGCTGGCCGTTGATCAGCGCGGTCTTCGAGCCGGGCTTGATGCGCACCAGCGTGCCGTTGCGCGCCACCGTGTAGACGTTGGCGAAGCTGTCGAAGCGCACGGTGGCGCCGAAATCCTCGACCGTCTTCTTGAGCGGCACCATGTGGGCCGCGCCGCCATGGGCCTGGGCGCCGCCGGCCGCGAGCGGGCCGAGGGCCAGCGCGAGCGCGGTGGCAAGAAGGGTGCGGGTGGTGCCGCGGACCGGCGTTCGATGGTGGCTGCTGCGCATGGCCTGCTTTTCCCTTTTCTTCGCGTGTTGTCTGAAACGACGACGAAGTTAAGGGCGCGGCCCATACGGCGGTTAGCCGGATTCGGCAAGCCAGCGCGCGCGCGTGGCGGAAGGCAGCTCGCCGAACAGCCGGCTGTAGTCGGCCGCGAAGCGCGACAGGTGCCAGAAGCCCCAGCGCGCCGCCACGTCGCCGATGCTGTCGCGCCGGTGCGTCTGCAGCTCGCGCCGCACCCGGTTCAGGCGCATCACGCGCAGGTAGGTCACGGGGCTCAGGTGCACCACGTCCTCGAAGGCGTACTGCAGCGCGCGGCGCGACACGCCGGTGGCCGCGCAGAGGTCGGGCACGCTGATGGCCTCGTCGGCATGGGCGCGCATGTACTCGCGCGCCAGCGCCACGATGTGGCGCCGCGCCACCGTGCCGGGCGGCAGCCGGGTCTCGAAGGCGTCGCAGCCGATGCAGTGCAGCACCGCGTCGGCCAGCGACAGCGACAGCATGTGGCGCGCCGCCGGCTGCTCGAGCTGCGCGAGGTTGCCGCGCGCCAGCGACAGCGCCGCGCCCAGCAGCTTCGACAGCTCGCTCTCGTCGAAGCCCGGCTGGCGCACCGGCGCCGGCTCGGGCAGGCGCAGCTCGAAGTCGGCGCCGAACAGCGTGGCCGCGAGCTCGGCCAGCGGCGCGGTGTCGATGCACACCGCCATCAGGTCCATGCCGGCGCCGGCCAGCAGTTCGAACTCGCGCTGCGGCGACAGCGCGATCAGGCGCCGGCCCTCGATCTCGTGGCCGCAGTACCAGCTGCCGCTGCCCGCGACCTCGGTGACGGCGAACGAGACCGTGCCCGGGCGGCCCTGGCCGTTCTGCAGCAGGGTCTGGTTCGCATGCTCGTGGAAGACCTGGACGAAGCCCAGGTGCAGGTCCTCGGACAGGCCCTCGAAGCGGCCGTTCGACAGCTGTTCGTAGTGCTGGTCCCAGTGGTCCAGGCTCGAGGCCTGTGCCTGGGCCTCGGCGTTCAGGTGGCGGGAGAAGTGAAGCTCGGTCATGGTCGGCGCGGACGCTGGCACGGCGGCCGTCGTCGAGCCGACGAGCAGGAACCGTGCCGATCAGCGCGCAGTCTGCAAGAAGCGCGGACGCTTGACCATCTTGCTTACCCTCGGTCCGGCCGGCGCCTCATTCGGGCTGGAGCCCGATGTCCTTGACCAGCGCGCCCCAGTCGCGCAGGTCCTGGCGCAGGGTCGCGGCGAACTGCTCGGGCGTGTTCTGCGGCAGGTCGGTGAAGTTGAGCTCGCGCAGGCGCTGCACCACGGCCGGGTCCCGGAGCGCGCGGTTCACCGCCTCGTTGAGCTTCTTCACGATCGCCGGCGGCGTCTTCGCGGGCGCCAGCACGCCGTACCAGGCATAGGTGGTGAACGGGTAGCCGGACTCGGTCATCGTCGGCACCTCGGGCAGCATCGGGATGCGCGAGGGCCCGCTGTTGGCCAGCGCCCGGAGCCGGCCGGCGCGCACCAGCTCCACCGTCGAGGACATGTCGGCGAATGCCGCCTCGACCTGGCCGCCCATCAGGTCCTGCACGCAGGGGCCGCTGCCCTTGTAGGGCACGTGCTCGATCACCAGGCCGGCCTGCTTCTTGAGGCTTTCCATCGCCAGGTGGCCGCCCGAGCCGTTGCCCCAGGAGCAGTAGCTGAGCTTGTCGGGCCGTGCCTTGGCATAGGCGACGAAGTCGGCCAGCGTCTTCACCGGCAGGTCGTTGCGCACCAGCAGCAGGTTGCCGCCGCGGCCGATCTGCGCCACCGGCGCGAAGTCCTTCACCGGGTCGTAGGGCAGCTTGCGGTAGAGGCTGGGGTTCACCACCATCGCGGCGGCGTAGGTGAACAGCAGCCGGTAGCCGTCGGGCGCCGCGCGCGCCACCTGCTCGGTGCCGAGGATGCCGTTGGCGCCGGGCCGGTTGTCGACCACGAAGGGCTGCTTGAGCGACTTGCCCAGCGCGTCGGCGACCAGCCGCGCGATGGTGTCGGTGCCGCCCGCGGCGGCCGTGGGAACGACCAGCGTGACGGGCTTGTCGGGATAGGCCTCGGCGCCCTGCGCGGCGGCCGTGGCCAGCAGGCCGGCGAGGAACAGGCCGCGCAGGCCGGTGCGGAGAAGGGATGCGGTCATGGGTATGCGGGTCCTCGGGAAGTCATTGGATACCGAAGCGCGCCTGCGTGCCCTGCTCGAGCATGTCGGCGCTCACGCGGTAGAGGTTGCGCGACACGTAGCTGGGCACCTGGCGCGCGCGCTCGCGCAGCCATTCGGCTTTGAGCGTGCGCGCCTCGGCCAGCTCGGGCGCGTCGCCGCGCGCGGTGGCCAGCAGGTCGATCACGTGCAGCGCGAGCTGCCATTGCCCCTGCTGCGCGAGCGCGCGTGCCCGCGCGATCAGGCCGGCCTTGTCGGTGATGGCCTCGGCCACGGCCTGGCCGACGGCCTCGGGCGGCTCGGGATGCAGGCTGGTCGGGTTGCGGTCCCACCAGCCGTTCTCCGAGCGGTAGATGTCGCGCACGATGTAGGCCGGGTCGCCGTAGGTGGGCTTCATCCAGTCGACCGCGAACAGTTCGTCGGGGCAGCGGATGCGCGCCAGCAGCTCGCGCTCGTTGAGGCCTTCGTTCATCAGCCGCACCACCTCGGCGCGCAGCCAGCGCAGGGCGCGCGCCGTGTGCGTGAGCACGTGCCGCACCTGGTCCTCGCCCTCGAGCGTGGCGCCGAACTCGCGCACCGCCTTGCGCGCGCCGAGCGCGGCCAGGGCCTCGAGCGTGTCGGCCCAGCGCACCGTGTCGCGCAGGGTGCGAAAGGGCGTGCCGATGTTGGGGATCGAGTCGATCAGCGCCGCGCCGCCGTAGAGCACGCGCTGCGCGGGGCTCCACAGCGCGATCGCGTCGTCGGTCTCCGAGGGCGCCCAGCGCAGCTCGATGGCGCGCTCGCCGTGGCCGATGGCCAACCGCTCGTCGAAGGTCTCGGTCGGCGCATGCATCGACAGCCGCTGCGCGAAGAAGCCCGCAGGCCGGTTGAACTGGATCTCGGCCATGCGGTGCTGCAGCGCCTCGGTCTCGCGGTAGCGCGCGAGGCGCCGCGGCACGTTGCGGTGCGCGATCACGCGCGGCGGCGCGTCGCCGCGCCGCGCCGCATGGGCGAGCCACATCGGCACGCCGGCGTTGTAGCCCACATGACCGTGGCTGTAGCACAGCGCATGCAGCGGCGCGTCGCTGAGTTCGCGCACCGCGTCGATCATGCCCTGCGTCACCGAGCCGCCCGGGCCGGCGTCGATCACCACCAGGCCGACATCGGTCTCGGCCACGAAGGACTGTCCCTGCCCGCGCAGGATGTGCAGGCCCGGCGCCACCGTCTCGGTGCCGCTGCCGACGATGAGGAAGGGTTTTTCTTGTTCCTGTGTCTTGTTCATTCGGTGTCTCCGATGCGGACCAGCGGCGGCAGCGCATAGCGGCCGTCGAGCATCTCCGCGCGCGGCACGTAGGCGCGCAGGCAGAGGTAGAAGGCGCCCGCGGGCGCGGGCAGCCAGTTCGCACGCGCGGCCTCGTCCGCGGGCGCCGCATGCTGGATGCGCAGCGTGAGGCCGCCGTCGGCGTCGCGGCGCAGCGCTGGCGTGCGGTCGCCGATGGCGTAGCGGTCGATCGGGTTGTCGACCAGCATGCAGTCGCGGCTGTCGTACATGGTGAGCGACCAGAAGGCCTCGACCGGCGGCAGCTCGCCGGGCCCGAAGCGCAGCGTGTAGCCGTGGCTGCCGTGCAGCGCGCGGCCCGCGGCGTCGTGCCAGGCAAGCGGGTAGGTGGCCTCGCGGCTCTCGAGCATGCCGATGTACTTGAGCGCGACCAGCGCGCGCATCCGGTGGTCGTCGCCGAAGCTGGCCTCCACCAGCGGCATGGCCACCCAGCCGCTGGCGGCCGCGCGGCCGGCTTCCGTGGCGCGCAGCCGCGGCAGCACGCGGGCGATCGCATCCTGCAGCAGGTCGCGCTGCGTGCCGTCGAGCGCGCCGGCCTCGGGGTGCAGGCCGAGCGTGGCGTAGCGCGCGAGCCGGTCGGCATCGCGCGCGGGCGGCGGGTTCTCGCGCAGCGCGCGCTGCACCTGCGCCGCGAAATGCCCGGCATCCGGCGCCGCCTTCGGGTCGCAGGCCGGGTCGAAGGCCATGGGCCGGGGCGCCGCGCCGGCCTGCCAGTCGGCCAGCGTGCGCACCACGAAGCCGTCCTGCAGCGCATGCACCGCGGGCAGGTCGTGCGGCCCGTCGACCAGGATGCGGCCGATGACCCAGAGCCAGCGCGTGGGCGCCTCGATGCGCGCGCCGGGCGTGTCGAAGGCGGGCGGCAGCTCGCCGCGCCAGCCCGGCGGCACGAGCACGAAGGAACGCGCCGCCGTGCCCGTGAGCCGCTGGCCGATGTGGGCGAAGGGGTTGGTGTAGAAGTCGAGCAGGCCCAGCACGTAGTAGCGCCCCGCGGTGTCGGGGACGTCGATCACCAGCGGGCCCGCGCCGAGGTCGAGCCAGGCGTTGGTGTAGAGCGTGTCGTTGTTCGGCGTCACGACGCGGCTCTTGCCCGGCCCCAGCAGCTTGCGCGCATGGGTGAACACGTTGCACCAGCGTTGCGGCGCCGGTGCCTCGCCGGCGGTCTCGCAGCGTTGCGGCGAGGTGGCCGCGCGCATGCGGCACATCTCGTACAGCGGCCAGGCATAGACCACGGCCTCCTCGGCCAGGGTGTCGATGTCGGCGTCGATCGTTGCGGCCATGGCGTCAGTCCTCCCGCGGCTGCAGGGCCGGGATGCGCCAGGCGCGCACGCCTTCGCGCGGGTGGTACATGCGCAGGATCAGGTAGAAGCGCCCGGCCGGCGCGGGCAGCCAGTTGGCGGCATCGGCGGGCCGTGCATGGCCCAGCACCAGTTCCAGGCTGCCATCGGCGCCGCGCGCGAGGCCCTGCGTGCGGTCGCCGATCGCATGGCGGCCGATCGCGTTGGGATAGAGGAAGCGGTCGCTGTCGTAGAGCGTCACCGACCAGAAGGCGTCGGCCGGCGGCATGTCGTCGGCCTCGAAGCGCATCGCGTAGCGGCGCCGGCCATCGAGCGGCTCCAGCTTCGCGTCGTGGTGCGAGGCGGCATACACGGCCTCGCTGGTGGCCAGCGCGCCCAGGCCCAGGTAGGCGGTGCGCGCGCGGCCGAGGAACTCGTTGCCGTAGCGGCCGGTGGCGGGCGTCATGGCCCAGGCCTTGGGCCGGTGGTGCCGGCCCACCGCGCCGACCGCGCGCACGCCCTCGGCGAAGCCTTCGACCAGGCCCTCGCGCAGCGGCGCATCGAGCACGTCCCACGCGAAGGAAGCGTCGGGCCGCAGCCCGGCCTGGCCGAACCAGGCCACCAGCGCGCGGTCCTCGACGCGGCCCGGCGCCTCGGCGAGCGCCTGGCAGAGGTTGGCGAAGAAGCGCGGCGCGACCTGCGCGGCCGGCTCGCCGTTCTCGAACGCGGCCGCCATGGCATCGACCGGTTCGCCGACCCAGCGCTCGATCGCCGCCGGGCGGCCGCGCGGCACCGTGCCGGGCGCGGGCGCGAGGCGGATCTCGGACTGCAGCGCGCGCGCCGCGGGCCAGTCGGCCTCGTCGCCGACCAGGATGCGGCCGATCAGCCACACCAGGTCGGTCGGGCAGCGCACCACGCGGTGCGCGGCCAGCGTCTCGGGCACTGTGCCGCCCGGGCCCACGAGCACCACGGTCTCGCCCGCGGGATCGCAGTTGCGCGGCCCGAGGTTCTCGAAGTTTTCGGTGTAGGCGTCGTACAGCGGCAGCACGAAATAGCGCCCCGGATGGCGCGCGGCCGCGGGCACGCTCAGCAGCATCGGGCCGTCGGCCAGGTGGATCCAGGCGATGGTGTAGAGCAGGTCGTTGGCCGGCGTCACCACGTCGCGGTCCTCGTGGGTCGAGGGGCGCGGCGCATGGTGCAGCGTGTTGATCGGCGCGCGCACGTCCGAGCCGGCCGAGGTGCCGATGCGGCGTTCGGCGCGCGGCGCGGTCTGCAGCGCGCAGGTGCGATAGGTCTCGGTCAGCGGATAGCCGTAGACGAAGGCGGCGAGGCCGATCGAGCGCGCGAGCGCCTGGCGCGCGGCGTCGACGGTGGCCTGGGAGGCGGGAGCATTCATGGGGACGAAACCTCTTGGCTGGTGGCGATGAAGGAAGGGGAAAGAAATCAATCGAGCTTCACGCCCGTGGCCTGCGTGAGCCGCAGCGTCACGGGCAGGAAGGCGCGGTAGGCGGCGCTGGCCTCGGCCGGCAGGTTGCCCACGGGCTCGGCGCCGAGTTCCTCGATGCGGCGCGCGACCTCGGGCTGGTGCACCACGGCGGCGACCTCGCGCCCGAGCCGCTCGACCACCGCGTCGGGCGTCTTCGCGGGCGCCATCAGCGAGGTCGGCCCGGTCAGCGCGTAGACCTCGTCGGCGAAGCCCTGCTCGGCGAAGGTCGGCACCTCGGGCAGCGCCTTGGCGCGGCGCGGCCCGGCGACCGCGAGCGCGCGCAGCTTGCCGGCCGCGATGTAGGGCTGCAGCGTGGCGATCGAGCCCACGGTCAGCTGGATCACGCCGCCGATCAGGTCGATCGCCATCGGGCTCTCGCCCTTGTAGGGCACGTGCAGCGTGCGCAGGCCGTAGGCGCGGTCCATGTAGACCTGGATCTGGTGCGGCTGCGTGCCCGGGCCCCAGGAGCCCATCGCGTACTTGCCGGGCGCGGCCTTCAGCACCGCGATCAGGCTGGCGACATCCCTGGCCGGCACCGAGGGATGCACCGCGAGCACGGTGCGCGTGGTCGCGATGTCCGAGACCATGCGCAGGTCGGTGCGCGGGTCGTAGGGCAGCTTGCCGTAGAGCACGATGTTGGCCGTGACCGGGCCCGGCACCGTCAGCAGCAGCGTATGGCCATCGGGCACGCTCTTGGCGACGTAGTCGGTGCCGATGATCCCGCCCGCGCCGCTGCGGTTCTCGACCACCACGGGCTGGCCCAGCCGCTTCGACAGGCCCTCGGCGACCAGCCGCGCGAGGATGTCGGAGGAGCCGCCGGCCTGGTACTGCACGACGATGCGCAGCGGCTTCGACGGGAATTCGGCGCGGGCGCCGGCGGCCGCGAAGGCCGCGAGCGCGCACAGCAGCAGGCGTCGTTTCGAAAGCGTCATGCGATGGCTCCTTCCGCCGGCGACGGGTCGCGGCCCACGATCAGCGCATCGACCGCCACGCAGCCGCCCTCGGCCTGCGGCCGCGCGATCAGCGGATTGATCTCGGCGCTCGCCAGCGAGTCGCCGGCACGCAGCGCGAAGTCGGCGAGCGCGCACAGCGCATCGGCGATCGACGCGAGGTCGACCGGCGCCTTGCCGCGCGCGCCGTCGAGGATCGCGAAGGCGCGCAGCTCGCGCACCATCGCCAGCGTGTCCTCGCGCGTGACCGGCAGCACGCGCAGCGCCACGTCGCGCAGGGTCTCGACGTGGATGCCGCCGAGGCCGAACATCAGCACCGGCCCGAACACCGGGTCGCGGTGCACGCCCGCGATGCATTCGACGCCGCCGCTCGCCATGCGCGCCACCAGCGCACCGTCGAGCCGCGCCTCGGGCCGCGCGCTCAGCGCATGGTCGCGCGTGCGCTCGAAGGCCGCGCGCGCCTGCGCCGCGCCGCGCAGGCCGAGCGCCACGCCGCCGACGTCCGACTTGTGCGGGATGTCCGCGCTCACGATCTTCAGCGCCACCGCACCGCCGAAGGCTTCGGCGGCCGCCGCGGCCTCGTCGGCGCTGTGCGCCACGCGGTGCGCGACCACCGGCACGCCGGCCGCGGCGAGCAGCGCGAGCGCCGCGGGCTCGGCCATCGCGCCGGGCGCGAGCGCGATCGGATCGCCGGCCGGGCGCGTGTCGGTGGCATGCGGCGCATCCGTCTTCAATCCCGCGAGCGCGGCGATGGTGCGGATGCCGTCCGACGGATCGGCGAACACCAGGCAGCGCAGGCCTTCGAGCTCGGCGCGGCGTTCGGGCGAGAGCAGCGTGCTGATCGCGAGCAGCGTGTCGGGATAGGCCGCGCGCAGCGACGCCACCAGCGCGCGCAGCGTGGGCCAGAACGCATCCGACGCGCCCGCGGCCGCGAGGAAGCCCATCCACGAGGCGAAGCCGCGGTCGTCGAGCATCAGGCGCGCGCTGCGCTCGAGCAGGCTCATGTCGTTGGTCACCTGGCCCGTGATGTCGACCGGGTTGCGCGGCGCCGCGAACGGCACCCACTCGCGCAGCGTGGCCTGCGCGGCCTCGCCGAGCGGCTGCACGTCGAGGCCCTGCGCCGAGGCGTCGTCGGCCATCAGCGCGCCCACGCCGCCCGACAGCGTGAACAGCCCGATCGAGCGGTCGCGCGGCCGGCCGGCCACGGCGGCGCTGTGCGCCAGGTCGAAGAACTCGCCGAGGCTGCGCGCGCGCAGCACGCCGTAGCGGCGGAACACCGCGTCGTACACCGCGTCGTCGCCCGCGAGCGCCGCGGTGTGCGAGGCCGCCGCCTGCGCGCCCAGCGCGGTGCGGCCGACCTTGACCATCACCACCGGCTTGCCCGCGGCCTGCGCGAGCGCCAGCGCGGCGCGCAGCCGGGGGCCGTCGCGGCAGCCTTCCATGTAGCCCATGATCACGTCGGTGGCCGGGTCCTGCGCGAGCCAGGCCAGGCAGTCGGCGAACTGCAGGTCGGCCTCGTTGCCGGTGGTGGCCCACAGCGACAGGCCGACGCCGCGCTCGCGCGCCATCGCGTAGGCGTAGGCACCGAAGGCGCCCGACTGGCTCACCAGCCCGATGCGCCCCGGCGCCACGCGACCCACGCCGGGCGCGGGCGAGAAGGTGGCGTAGACCTTGTGCGCGATGTTCATGAAGCCCAGGCAGTTGGGCCCGATGAGCCGCAGGCCGGCCGCGCGGGCCTTGGCGCCGAGCCGCGCCTGCGCGGCCGTGCCTTCGGCGCCGGTCTCGGCGAAGCCCGAGGAGAACAGCACCACGCCCTTGACCTTCGCTTCGATCGCGTCGTCGAGCGCCGCATCGACCAGCGCGGCCGGCACCGAGAGGATCGCGAGGTCCACCGGCTCGCCGATGGCGCGCAGGCTGGGCCAGGCCCGCAGCTCCTGGATGCGTTCGGCGTTCGGGTTGACTGGGTAGAGCGCGCCGTCGAAGCCGAAGCGGCGCTGGTAGTCGACCGGGATGCCGCCGATCTTCTGCGGGTTGGAGGAGGCGCCGACCACCGCGATGGAACGCGGCGCGAACAGGGCCGACAGGGATTCGGTCTGGGAGCTGAAGAAATCCATGGAAGAGTCGACGAGGGGTTTCAGAAGTTGTGGCGGATGCCGGTCGCGAGCACGCGCACGCCGTTGCCGCTGTCGGGCGCGACCGCGACCGTGGCGAGCGTGGCCGAGGCGCCATGCCGGTTGAGCAGCCGCAGCCAGCGCGCGTAGAGCACGGTGCGCTTGCTCAGGTAGTAGTCGTAGCCCAGGGTCCAGGCCAGCTGCGAACGCTCGCTCGCGTCCACCTTGCGCTGCATGGCCTCGAACATCAGGTTCGAGGCCGGCGTGATGTTGTAGGTGAGGCCGAGGCTCGCGAGCTTCGCGCTCGGCACGCCGGGCAGGCTCGAGCTGTTGCGCACGTAGTTGGCGTAGAGCTGCAGCCCGATCGCCTCCCAGTCGTAGGCCGCGCTCAGCGCCTGGTAGGTGCTGGTGCTCGGCTCGGCCACGGGCGCGGCGGCCGAGCCCGAGCGCGCGCGCTGGAAGGCATAGCCCACGTAGTAGGGCTTGCGCCCCCAGCTGAGGCTGCCGCCGTAGAGCGTGCCGCTGCTGTGGCTCGCGGCGCTGGCCTCGCCGGGCGCATAGGCGATGTCGGCGTAGAAATCGGCGATGGCCGGCGTGCGGTAGCGCACCATGTTGCTGGCGCGCGCCGCGAAGGGCAGCAGGCCGGGCTGCGCGTCGGTGGCGGCCACCAGGTTGATCGGCGAGAACACCGAGTTCACGCCATAGGGATCGGCCTTGAACAGCGTGTAGAACATCGGCGTGTACATGCGGCCCGCGTCGACCTGGCCCCAGGGCGTCGACAGGCCGACGAAGGACTGGCGCGTGAACGCGATCTCGGGACCGGCCAGCGTGCCCTTGCCGGTGTCGGGCGCGAAGCCGGCCTCGAGCGTGAAGTGGGCGTCGAACCCGCCGCCCAGGTCCTCCGCGCCGCGAAAGCCGAGGCGCGACGCGGTCTGGCCGCCGTCCTCGAGCCGCGTCGAGGAGCTCGGGCCCGACTTCGCGTGGGCCAGGTAGAGGTCGGCGGTGCCGAAGATCGTCACGCTGCCCTGGGCGAGCGCGAGCGAGGAGGAGGCCGCGAGCGCGAGGCCCGCGGCGGCTGTCTTCTTCATGTCGTCTTGTCTCCGGTGAGGCTCGCCGCCCGTCGAGGGCGGCTGCCGCTTGTGTGCTTGTCGGTGTCCGGTGCTTACGATAGAAACGACCGCCCCCCGAATCTGTCAATGCGTTGACAGATTCCCGAACATCGCCGCAGGGAGAACCCGCTGACCCGACCGCGCAAGACCGCCGAACGAGATGCCGAGGAGAACGCCGCGCTGCTCGAGCGCGCGCTGCGCTGGAACGAGCTGTTCTCGCGCTGGCCCGACGCGCGCCGCGCCGAGCTCATGAAGTCGGCGCGCCTGGAGCGCTACGGCCGCCGCACGCAGGTGCTCGCGCACGACCGCCATCGGCGCGAGCTGCTGGTGGTGGTGTCGGGCTGCCTCGAGATCAGCAGCATGAGCCCCAACGGCCGCAAGTACGTGAACGCGCTGCTGGGCCCGGGCCAGGTGGCGCCGCTGGTGCGGCTGCTCGACGAGGTGCCGCTGGCCTACGACTATCACGCGCACGAGGACTCGGTGATCGTGCACCTGCCGAGCGACGCGGTGCTGGCGGTGCTCGATGCCGAGCCGCTGCTGTGGCGCGACGTGGCGCGGCTGGGCCTCCAGCGCCAGCGCCTGAGCATCGTGCTGCTGCAGAACCAGATGCTCAACTCGATCCACGGCCGGGTGGCCGCGGCGCTGATGAACCTGGTCCACTTCTACAACGGCCAGGGCGAGGACGGCGCGCCGCCGCTGGTGCGGCTGTCGCAGACCGACCTCGCGGCCATGCTCGGGCTGTCGCGCCAGACCGTCAACAAGGAGCTGGGCCGGCTGGTGGAGGAGGGTGCGATCGACATGCGCTACAAGCGCATCCGCATCGTCGACGCCGAGCGGCTCGCGCGCATCGCGGCCGGGACCTGAATCAGGGGTGGATCTTCTCGCCCCTGGCGAGCATCTCGACGAACTGCGCGATGCGCCGCGCGCGGGTCTCGGGCTTCTTCGCGCTCTGGGTGCGGAACAGCACCGCGAAGCGGTTGCGCGCATCGAGCGCGGCGAAGAACTTCGCGGCCTTCCTGTTGGCGTCGAGCGCGGCCCGCAGGTCGGGCGGCACGGTTGCCACGCTCGAGGCCTCGTAGGCGGCCTCCCAGCGGCCGTCGGCCTGGGCGCGTTCCACCTCGGCCAGGCCGCCGGGCCGCATGCGGCCTTCCTCGATCAGCCGCAGCGCCTTGGCGCGGTTGATCTGCGACCAGGTGCTGCGCTTCGTGCGCGGCGTGTAGCGCTGCAGGAAATGCGTGTCGCTCTCGCTCTTGCGCTGGCCGTCGATCCAGCCATGGCACAGCGCGAGATCGAGCGCCTGCGCGGTATCGACCGAGGCGATGCCGCTGGCCTTCTTCGCGAGCCGCAGCCAGACGCCGGCATGGCTCGCGTGGTGGCGCTCGTACCAGCGCGCGAGCGCGGCGGCGTCGGCGCATTCGACCGGCGTGTCGTCGACGATGCGCTCGGCCGCGGTGGACGCCTTCTTCGCCGGAGCTTTCTTTGCTGCCGTCACGGCACCCACCAGTAGCGCAGCGCGTGGAAGAAGATCGGCGCCGCGAAGATCACCGAGTCGAGCCGGTCGAGCATGCCGCCGTGGCCCTCGATCATCGAACCCCAGTCCTTCACGCCGCGGTCGCGCTTGATGGCCGACATCACGAGGCCGCCGAAGAAGCCCATCAGGCAGATGGTCAGCGACATCAGCGCGGCCTGCCAGGGGTTGAAGGGCGTGGCCCACGACAGCGCGGCGCCGAGCGCGGTGGCGCTCGCGATGCCGCCGATCAGGCCCTCCCAGGTCTTCGAGGGCGAGAGCTCGGGCGCCACCTTGCGCTTGCCGAACAGCTTGCCCCAGATGTACTGCAGCACGTCGCTGCCCTGCACCACGATCACGAGGAAGGCGATCAAGAGCAGGTTGCGGCCCTCGAAGCCCGGGATTTGCAGGGTGAGCAGCGCCGGCACGTGGCTGATGCAGAACACGCAGACCATCAGGCCCCACTGGATCTTCGAGGTGCGCTCGAGGAAGCGCCGCGTGTCGCCGCCCACGGCCGCGAGGATCGGCAGCACCAGGAAGGCATAGACCGGGATGAAGATCGAATAGAGGCCGTACCAGTCGATCCAGACCAGGAAGTACTGCACCGGCAGGCCGATGTAGAAAGCGGCCGCGATCGCGTGGTGGTCGCCGCGCCGGGTGTAGGCCAGGCTGATGAACTCGCGCAGCGCGTAGAACGAGATCAGGTAGAACAGCACGATCACGCCGCCCTTGCCGAAGGCGAAGGCCAGGCCGATCGCCGCCACCATCACCCACCAGGCATTGACGCGCGCATTGAGGTTGTCGATCACCGAATGCGGCTGGCCGTGCGCCACGCGCCACTTGAGCACGGCGCCGATGCCCGAGGCCAGCAGCAGCACGCCGAGCACGCCGCCGAACAATTGCAGGGTGGTCTGCGCGAAGGGCGAGAGCTCGATCATGCGGCGCTCCCCGGGGTCGACTGCGGCGTCTCGTCGAGGCGGTCGTACTCGGGCCGCAGGTCGAGCATGGCGGTGCGCGCACGCGCCAGGAAGCTCAGCTTGTCCTCGCCCTCGGCCAGCACGATCGGCGTGCCGAAGCGCACCGTGCAGGCCAGCGGGATCGGCACCAGCGTGCCCTTGGGCAGCACGCGCTTGAGGTTCTCGATCCACACCGGCACCAGCCGCACGTTGGGGCAGGCGCGCGCGAGGTGGAACAGCCCGCTCTTGAGCGGCAGCAGGATCTCGTCGCCGGTGTTGCGCGTGCCCTCGGGGAACATGATCAGCGAGTCGCCGGCCTCGAGCGCGGCCTTCATCTGCTCGACCGGGTTGTCGCCCTGGCCCGAGCCGTCGCGCCGGATCATCAGCGCGTTGAACACGTCGGCGCCGATGAACTGGCGCAGCTTCGAGGCCATCCAGTAGTCCAGCCCCGCCACCGGCCGCGTGAGCGCGCGCAGGTCGGGGGGCAGCGTGGCCCACAGCAGCACGAAGTCGCCATGGCTGGTGTGGTTGGCGAAGTAAAGCGTCTGCTCGGCCTTGGGGCTGGTGCCCGACCAGATGGCGCGCACGCCAGTCAGGAGGCCCGCGGCGCCGATGATCAGCTTGCCCGCGACCACGGCGAGCGCGCGGCGCGCGATGCCGGACGAAGGTTCGGGGGAGGGAGCGTCGTTCAAGTGAGGTCCTGTGTCATGAGGGCGAGCAGGAACATCGCGCTCTGGCAGGCGACCACGATGGCGTGGCGCTGCAGCAGTTGGCGGGTGCCCTGCGCGCGGTCGGCCAGCGGCCGCGCGGCGGAAGAAGCGTCATTGGCGCGCAGCCCGAGCCGCGCCAGCGCCTGGTCGAGCGCCTCGAGCGTGGCGATGGTGCCGCGCGCGAGGTCGTCGAACAGTGCCTGATCGAGTCGCAGCCGGAACGCGAAGTAGCGCTCGAGCACGCCGAGGATGGCGACGGCGCCGAAGGCCATGCTCGGCGTGGTGGGCAGCGAGCGCAAGGTGAGCGCGAGCACGAGTGCCGCGATCGCGCTGAGCGCGAAACCCCAGAGGGCCAGCACGCCGGCCGCGCGCAGCAGGCCGGCGAGCGCGGCGCAGGTGGCGCGGTCGGTGTCATTCATGGGGCGCTGCTCCGGTGGTGACGGTGGGAGCGCCGAGCGGCGCGAGCGCGGCGAACCAGGCCGGCCGCAGCACGATCTGCGGCCGCGCGCGGCGCACCGCGGCCTCGGCCGTCGCCAGCCCGTCGGCGGCACTGGCCACGCCATGCGTGCCGAGCCAGGCGATGGTCGCGGCCGCGCTGCGCGATAAGCCGAGCGCGCAGCAGACCCAGACCGGGCCGCCACGCGCGGCGCGCCGCTGGCCCTCGATCGCCGCGGCCGCGCGCCGCAGCCGCTGCGAGGGCGGCACCACGAGGTCGAGCAGCGGCACGCAGCGCGCGCCGGCGGCATCGCGCGGCACCTGCAACTCGGCGCTGAGGCTCACCAGCCGCGGCCGGCCCGCGGCCTGCCATTCGGCCGGCGTGGGCAGGCGACCGAGCCAGAGCCCGGGCACCACCTCGGCCGCGGGCGGCAGGCCGCGCGTCCACAGCCGTGCGTTGAGCGCCGCGCCGAGCCGGTAGGGCGCGAACAGCCAGCGCGCGGCCCAGCCCATGCGGCCCTGGCTGTCCATCTGGAAGCCGCGCGCGCCGAAGCCCGCGTAGTTGAGCGCCACCAGCACCAGCGAGGCCGCGGGCCAGGCCAGCCACAGCGCCCAGCCGCCGCCCCACAGCGCGAGCGCGAGGCAGGCCAGCGCGCCCAGCGCATAGCAGGCCGCGAGCTTCCAGCGTTGCGGATCGCGCGCGAGCCGCCAGGCGCGCGGCATCGAGACCGTGCGCCGCAGCGGCCACAGCCAGATGCAGAAAAGGCCCAGCAGCGCGCCGGTCGGGATGTCGATGAAATGGTGTTGCCAGGTGGTCAGCACCGAGGCGCAGATCGCGAAGGCCCACAGGTGCAGCACCGCGCGCGCCCAGCGCGGCCGGATGAACTGCCGATACCAGTCCCACAGGATCACCGCCAGCGCGATGTGCAGCGAGGGCGCCTGGTTGTAGGGCTGGTCGAAGCCGCGCAGCGCCGCGAACAGGAAGGCCGGCGCGCCCTCGACCGCGGGCTGGCCGAAGCTGAAGTGCAGCGGCCAGAGCACGAAGCAGCTGCAGGCGATCAGCGTGGCGCTGGCCAGCCGCGCGCCGTGCCGGTCGAGCGTGTGGCGGTCGCGCGCGAGGAACAGCGACAGCGCGTAGAAGACGTTGATGGTCCAGTAGGGAAAGATGGTCCAGGGCCAGAACGGCACCTGGCGTTCCCACGCGAAGGCCATCGATGGCACCTGCGCGCGCGTGGTGGCCCACCAGTTGGCGAGGCCGTAGGTCAGGTAGAACAGCGGCCCCAGCACCGCCAGCCAGCCGGCGGCGCGCTTCCAGGGTCTCGCCGCGAACCAGGCGCGCATGGCGTCGCTCAGTGCTCGGTGCGCCGGGCCAGCGAGACGGTGAAGATGCCCCACTCGTCGCTGCGCTGGTCGATCTTGCGGAAGCCCGCCTCCTCCACCAGCTGGTCCATCTCGACCTGCGTGCGGCGGCGCATCACCCAGGCCTCGCCCTGGCGGTGGCTGGTGAGCGCGCGCGCGATCATCTCGAGCTGCGGATGCCAGGGCTGGCCGGTGTAGACCAGGTAGCCGCCGTCCTCCACCGCGTCGCCCACGCCCGCGAGCGAGCGCCGCACCATCTCGTTGTCGGGGAACAGCTCGTACAGCCCCGACACCACCGCCAGCGTGGGCCGCGGCGTGACGCTCGCGAGGCTCATGCGGTCGAAGGCGTCGGCCTGCACGAACTGGGCGACGTCCTCCAGCCCCTTCTCGGCGATCAGCGCGCGGCCGTCGCGCACGTTGATCTCGCTGTAGTCGCGCAGCAGGATCGAGCTGGCCTTGACCGGGCTCGCGAGCACCGCGTCGAGCACGTAGCGGCCATGGCCGGCGGCGATGTCCATCAGCCGCACCTCGCGGTGCATCTCGGCCAGCCGCTCCATCGCGATGCGCAGCAGCTCCTCGACATGGATCTTGCGCTGCCGGATGCCGCGCCAGCCGATGGCATCGAGGTAGTTGCGGTCGATCGCGCGGCCCATGGCGCCCTTGCCCTGCGCGACGTTGCGGTAGACGTAGTCGAGCGTGCTGCCCGAGTCGAAGCCGGTGTCGTGGCCCAGCTTCACGCCCTCGGACAGGCCGCCGCCGAAGCGCAGCCCGGCGCGCGTGAGCGACCAGTAGAGGCCGCGCGGCGACAGCGCCGGCAGCGGCGCGGCCAGCGCGCGCGATTCCTCGGCGGTCTCGCCCTCGAGGTGGGCGCCGCGGCGGTCGACCGGCGCGGGCGCCTCGTCGAACAGGCGCAGCACGAATTCGCGGATGGCCTGCACCGCGGGTGCGCGGTCCTTCTCGCCCAGCGTGTCGTGGAAGAAGCCCGGCAGCACCGTCTTGGTCTTGACCGCGCTGCCCAGCCGCTCGAAGAACTGGTGCTGCGGCTTGTGGTGCACCACCCAGTCGGCGCCCGAGATCAGGAGCTGCACCGGCAGCGTGATCGCGTTGGCGTCGGCCACCACGCGCTCGGCCGCCTCGTACAGGCCCAGCAGGATGTTGACCGCGATCGGCCGCGTGATCAGCGGGTCGCTCTCGTAGCTCGCGATGCGCGCGGGGTCGTGCGTGAGGAACTTGGCCTTCACGTAGCTGTTGACGAAGAACAGGCCGCGCAGCTTGTGCATCAGCGCCAGGCCCGGCCGCGCGAACGGCACGTAGAGCTTGACCTTGAAGGCCGGCGAGGCCAGCGTGAGGCCGCGCACCTTGGGCGCGTAGTCGTGGGCCCAGGTCGCGGCCAGCACCGCGCCCACGCTCTGCGCGATCACGTGGATGTCGTGCTCGGCCACGCCGTGCGCGCCGACGATGTGCTGCACGAAGGTCTGCACGTCGCGCACCGAGGTGCCGAAGCTGGGGCTGTAGCCGCGCTGGCCCGGCGAGCGGCCGTGGCCGCGCGCGTCCCAGGCGAAGACGTCGAAATCGGGCAGGTCGAGCTCGTCGACCAGGTGCGCCATGCGCGCGCCGTGCTCGTGGCCGCGGTGGAACAGCACGATGGCGCCGCGCCGCGCGGGGCCGGTGGCCGGCCAGTGGCGGTAGAACAGCGACTCGCCGTCGTGGGTGCGGAACTGGCGTTCCGCGAGCGGTCGCCGGGTGATGGAAGACGGCGAGGCGCCGGTGTCGAAATCGGTGGTGTTGTCGTTCATTGAATCCCTGTTGTTTCTTTTAGCGTGGCGGCGGTCGCGCCTTCGGCTTCGGCGAGCGCGCGGCGCACGCGGTTGACCACGGTCCAGGCCACGAGCAGCGCCACCAGCGGCATCAGCCAGGCGGTCCAGCCCGGCAGCGGGCCGCCGAGCGCCACGTAGAGGCCGAGCGCGCCGAACACGAAGGCACGGTCGCTCTTGCCGAGCGGGCCATCGTAGCGGCGCGAGGCACCGACCGTGGGGCCGAGCGCGCCGGCGAATTCGCTGAGCCCGGCCAGCACGATCACGGTGCCGACCCAGAACGGGCTGAAGGGCTGCACCAGCACGAAGGGCAGGTACAGCGCGGCGTCGGAGACCACGTCGGTGAGTTCGTTGAGGAAGGCGCCAAGCCGGCTTTGCTGGTGGTGCTCGCGCGCCAGCATGCCGTCGATGGCGTTGAAGGCCATGCGCACGAACATCCAGGCCGGGATCAGCCCGAAGGCCGCGAGCGAGGGCGCGGCCAGGTAGAGCCACAGCCCGAGGGCCAGCGAGACCGCGCAGGCGCTCAGCGTGACCTGGTTGGCGGTGACGCCCCGTGCATGCAGGCCGACCACGAGCGGCCGAAGCAGGGCCTGGAAACGCGGCTTCAGTTCGTAGATCGACACCGTCGTGATCCCCTCTTCATTCTGGTCGGGGCATTCTGCCAGCGCAGGCGAGCGCTCCTGTAGGCGCAGGTCCCGCCTGCAAAAGCCCGCGGAAACCCGCGAAAGGCCCTCGTGGCGCCGTGGCCGCGGGCCGTCCGCGGCGGCGGGGCAGCCACTAAACTCGCCGCACCCCCCGCGCCCATGACCATCCAGACCGACGACTTCGCCCCCGCCCCGCAACGCGTGGTGTCCGCCGCGCCCGCCTCGCCCAACGAGGAGGCGATCGAGCGGGCCCTGCGCCCCAAGCTGCTCGACGAGTACGTCGGCCAGGCCAAGGTGCGCGAGCAGCTCGAGATCTTCATCGGCGCCGCGCGCAAGCGCCGCGAGGCGCTCGACCACGTGCTGCTGTTCGGCCCGCCGGGCCTGGGCAAGACCACGCTGTCGCACATCGTCGCGGCCGAGCTCGGCGTGAACCTGCGCCAGACCTCGGGCCCGGTTCTCGAGAAGCCCAAGGACCTGGCGGCGCTCTTGACCAACCTCGAGCCCAACGACGTGCTGTTCATCGACGAGATCCACCGGCTGAGCCCGGTCGTCGAGGAAATCCTCTACCCGGCGCTCGAGGACTACCAGATCGACATCATGATCGGCGAGGGCCCGGCCGCGCGCAGCATCAAGCTCGACCTGCAGCCCTTCACGCTGGTGGGCGCCACCACGCGCGCGGGCATGCTCACCAATCCGCTGCGCGACCGCTTCGGCATCGTCGCGCGGCTGGAGTTCTACACGCCCGAGGAGCTCGCCCTGATCGTGCGCCGCAGCGCCGGCCTGCTCAAGGTCGAGACCGACGAGGCCGGCGGCTTCGAGATCGCGCGCCGCTCGCGCGGCACGCCGCGCATCGCCAACCGGCTGCTGCGCCGCGTGCGCGACTATGCCGAGGTCAAGGGCGACGGCCGCATCACCGAGGAGATCGCGCACAAGGCGCTGGCCATGCTCGACGTCGACCCGCAGGGCTTCGACCTGATGGACCGCAAGCTGCTCGAGGCCGTGGTGCACCGCTTCGACGGCGGCCCGGTGGGACTCGACAACGTCGCGGCCAGCATCGGCGAGGAGCGCGACACCATCGAGGACGTGATCGAGCCCTACCTGATCCAGCAGGGCTACCTGCAGCGCACGCCGCGCGGGCGCATCGCCACCCTGGCCGCCTACCGCCACCTCGGCGTGGCGCCGCCCTCGGGCCGCGCCGAGGGCCAGGACCTTTTCGGAACTTGAGAGACTTTTCAGCATGCACACCCATGACCTGAGCGCGTGGCAGCACGAGCACCACTTCGGCACCGACAACGAACGCGCGGAGCGCAGCACCCGGCTCGTGATGTGGATCACCGCCGCGATGATGGCGGTCGAGATCGGCGCCGGCTGGTGGTTCAACTCGATGGCGCTGCTGGCCGACGGCTGGCACATGAGCTCGCACGCGCTGGCCATCGGCCTCAGCGCCTTCGCCTATGCGGCCGCGCGGCGCTATGCGCGCGACCCGCGCTTCGCCTTCGGCACCTGGAAGATCGAGGTGCTCGGCGGCTTCGCGAGCGCGCTGATGCTGCTGGGCGTGGCGGCGCTGATGGTGGTGGGCTCGCTCGAGCGGCTGTGGTCGCCGGCGGCGATCCACTATCCCGAGGCGATCTCGGTGGCGGTGCTCGGGTTGCTGGTCAACCTGGTCTGCGCGCGGCTGCTGGGCGGGGCGCATCACCACCATGGGCATGACCACGGGCATGCGCACGACCATGATCATCACCACGCGCATGGCGAGCATGGCCACGACCTGAACCTGCGCTCGGCCTACATCCACGTGGTGGCCGATGCCGCCACCTCGGTGCTCGCGATCGCGGCACTGCTCGGCGGCTGGTTCTACGGCTGGGCCTGGCTCGATCCCGCGATGGGCATCGTGGGCGCCGTGCTGGTCGCGGTCTGGGCCAAGAACCTGCTGAAGGAAACCGGCCGCGTGCTGCTCGACCGCGAGATGGACCACCCGGTGGCCGAGGAGATCCGCGAGGGCATCGAGACCGGCCTGGCCGATTCGCTCACGCGCGTGGCCGACCTGCACGTGTGGCGCGTGGGCCGCGAGGCCTATGCCTGCGCGCTCACGGTGGTGACCCATTCGGCCACGCTCACGGCCGACCAGGTGCGGGCCTGCTTCTCGATGCACGAGGAGATCCGGCACTCGACGGTCGAGATCCAGCGCTGCCACGACTGACGCGACAGCCGGCGCACGGCGTCAGCCCGGCGGCCGCGCGTGCCGCACGATCAGCGTCTGCGCCACGTAGTAGGTCGCGAGCACCCACAGCTGCGCCAGCGGCAGCGGCGCCACGAAGCGGTTGGTCGCGAGCAGCGAGTCGCTCAGCATGAAGAAGCAGGCGCCCGCCGCCACCCAGCCCGCGGCGGCGTCGCGCAGCACGAAGGCCCGGCCCAGCGCCTGGGCCGCCATGCAGGCGATCACCAGCACGTAGAGCGCGACCGGGATGCGCAGCGCGGCCGGCAATCCGCCCTGCCACAGGAAGGCGTACATCGCCGCGCCGATCGCCAGCGTGACCGCCAGCGCCGCCGGCCGCGGGAAGAAGCCCACGCCGAGGCGGAACACGCCGATGTAGGCCAGGTGCGCGAGCAGGAAGCACACGAGGCCGGGCACGAACAGCGAGGCCGGGCCCATCAGCAGCACGTCGCCCGCGAGCGAGCCGACCAGGCCCGCGACCAGCAGCGCGTCGAAGCGCGTCATGCCGCCGGGCCGCGCCAGCGCGCGCCGCGCGGCGATGAAGACCGCGATCGCGAGCGCCAGCGGCTTGGTCGCGTGGTGCAGCCAGGGCAGGCCGAGCGCGGCGCTCGCGGTGGCCAGCGCGGCGGCTTCCACCAGCAGCGCCTCGGCGATCGAGAGCCGCCCCTGCAGCACGCCGCCGATGGCCCACAGCGCGGCGGTGAGCGCGGCCAGCCACACGCTCGAACGCGAGAGCGGCATGCCGTCGGAGAACCACAGGAACACCGCCACGGCCGCGAGCAGCAGCAGGAACTGCACGCCCGCGAACCACTGCGCGCCGCGGCCCACTTCGGGCTCGTAGCGCCGCACCTGCGCGATGTCGAAGGCCGGCTTCGGAAAGCGCGCCGCCACGTCGGCCGGCCGCCAGCCCGGCGGCTTGAGCCACACGCGCAGCTTGTCGGCCCAGCTGCGCGCATGCCACGAATCCCTGGCCAGGCCCCAGTAGACCTCGGCGTTGGCCCACAGCGGATCCCAGCTCGCGAGCGGGCTGCGCGTGCCGTAGACGCAGCGCTCGTCCTCTTCCTTGAAGCTGCCGAACAGCCGGTCCCACACGATCAGGATGCCGCCGTAGTTGCGGTCGAGGTAGCGGTCGTTGACCGCGTGGTGCACCCGGTGGTTCGAGGGCGAGCAGAACCAGCGGTCGAACCAGCCGAGCTTGCCGACCTGCTCGGTGTGGACCCAGAACTGGTAGAGCAGGTCGACCAGCGAGACCACGGCGAACACCAGCGGCGGCACGCCTGCGGCCGCCATCGGCAGGTAGAAGATCCAGCCCAGCAGCGCGCCGCTCGAGGTCTGGCGCAGCGCGGTCGAGAGGTTGTAGTGCTGGCTCTGGTGGTGCACCACGTGCGCGGCCCACAGCACGGCCGACTCGTGGCCCATGCGGTGCAGCCAGTAGTAGCAGAAGTCGTAGAACACCAGCGCCAGCAGCCAGCCGTACCAGGTGGTCCAGAAGTCGGTGTCGGGGAACAGCGCCACGGCCGAGTACACCGCCGTGTAGATGCCGATGCGCAGCAGGCCGGTGAGCACCGCGCTGATCTGGCTCAGCATGCCCAGGCCGATGCTGTTGACCGCGTCGGCGAGGCGGTAGGTGTCCTGCCCCGTGCCGCGGCGCGCGCGCACGCGGCCGACCGCGAACTCGATCGCGATCAGCAGGAAGAAGACGGGGGTCGCGAGGACGATGATCTGGCCAGGGCGCATCGCGCGATTGTGGGCCGCGCCTGCGTGGGGACGTCATCGGGATGTCACGCACTTGCCATGGCCGGGTCATGCGGGACCGCCAATCTATCGGTCCATGCAACGCGACGATGCTTTTCTGCGCGCATGGCGCGACACCGCGGTCCAGCCCCCCGAGGCGGAGGACGAGGACGTTTCGCGTCCGGTTCAGCGTTTCAGGACGCTGTGGATCTCCGACTTGCACCTCGGAACGCCAGGCTGCCAGGCGCGGGCGTTGCTGGACTTCCTCAAGCACACCGAGTGCGAGACCCTGTTCCTGGTCGGCGACATCATCGACGGCTGGCAGCTCAAGCGGCACTGGTACTGGCCGCAGGCGCACAACGACGTGATCCAGAAGCTGCTGCGCAAGGCGCGCAAGGGCACGCGCGTGATCTTCATCCCGGGCAACCACGACGAGTTCGCGCGCAAGTACCTCAATCACAACTTCGGCGGCATCGACGTGGCCGAGGAATGGATCCACGAGACCGCGGACGGCCGCAAGCTCTGGATCATCCACGGCGACCTGTTCGACGGCGTGATCCAGTGCGCCAAGTGGCTGGCCTACGTGGGCGACTCGCTCTACGAATTCACGCTCAAGCTCAACCGCCACCTCAATTCGCTGCGCGCGCGCCTGGGGCTGCCGTACTGGTCGCTGTCGAAGTACCTCAAGGGCAAGGTCAAGCGCGCCGTGAGCTACGTCGGCGACTTCGAGAACGCCGTGGCGCGCGAGGCCCGCAACCGCGGCGCGCAGGGCGTGGTCTGCGGCCACATCCACCATGCCGAGATGCGCGACATCGACGGCATCCTCTACTGCAACGACGGCGACTGGGTCGAGAGCCTCACGGCGCTGGCCGAGCATGCCGATGGACAGCTCGAGATCATCGAATGGTCGGCGCACATGCCGGTGCCGTCGAAGGTCGCGCCGGCGCGCGAGGCCGTGGCGGCCTGAGACCCGTCCCGTTCAGGGATAGGCGGCTTCGCACAGCGCCAGCACCGCGCCGCGCAACCAGCGGTGCGAGGCATCCTGGTCGAGCCGCGGATGCCAGATCGCCGAGACGTTGAAGGGCGGTGTCGGCACGGGCAGCTCGAAGTGCCGCAGGCCCAGGGCCGCGGCATGGCCGGGCGTGAACGGATTGCCGAGGCAGGAGTGCGGGACGACGGCCAGCAGGTCGGACTGCCGCGCGACCTGCATCGCGTGGGTGTAGGCCGGCACCACCATCGCCACCTGCCGCGACAGGCCGCGCGCGGCCAGCGCGTCGTCGACCGGATGGTCCATCTCGCCGGCGCGCGAGGCCACCACGTGGCCGCAGGCCGCATAGCGTTCGGCGGCGATCTCCGTCTCGTCGAGCAGCGGATGGCCGCTGCGGCACACGCCCACGTAGCGGTCGCGGAACAGCCGGCGCGTGCGCAGTTCGGGCGCCGTGGTTTTCACCGTGCCGAGCTCCAGGTCGATTCCGCCCTCGCGCAGCGGCCGGGCGTCCCAGTCGGGCTTGGGCGCGAAGCGAAGCCGCACCCGCGGCGCGGCCTGCCGGATCCGCGCCAGCAAGGGCGCGGCGAGCAGGTCGATGAAGCCCTCGCCGGCGCGCAGCGTGAAGCACTGGTCGAGCGTGGCGATCTGCAGCGCATGGTCGGCCGGTGCCAGCGCGGCCTGCGCCTCGCGCGCCAGCGCCGGGATGCGTTCGCGCAGCTGCATCGCATAGGGCGTGAGCACCAGGCCGCGGCCGGCCTGCAGCAACAGCCGGTCGCCCGTGGCCTCGCGCAGGCGCGTGAGCGTGCGGCTCATGGCGGACACGCTGAGCTCGAGCCGCCGCGCGGCGCCGGTCACGCTGCCCTCGGTCAGCAGAGCATCGAGGGCGGGCAGCAGGTTGAGGTCGACGCGGGGCATGGCGCCAGCATAGGGCAGGAGCGGCCATGCGTGGCGTTTGGCGCAATCATTGGTTGCAGTCCAGGCGTCTGGTGCAAATGACAGGGCGTTCCCAGAATTCGAGGCATCGCAGCCAACAAGGAGCACGCCTCATGTCCCACCCACCACACAGCATCCTCGTCGTCGGCGCCTCGCGCGGCCTCGGTCATGCCATCGCGGCCGAATTCCTCAAGAAGGACTGGAAGGTCATGGGCACGGTCCGCGGAACGGCCCGCACCCTGCTGCACGATCTGGCCGACGCGCATCCCGGCCGCGTCGAGATCGAGTCGCTCGACATCACGGACCCCGGGCAGATCCAGGCCCTGCGCGAGCGGCTGGCCGGCGGCCGGTTCGACATCCTGTTCGTCAATGCCGGCACCACCAATCCCGATCCGACCCAGACCATCGGCGAGGTCTCGACCGAGGACTTCGTGAACCTCATGGTCGCCAATGCGCTGAGCCCGATGCGGGTGGTCGAAAGCCTCGCGGGCAACGTCCCGCCGGACGGCCTGATCGGCGTCATGTCGTCGGGGCAGGGCAGCATCGCCGACAACGAGACGGGCCAGCGCGAGGTCTATCGCGGCAGCAAGGCGGCGCTGAACCAGTTGCTGCGCAGCTTCGCCGCGCGGCAGGCCGGAACGCCGCGTGCCCTGCTGGCGATGGCGCCCGGCTGGGTGCGCACCGAGCTGGGCGGGCCCGAGGGCCGGCTGACGATCGAGCAGAGCGTGCCGAGCCTGGTCGAAGTGATGCTCGCGAAGCGTGGGCGGCCCGGGCTCGAGTACCTGGACTACCGGGGGCGCACGGTGGCGTGGTGAGGCGGGTGCGCCGCGCTAGGGTTGCGCGCTGCCTTCGTTGAGCCTGCGACGTCCCAGCGGCGTGATGGCAAAGATCACCGCGGGGCGGCCATCCGGCCGTTCCGGACTCGGCAACTGCGCCTTGATCATCCCGGCGGCCTCCAGGACGATGGCGCTGCGGACGTCCTTCTCGTCGGCGATGACCAGCGGGAACGAGGCGTCTTCGATGCGGCGAAGAAGCTCCATGGGCATTTTCAGGTCTCCAAGGCTGTGACACAGACCGAATGCACGAAAAGTGACTCGAGCGTCGCGAAACAGACTTTACGTCTGGATGGCATTCATGCCGTGACTTTTGTCACATGGTGGCGCAATAATACGGGTTCACCATTAATACGCAGGTATCAACAAATGTCGGTTTTTACCTGCTGCCAATGCAGTGTGACCCACCTGAACCGGATCCAGCGCAGCACCTGGATGCGTTTCTTTCCCTGGCTGCGCGCCTACCAGTGCAGCCGCTGCGGCAAGGTTCAGCTGCTGTCGAAGCGGGCGGTCGACGAAGCGCTGGCGGCGCATACCTCGAGGGTTGCGCGCCATTCGGGGGGACGCCCCGTCGATCGAAAATCCCAGGGCCTTGGCGATGCGTCGAAGCGCAGTCCCGACATGAGTTGACGCGCCGGCAGGCGCCGAGGAACAAGCCCCCAAAGAACCCCTCAAAGAAAAAGCCCGCTTGTCCAATGGACAGCGGGCTTTGCTTTGTGTGGTGGCTCTTCACGGACTCGAACCGCGGACCTGTGGATTATGATTCCTCTAATTCTGGCGTTGACTTACGTTGATCGGTGTTGATGAGTCCCTTGTAAATCAATGAGTTACGGAGATTTTGACTAGTTTTGACGAGATGGCGCGTTGATCGAAATGGATCCGTTATGATCGATTTCTCTTACATCCGCCGTTACATCGCATGGCCAAGATTCCGTTCACCGCGTCACGAGTCGGTAGCTTCAGGTGTCCACCGAACAAGCCCCAGGCTTTTCTATGGGACGCCACTACACCCGGTTTGGGCTTGCGCACGACGCCGGCAGGCAAGCCTTCGTACGTCTTCCAAGGGCTGTATCAAAGCAAGACGATTCGGATCACTATCGGGAGCCCGCTTGCTTGGACCATTGCCGACGCTCAACTCAAAGCTCGCGAGCTGCAGCGGCAGATCGATGAGGGCCTCGATCCGCGAGAGGTCAAACGAGATAAGTTGGCCGCTCAAGAAGAAAAGCGTGTGGCAGCGGTTGCCGCGGAAGCAAAGGCCCAAAGGGAAGCTGTCGCCGCTGCTACGAAAGTAGGCGAGGTTTGGGAGCTCTATGTCGAAGCTCGCAAACCTTATTGGGGTGACGCTCACTATCGAGACCACGTCAAACTCGCGCGCCAGGGTGGAAAGGTCATAAAGCGCGGTACTGATGGCAGAGGGGTTACCATCGATATGCCTCTGTTTAGCCTCATGCACATCCCGCTTCGTGAGCTCGATGCAAATACGATTGAGGCTTGGGCGGCGCGGGAAGCAAAAAGCCGCCCAACCAGCGCACGGCTTGCGTGGCGTCTGCTGAAGGTGTTCCTTAATTGGTGCGCTGAGCAATCGGCTTACGCGGATTTGTTGCCTGGCGGCAATTCCGCTGCAACCCGTAAAACGCGCCAAGTTCTCGGTAAGCCTAGGGTGAAAAGCGACGCCCTGTTACGAGAGCAACTTCCAGGATGGTTTGCCGCAGTTCGGAATATTGGCAATCCGACGATATCCGCCGCAATCCAAGTCATGCTTTTAACAGGCGCGCGTCCGGGCGAGATCCTTCGGATGAGATGGGAAGACGTAAATTCGAGGTGGAGGGGATTGACGATCCGCGACAAAGTGGAAGGCGAGCGCGTGATCCCGCTAACGCCCTACGTAAACAGCCTTTTGGATGCGCTGCCACGGCATAGCGAATGGGTATTCGCGAGTTCGCGTGTCGTGAAGATGGACAAAAAGAATGTCCGTCGGCGAGCTATCCGCGCGGGTGACGCAACCGAGACTGCTGCAGTGAAGCAGGCGAGTGCATCAGGGCATATTCGTGAGCCCAGAAGTCAGCACGTGTCCGCATGCGCAGCAGCCGGTATCGAGGGGCTGTCGTTTCACGGTCTACGTCGCAGCTTCAAGAGTTTGACGGAGTGGCTGGATATACCCGCTGGCGTCGTGGCCCAAGTCATGGGTCACAAGCCCTCGGCGACAGCAGAGAAGCACTATACCGTTCGCCCACTTGACCTTCTGCGGGTACATCACGAGCGAATTGAGGCATGGATTTTGGAGCAGGCTGGCGTAGCGTTTGGTGCATCGGCGGCTGCACGAACAGCGCAGTTAGCGTGAGCGGCGGAAAAACTGTTTGCCAGCTGTACGACCAAGTTTGCTGCCGTCGGGCGGTTTGAAAATCCGCGTGTCGGTGGTTCGATTCCGCCCCAGGCCACCATCTCTTCTACGCCTAGTCCCTCCTGACTAGGCGTTTTCATTTGTGCGACAAGGACTTAGCTCCGAAATCTCGCTCATAGCGTCCCAAGTCGTTCCGTTACATCCCCGATTTGCCCGTACCCCGGGCCGTACCCTAGAGTCGTTTCATCGAAAACGGCCTCTGGGGGTACGGGATCATGGGACAGCTCAGCGAAACGCAGATCAAGGCCATCAAGACAGGCCCGAAAGAATTCTTCCTCAACGACGGGGACAACCTCTTCCTGCGCGTGCGTGATACCGGGAAGGCATGGGTCTATCGCTACGAGAAGGACGGCAAGACCGTCAAGCTCGGACTGGGTCCATACCCCGCGGTGACGCTTGCGCAGGCCCGTGCTAAGGCCTATGAGGCCAACAGCCTGCGCGCCGACGGGCAGGACCTCAAGGAGGTCCGTCGGCAGAAGGAAGAGCGGGAACGAGCCGCGCGCTTGAATACCTTCGAACTGTTGGCGCGAGCCTGGGTCGCTAGCGCCAAGAAGGACCGGGAGTGGTCGAACGGCTACGCCGACAAGGTCATCCGGCACCTGGAGATCCATATCTTTCCCTGGGTCGGCGATCGGCCCATCGACACGATCGCACCGACGGAGATCGTGCGATGCCTGCACCGGATCAAAGATCGTGGCAACCTAGAGACTGCGCAGCGCGTTCGAGAGGCCGTGCAGCACGTCTACCAGTACGCAGTGGACCTCGGTGCCTTGGAGCCGGCGAAGAACTTCGTCAACAAGCGCACTGGTGGTCTGCCATCGCCGCGCAGCCGGCACTATGCGGCGATCACCGACCCAGGGCAACTCGGGCAACTGCTGCGCGACATCCGTGACTACAACGGCGCCTTCATCACGCGCTGTGCCTTGCGGCTCGCGCCAATGGTCTTTCAGCGTCCTGGCCAATTACGCCTCTCCGAATGGCAGGACATCGATCTCGACCGCGAACTCTGGCGTTGCCCGCCTGAGAAGATGAAGATGCGCGAATGGCAGAAGCGTGACATCCGTACGCCCGCGCATCTGGTGCCACTGCCGCGCCAGGCGACAGTTCTGCTTCGAGACCTGCATCCGCTGACTGGCCCGACAGGCCCGGTCTTTCGCAGCATGTCGCGTCGCTCGGAGAAGAGCCGTTACATCAGCGACAACACCATCAATGCCGCGCTGCGCAGCATGGGCTACGACACCAAGGAGCAGATCACCGGCCACGGCTTCCGGGCCACGGCACGCACCATGATCCGGGAGCACCTGGGCTGGGACCGAGACGTCATTGAACGCCACCTGGCACACGTTTCTGACGAGGAGTTGGGCGGCAGCTACGACCGTGCGACTTTCCTGGTTCAACGCAAGACGATGGTGCAGCAGTGGGCCGATTTCCTGGACGACCTGGAGGCTGGAAAGATGCCTGTGGAGGAGGGCAACGTGCGGCGCTTCGTGCGGCCTCCGGCCCGTCCGGCCTTGTATGGCTGATCGCGACAGAGCATCCTCGAACTGGTATATTCATGAGAGACGCTTTTGAACGGCCGTTGCTATGGGTGGGCAGTAGCAAGAAGGATCTGCTTGAACTCCCCGTTCCCGTGCGCCGGTTCTTCGGTCACGCGCTGGACTTCGCGCAGCGCGGCGAGCAGCATGGCGCGGCCAAGGTGCTTAAGGGCTTCGGTGGGGCCGGCGTGCTGGAGGTCGTGGAGGACGATGTGGGCGGGACCTACCGTGCCGTCTACACGGTGCGGTTTCGCGAAGCGGTGTTCGTGCTGCACGTGTTCCAGAAGAAGAGCAAGCGAGGCATTGCGACACCGCAGGCGGACATGGAAGTCATCCGCCAACGGTTGAAGGTGGCCGCCATCGTGGCGCAGGAGTTGAAAGATGAAGAAGCGGGTCGTTGAAGGTATCGAGGTCGAGGCTGGTTCGGGCAACGTGTTTGCCGACCTTGGCTTGCCCGATGCCGACAAGCTCAAGATCAAGTCTGGTCTGACAGTGGAGATCGCCAGGGCCATTCGCGAACGAGGGTTGACGCAAGCGGAGGCGGCAGGTCGCATGGGCCTGACGCAACCCAAGGTCTCCGCGTTGTTGAAGGGAGAGTTCTCAAATTTCTCCGAGCGCAAGCTGATGGACTGCTTGAACCGGCTGGGCTATGACATCGAGATCCGTGTACTTGCCACGGAAGCACCAGTCGGACACTTGGTGCTCACCCACGCCTGAGCGGCGGGCGGTCTGGCGACGCCGCAACGTGCCGCACGCGAGCGCCGGCAGCACTGTGCCGCACCTCGCATGTATCCAATGGGCGGAAACCCGAGGGGTCGCCAACCCAGGACTGCAGCGCTTCCCTGCGCCAACCCGTCGCCCGTCCGCCAAGTGACACCTGCGGTGGAAACTCGCCGGCAGCGATGCGACGATAGATGCTGGATCTGCTTAAGGCTGTAATGCGAATTACGTCGGCGAGACGATAGAACGCTGGCTCGGTTTCCGGCAGCGTAGCGGCATTCTGCGCAAAAGACACGGGGCACCCTTCTGAACAGTTCTGACACTCAAAGAATGCTCTATTCCAAAGGTCTATGAAACCTGCTGCAGCAGAGAAGGGCGTAGAGCGTCGATGAAGTCACGGAGGTGCGAGGTGCACATTCCAGTAGCCGTACTAGCCCATTCCAATCGCAGACGCATTCATCGTGCGCCCGCATTTCCATGATTGAGGCGCGTGCCTCTGGCGAGAAGCTCCAGTTCTTCGGCTGCCAACTTGTCCACGTGATGCTTTTTTCGAAGCATCAACCCGCGTTCGTCTCTGGGCTTGCCCTTGGAGTTGCCTTTGTACGAGAGCCAATTGAAGCTCGTAACAACAGCGAACTCGTCATCGCAGATCAGCGATTTGCGGTGCGTATTGCCGATGTAGATGAAGTGAAAGTTGTTGAACTTGTCCGCGAGCTTTCCGAGATCGCGCTTTGCGCCCGGCGTGATGTCCGCCTTCTCGTTGGCAGCGTTTTTCTTTGGCCCATCCGCCTTTTCAATGCCGAAACCAATGTAGACATTGACACCTTTGCGCAGCAAAGCCTCAAGCGATGAGACAAAACCCCAATCGATGACAGAGTCACGAATCCAGGGCGAGACGATTAGCAACCTCTTTTGAGCTGTTAAGAGGGCCTTTCTCAGGTGCCCTGGATGTTCGTGGCAAAGCAAAGTCTGCATTGTTTCGCGCTCCGCAGGCTGCTGCGGCCGAATGACCTTCGGTGGCTCCTGCGCTGACGTGGCTTTGTCAAAGGCGGTGGCATCACTCTGCTCAACTGCGGGAGCATCAGTCAAGGCTGTCACGGACGGCATCTGGACATCGTTCGACAGCGTGCGCGCGCCGACCAGGTCGGGCCCACCGGCGGCGGCAAACGCAACTTCATGCTGTATGGACTGCCCGTCCTCTCGCCAAAATCCCACCTGCACGTCGTGGGACTGCGCCTGGCTCTTGTAGAAGAGCATCGTGCACCCCAGAAATCGCAGCTCGCGCCGCTCGATTCGGCGGATGGCGAGCAACGAGCCGTTCCAATCCGGTGACAGCGACGCGTGTCGCTCGAGCACCTTGTCGAAGTCTTGTAGTGGAATGTCCGCTACCTCCGGTCGTTTTGATGTGCCGATGGGCACTTCAAAGCGCTCTTGGTCTCGCATATCCCGTCCCCGGAACAGTTGCTCCGGAGGCAGCACGAGCAAACGCTTGGTCAACGCATCGAAGCAGACTTCGATCGCGCGCTCTCGCGGCTTGATGATTGAGGCCTCTGCAAGCACATTGCGGCCCTTGGTCGACAGCGTCACCTTCGCCTCGGCGTCGGCAGCGCCACGCGAGTAGTTGATCAGTTCCGCAGTGTTCAGCGCCACAAGCACCGGCGTGAGGACCGCCTTGGGCAGGCCCAAGAACTCGTAGATGCTTCCCGGGGCGTCCAAGCCTGCCCTTACTGCCTTCAGCACGGCTTCTTCGATGGGGCTGATCGCCTTGCGTTCCAGGACCAGGATTCGTAGCCTCAGCACAAAGACCGGCAGCCCCGCTTCTTTGAACGACACGAGGTCGTAGCCCGATCTGGCGCGCGCGGCCTCTTCGAGCACGCGTTCCAGGCTCATGGTTTCACCTCCTCAAGTGCGCAAGTCTGCGGATTGCGCCGGATGTAGTCGATGACGTCTCGCAAGGGATTTGTCGCCCCTTGCGCCTCTTGGCAGAAGCTGTGATCACCGACGATGGCCAGCAACTCCTTACCGCGAGACAACGCGACGTTGATGCGCTCCATTTCTTTAAGGAAGCCCAGTCCCTTCACCTCGGAACGCGTAACGGAGAAAACCAGGATGTCAGCCTCGCGGCCCTGGAACGCGTCCACGACATTGACGAAGATTTCGGAGAAGCTCTTCCATTGCCGCCCCTTGGTGTACACCGCTGTTTGCAATCGCGCCCGCTGTGGGTCGTATCCGGTGAGCACCGCTACGGTGACGCGCCTGTCCTTGTAGCGTCCGCGCTGAACCCACGCATCGATGCGGGAAAGCAGTCCCATGACGATTTCGATCTCCAAGTCGTTGTAGTACGAAGTGCCCTGCGGCCTTGACCCGCGATTCGCTCTACGCGCAGTTGAGTACCAAGTCACCGGTCGCGGCATCACGCCCACCAAATGAGCGGCCGGCTCGCGCTCGATGCTGCGCAACTCGTCGCGATAGAAGCACTCCGAGATCAGGTTTCCAATCGCAGGCAGCATGCGATGCTGAGACGTGAGCGTCTTCTTCAGCGGAGCGGGAAGGTTGGCGCCCAGGTGATTGAACAGCGTCGCCTTCTGGTCCTCCGGCTTGAGCTCGTAGCGCTCCAAAAGCCCCTGTGTCCGTAGATCCGGGTCCTGAAAGGGTGAAAGCTGCTTGCTGTCCCCGACCAGGACCGTGCGTCGTGCCCGCGACATCGGAACCAACACTTCGGTGGGCGTGGCGATGGATGCCTCATCCACGATGCACAAGTCGTAAATGATCTCCGAGCGACCCGGAATGCTCATCACACCGAGACAGGTGCCTGCAACCACCTGACTGGCGGCAATCACTGCGGCTTGAAAGTCGCGACTGCGGCCAAAAGCGGCCTCCCAGTCGGTATGCACTTGGAGTAACTGCTTCAACTGCCCGCCAGCCTGCGTTCCGTCCGAATATGCATCAGCCCATCCGTGCAAGTCGGCCGCCGAACACTCGGAAAATTCCTTCAACTCTTCCTTTGACTCAATGTGGCCGGCAAGATCCTTCCACGATTCCTTGAGCAGACCCTCGAGCAGATCGCGGTCCGTGCTAAGACTCTTGAGCCAGTCCTCCAACTCCGTGCGCTCTTCTGCGCTCAAGGAGACACTCGCGGCGTTGGCCAGTCGCGGCTCTAGCTCCTTCAAACCTTGCTCCGCAGCCTCCAGGCGAGTCTTGAGTTTGGCGTGGCGCTCCATCGCCATGGCACGGCGAACGTCCATGACGTTCAATCCATGTTCCCGTGCCCAGCGTTCCATAAAGGCGCGACCCGCGGACAGGGCGCGCTTGCGCATGTCCGGCAGCTTAATTTCGAGCATCAGCTTTCGCGCAGAGGCGGCAATGCGGTCGTCGTCATCCTGCCCAATGCGGATCGCATCCACGGGGATGTTGGTCTGACCAACAATTCGCTCGAGCGAGTTGTCCAGCGCAACGTGTGTCTGAGATGTCAACAACACCCGCGCGTTTGGGTTTGCCTTCAGCGTTTGCAACACAAGCTCTGTGATGAACGTCGTCTTTCCCGTGCCCGGAGGACCTTCCACCAGCAATAGCGGCGGCTCGGAAAGGGCCGCGAGCACTGCATCTTGCTTGTCTTCGTCAATGTGCGTGTTGATGAAGTCAACCCCCATCGGTGACGGCACCGGAACGGTTTCGGGGCTCACGATATAGCCCCCGAGACTGGAGTTCACGGAGCGGCCGTAGCGCACGGCGTCCACGGCCGCCTTTTGCTTATCCAACGCCGCGTCAGTCTTCGTGGTGTCCGTCTCGACGGTTCCCTGCTCCGGCGTCGCCCCTGCATCGATGCGGTTACGCGCGCTGGGGCGCAAGAGCACGCCATCGTCCGTGCGGGAAACGACCTTGCCGCGGAACTCACCACTCCTGCCGGTCTGAATAAGCACGTCCTGGTTGACCAGAGGCGACAGATCGAAACCCGGCTTCATTCTTAGGCGCACGAATTCTCCGGCCGGCTCCCTGTCCCCGTAGGGCAACTGCAGGCGACGCCCGTGCTCGAGTTCTGTCTTTGCGCTCAGAAGGTCGACCCACTTTCGGTACAACTCCTGCCCTCTTTGTTCCAACAGCCGTTCTTTCTGGTCGGCCGTGAAGCTCAATAGGCGATCAAGCAAGCCGTCGAGGGCGCTGCTGGAAGCTTGGTTGGATGCGCCAGACAGTGCGAATCTCACTTCGGGGTCCGCTGCGTTTCCACGCCGGCGTTCCAAGTCCGACAGCTGATACTCCAGCGCCGATATCAGCAGCAAGCGGTTGCCTGCGTCTTCGCGTGCGGCAATGTAGCCGTAGGTGCCCCCATACAGGCGAAAACTGCGACCCGGCTTATCGGCGGTGGCGGGAATCTCCTCCATCCGCGCGCCTTCCAGATCGCGTTCAACGAAACGCTCTGCCAACATCCCCCGCAGCGCCTTGTCGTACTCCACGGTGCTGCGCACCTTGTTCGTCAACGCGAGCAGCACGACAGGCAAGGCTTGGCTCGCAGGTGTGGGGGCCACCTGTTCAAGTTCTGCCTGCAACAATCCCGCGTTGGCGGGCCGCAATTCTGGGTGCTCCAACTCCAGGCAGCGCCACAGGATGCGGCGAATCGGTTCGTCGATGGTCGCCTCTTCGAGCAGCATGCCCAGGTCGGCGTAGTCCACCGGCTTTTTCCCCGTCAGTACAGCAACGCTCAATGCCGCGAAGCCGAACACATCCCGGCTATAGCTGTAGCTGCCGTCGTCCGTCTCCGGCGGCGAATACGGCTCCGACGCGAACCGTGCCAAGGTGACGCCAGGGGCCAGGAAGTTGCGAATCTTGGAGATTCCGAAATCGCAAAGCTTCACCACCCCCTGTTCCGTGAGCAAGACATTGGACGGCTTCACGTCGCGGTGCGCCGTGGAGCGTGTGTGCGCGAAGGTGAGCGCATCCAGTACCCCCTTGCCAACGCTCGCGTAGTAGCTCGCCCAGTCGGGATACTTGCCAGGTGTCATCACAACGCCCAGATCCTGTTCCACCCACTCCATCACGATGAAGTGCGCGCCGTTCTCGCGGTCACGTCCGGAGTCCAAGATGCGCACGATGTGCGGATGACTCAGATCGGATAGTGCTTGCACTTCGCGCCGGAATGACTCTTCGATCACTTCATCAGTGCAGCCTTCACTGCGGAACGCCTTAATCGCGACCCTACTCGTCGTTTCGATGTCTGTCGCTTGATAAACGGTGGAGAGACCGCCGCTGCGTGGGGCACTACGCGTCGTGATGTAGCGACCATCGGAGAAGCTTTGTCGCGGGTTGCCCCTGCGTGCATCTAGACCGCTCAGTGTGATTGTCTTTTTCTCGGATCTCTCGTTTTGCTCTTCCATTGAGTCCTCCTCGCCCATCCGCGCAGGCTGTTACATCCTACGGCAAGTGCCTGGTCGCATTGGCGGAACCTTTTCCCAGAGGTGGGAGCTGGAGGCGTTGATTGCGGCGCCGTGATTTCGCATCGTGCTTGAGCATTGGGCTGCAGTTCGCCTTGATGGGGCGGCTCGGCGTACCGCCGTCCGGGCTCACGGGCTGCGCTCCGCGCTTCGTGCCGAATCACGGCCATTCGGCTTTATTCCTGACGCCTCCGACCCCTGCGGGTACTGCGCGCTGCGCTTGACCTCCGGGGGATCGGCTTCACAGCCCATCCCCGCCGCGCTGCGCTTGGCGCCCCTTCAAGACCGCCTACCAGGCTGCGCCTGATCGGCCTTCGCGCCTGGCGGCGCTGCGCGCTTCGCTTGCGTGGTGCCGGCGCTGAGAGCGGCCGTTGCCGCAGTCGCCGTCTTTCCTGAGCCCATCACCTTGTCCGCGACTGTAGCCCGCGGCCGTGTGCCGTCAAGGCGCGCTGGGCCGTGTCCTCGGCTGCGCCTGCGGGCCGCACCAACCCTGCGCTTGTTCCCTTGACGGCCCCCGTCCACGGGCTCCCTTTCGTCGCGGGCGATGAACTCAGGAAAGACGGTGGCAACGAGGCCGACCTGGTTCTTCGCGCCGACCCCACCGGAGTCCGAAGAGGGCTCTGAATCTAGGAATCCGGTGGGGGTTCTTCAACAGCCAACTTCATTGGAGAAAGACATGCAACTCGCATCCCGTTTCGCACCGCGTTCGCCGGTGCTGCGTTCGGAACATCCCCTGTCGGACGACCAGATCAGGGCCGTGGCCCCATCCATCTTCGCGGACGCGCCCCACGAAAGCCGCTCCGAGCGCTACAGCTACATCCCCACCGCCACGGTGTTGCACAAGCTGCGCGGAGAAGGGTTCCAGCCTTTCATGGTGTGCCAGACCCGCGTGCGGCAGGAGGGAAGGCGCGACTTCACCAAGCACATGCTGCGGCTGCGCCACGCCAGCCAGATCACCGCCCGAGGCGTCGCCAACGAAATCATCCTGCTCAATTCGCACGACGGCACCAGCAGCTACCAGATGCTGGCGGGCGCCTTCCGATTTGTCTGCGAAAACGGGCTTGTGTGCGGCGACACCATGGCCGATGTGCGCGTGCCCCACAAAGGCGACGTGGCCGGGCACGTCATCGAGGGCGCCTACGAAGTCCTGGATGGCTTCGGCCGCGCGCTGGAATCGTGCGAGGCCATGCAGGCTGTCACGCTGGACGATGGCGAATCCCAGGTGTTCGCCCGCGCCGCGCTGGCCCTCAAGTACGACGACGCGAGCAAACCTGCGCCCATCACCGAAACGCAGGTGCTGACGCCACGCCGTTTCGACGACCGTCGCCCCGACCTGTGGAGCGTATTCAACCGCACGCAGGAAAACCTCATCAAGGGCGGATTGCAAGGCCGCGCCACCAATGGCCGCCGCCAGAGCACCCGCCCCGTGCAGGGCATCGACCAGAACCTGCGTCTGAACCGCGCGCTGTGGCTGCTCGCCGATGGCATGCGGCGCCTCAAGGCCTGAACTCCCGATCACCACGCGGAAGGGGCTTCACGCCAACAAGGCCCCTCCGTTTCTTCCTCCCGTTGGCTTGTCCGTTTCTTCACCTGATAGGAGTTTCATCATGAATACCGCAACCCTTCACGAAACCACCGCCATCGCTGCCACCGTGCAGACCGTGGCCGCCATCGGCGCGGGCCAGGACCTGTTGCTGATTCCGCTGTCGCGGCTGCGCCCGTCCTCGCGCAACGTACGCAAGAGCGGGGGCACGTCGATTCCCGAACTCGCCGCGAGCATCGCGCGCGTGGGTCTGCTGCAAAACCTCACCGTGGTCGCGTCGCCGGACGGCGAGCACTACGAAGTCGTCGCGGGCCGGCGCCGTCTCGCTGCTCTCAAGTTGCTGGTCAAGCGCCGCAAGCTCGCCAAGGACCATGAGGTGCCCTGCCTGCTGGTGCCCGATGCGGCGGCGCGCACCGTGAGCCTGACCGAGAACGTGCAGCGCGAGGCCATGCATCCGGCGGACCAGTTCGAGGCGTTCGCTGCGCTGGTGGCCGAGGGCCGGGCCGTCGAGGACATTGCCGCCGACTTCGGGGTGACGCCGCTGGTGGTGCAGCGCCGCCTCAAGCTCGCCAACGTCTTGCGCCGGTTGCTGGCGGACTACCGCGCCGACGCCGTGACGCTGGACCAGTTGATGGCCTTGGCCATCACCGACGACCACAAGGCGCAGGAAGCGGCGTTCTACGACTCGCCGCAGTGGCAGCGCAGCCCCGATGCGCTGCGGGATCACCTGACGCAGGAGGAAATCGATGCGGGCCGCGATCCGGTGGCCCGGTTCGTTGGGCTGGACGCCTACGAGCAGGCGGGCGGCAGCTTGCGCCGCGACCTGTTCGCCGATGAGCAGAGCGGCGTGTTTCTGGCCGATGCCGTGCTGCTGGACGCACTGGCCCGCGACAAGCTCGCTGCCGTGGCCGAAGAAGTGCGCGCCGAAGGCTGGGGCTGGGTAGAAGCCGTGCCGCGCGCCACCTACGCCGACCTCCATGGCTTCCAGCGCGTGCGCGCCACGCGCCGCGAGCCCGGCAAGGCCGAGGCCAAGCGCATCACCAGGCTGGAAGCCGAGCAAGCCAAGCTGCAGGAGCGGCTGGACGACGAGAACGAGGCCATCGGCGACGACGAGGCGCAGGCGCTGCAGGACGCGATGGACGCGATCGGCAACGATCTGGACGCCATCGAGCGCAAGTTGCTGGTCTATCCCGTGGGCGTGGTTCCGGTGGCCGGGGCGGTGGTGTCTCTCGATTCCGAAGGCGCGGTGGTGGTGCATCGCGGCCTGCTGCGTGAGGACGAGGCCAAGGCGCTGCGCGCGCAGCAGCGCGGCGCGGACGCCCCGGAGGACACGGACGATACCAGCAGCCCGCAGGGCCGCGACGAGAAGGAGCCGCCCGCGCTGACGATCTCCGAGAAGCTGGCGCGTCGCCTGTCGGCGCACCGCACCGCCGCCTTGCAGGCCGAAGTGGCCCGGCACCCGCACGTCGCGCTGGTGGCCGTGGTGCACCGGCTCGCGCAGCGCATCGTGCTGGAGGGCCACCACGGCTCGCCGCTGCATATCAGCGCCGACCCGCAGGACCGGCTGGAGCAGCACGCGCCGGACGTGGCCGAGGCCCCGGCCGCCGTGGGCATGCGCAAGGTGCGAGAGGCCTGGGGCCAGCGCCTGCCCGAGGACTCGGAGGCGCTGTTCGCCGAGTTGCTGGCGATGCCGCAGTCCGAACTGCTGTCGCTGCTGGCGGTGTGCGTCGGCTTCACGGTGAGCGCGATCACGTCGCGCGAAGGCGACCGGCCCGCCGCGCTGCTCGCGCAGGCCGTGGGCCTGGACATGGGGCAGTGGTGGACGCCGACCGCTGCGGGCTATTTCGAGCACGTGTCCAAGGCCAAGGCACTGGAAGCGGTGCAGGTGTTCGCCCCGGGTGAAGTGCACCGGCTCGCCAAGCTCAAGAAGGCGCAGATCGCCGCCGAGGCCGAGCGGCTGGCGGCAGGCAGCGGCTGGCTGCCCGCGATGTTCCGCCCGGCGGGGGCCGTGACTCAGAAGCCGGCGCCGCAGAGCGAGGCCCAGGAGACGGCGGCAGCGGTTGACGACGACGAAGGCGCCGAAGAAGCGCAGGCATTGGCCGAGGCCACCTGACACGACATGCCCCGGCCTGCGGGCCGGGGCTTTTTCGATCGGCGCGACGCGCGCGGCACGTCTGCCGCGCGCGCTTTCCCATCCAAGACCGCTGCAAGCCCGCCGCAGCGCGCCAGGGCACGCTGCGGCGGGTTTGCAGCGGGGCCGCTGCACGGGAGCATCGGTGGATCGGAGGCATTCGCCTCTAGTTATCACCACACCCATAGCCATGAAGCATGAAGCAGTCAGCGCGGTCTTCTTCGAGGAGTCCTACATCGTCCCGGCCGACCAGACGGCGCGCTCGCTGTTCTCGCGGCTGCCGCACGGGCGCGACTACGCGGAGCAGCTGATCGAATGCCTGGCCACTGGCTACCTGGTCGCGGTCATCGAGTCAGTGTGTATCCGCGAGGTGCAGCGGCTCACGGATGCCGAAGTGGAAGTGGTGGTCGGGCGGTCCATCCGCATCGACCACCTGGGACCGATCCCTCCGGGCTCGCCGCTGCAGCTGCGCGGGTGTGTGGAGCGCCTGAGCGACTGCAGCGTCACCTTCCGCGTGCGCGCCCACGATGCGCATGAAGTCGTCTGCGAAGCCGTCGTGACCCTGGTGGCGACGTCGCGCCAGACCATCGAGTCGCGCATCACGGCCAAGGTCAGCGCATTGCGCGAACCGGGGCCCTGAGCCCATGCCGGGTAGCGCGCGCCGGAGTGCGCCGCCTCGCCGGGGGCCGCCCGTCCAGATCAGGTTGCGACATTCCCGGTCCCCGTACCAGCAGCGTCCGATGACGCCGAGGCCGGGTTCTCCCGCCGGGCCGGTCCGACATGCCCTTCCACGCCGCGCGGCAGTTGTCGGCACCGATGCCTGGGAGCGGCTCGCTCGCGTTGAGGACCGACCTTGACGGCTCAGGGTACGGACCGTGCCGGTGATGTTCGTGGGGGCGGTGCGTCGGCCATGACCCCTTGCGGTGGCAGTCGCGCCCAGGGCGGCCTTGGCTTGTCGTGAATCTTGGCGATGCACCGGCTAAAGCCTCGGGCTTCATGGCAGCAACCGTCCGGCCCGAACAAATTTCCCCGCCCTTGTCACTGCGTTCGGCGGCTTCCTCGCGAGGCAAATTTCTTCGGGCACTCCCGGTCCTCCACGCTGTTGCGGCCCCTTCGCTCCGCTGCGCTGCACTGCGGGGTGCAGCCCGCCCGTGCCTCGCCCTTCGGATCACCGACAAGGCCGCGATGGGCGCGACCAGTCAACCACCATAAGGAGTTTCATCATGGCCAACATCGGCACCTTCACCGCACAGAACAACGGCTTCACCGGCACCGTCCGCACCCTGACGCTCAACGTCAAGGTCAAGCTGGTCCCCAACGACAAGGAGAGCGAGAACGCTCCCGACTACCGCATCGTCGCCGGTAACTTCGAGATCGGCGCGGCGTGGAAGAAGATCAGCAAGGCGGACCGGCCCTACCTCTCGGTGACGCTCGATGACCCGTCGTTCCCGGCGACCATCTACGCCCGCCTGGTCGAGGCCGAGGACGGTACGCACAACCTGATCTGGTCGCGCAGCAAGGGCGACTGACCGGTGTCCACCCCGGCGCCCCGCCCACCGGTGGGGCGCTGGCATGTCTGCCGGCGCGGGGCCTTCAGCCGCGATGCCGCGACGCCACTGTCTCGGCGGCTTTCCGTAAAAGCAGTTTCGTGGCTTCGATGCTGCACGAGAAGCCGCTTTTGTTCCTTTGCGCTTCTCCGAATGTCCGTGGAATCGCCAAGGCGTCTTCGTGCTTGCGTGGTTTCGGGAGAAGGCGAATTCGAGTCTTCGTGTCTTTCAACAGATACGGCTTCGAGCCTTCGAGTTTCTGCACGGAGTCGTGATACCGGGCGTCCCCCGGCGTGGCCGGGTCGCGCTGTCGTGCTGCGCATCAAGCCGTCCTCGCTGCGCTGTGGGCGTCTCGCCCCTTCGGCTTCCATCGCTGACGCGCTCGCGCAGCGCGCGAGAAACCCCAGAGCCAAGCGAATGCTGCTGACAGGGCTGGGCTTGTGGGTCCGCTCACCGTATCACGCCGGTCTCGCCGTCAAGGTCTGCGCGTGCTGCGCACGCTTGCGGCCTGCGGCCGTCTGCCGAACCCTGACGGCTGCGCTGCGCCGTGCTTCTCCGCGGTCCCGGGCAATCCCGCCCGGCATTCCTTCCAAGGAGAAGACCATGACTGCACTCATCACCGACGACCAACGCACCGTGCTGCTGGCCAACGGCCGACAATCCCTCGAAGAAGACGGATTCGACCCAACTCCCGTGGTCAAGCTGTTTACGCCGGACGCCGGCGCGACCTGGCTGCTCACTGTGCGCCGTATCGGCGCTGTTGTTTAGCGCGGGCTCAGGCCGCTCGGAAAACCGGAGAACCATCCGATGCCCACTCGACTTACCTTGGCCAGTAATGGCTGTAACCGGGAAACCGGCAGGGGACCAC
>JAESFO010000256.1_pt1 | contig 95582 bp, 90 predicted proteins | sample 9269421 | NCBI WGS metagenome assembly JAESFO01 (sample SAMN14502839, study PRJNA617101) | algae metagenome | isolation source: Nostoc desertorum CM1-VF14 and co-occurring heterotrophs from rocky... | place: USA: Clark Mountains, San Bernardino, California | collected 2000-06-05 | reverse complement strand
ATGGAAACGTGTAAAGAACATGGAACGACTTAAGCTTTTACGATGCCAAACACGCCTAGAAGCCGTGCCAACACCGAGCCGCCGCCCACATGTCCCTTCATCTAAATCAACCATTTCAAAGAGCGCAAAAGACCGACGCCCTGTCACTCCCCTTTTTCTCGGGGCGACCGGTGCGCCTGGTTTTTGATGACCGTGTCGCCGTTGAGCCGTTTCAGTGGCCCGCAGCGCCGCGGTGAGAGGGCATATATGTGGGGGTCTCGAATGCGTCAACAGGGTTTTGGAATTTTCTGTCTTTTTCCCGCAATACAATCCCGAAACCCGCAGAGATCCGTGCTTTTCCGTCCTGTGCAGGCCGGGCGGGCATGACGCTTTGATGACCGCCCCGGCGCGCTCGCCCGTCGAATCGCGCCCGACTCACCCCTCCACGCGCGATTCAGACCGTCTGGATATAGGCGCGCATCGCCTCCGCCTCGGACTCGATCCGATCGATCCGGTATTTGACCAGGTCGCCGATCGAGACGATCCCGATGCACCGGCCACCTTCGAGCACGGGCAAGTGACGGATTCGCCGCTGCGTCATCAGCGAGAGCGCACCCAACACCGAATCGTCCGGCACGACGGTGATGGCAGGCGATGTCATCACTTCGCGCACCCTGCGGTCGAGCGCCACAGCGCCTTCGCGCTCGAGGCAGTAGATCACATCGCGTTCTGAAAAGACCCCGGCCACCCGGGCGCCATCCATTACCGGTACAGCACCGATCCGACGGGACGCGAGCAGCGCAACCGCGTCCGCCACCGAGCGGTCCCCGTCGATCGAGACCACTTCGTGCCCCTTTCCCCCAAGGATTGCCGCGATCGTCATCGCACGTCTCCACTTTCGGGTTCAGGCGGTTGTTTCTCCCACGAATCGCACCCAATTGCAAAATCATGGAAGAAGACCGGCGCGATCTGGACGATCCCGAATATGCGGCTTTCGCCTGGGGCCGGTTCCGTCGCATCCTGGGAGGGATGGCGCTGGTGTCGCTGGGCACGGCATTCGTTGCGGAAGTGGTGCTCTACTGGTCGCTGGGCGAGCTCAACTTCGTGACGGCCGGCGCGACCTTCCTCGGCGTATTCCTGACGATGATGCTCACCGCCGCGCTGATGGGGTTGATGTTCCTGAGCTCGGGAAGCGGCCATGACGAACGCATCGAGGACAGGCTGCGGGACGAGATCGACCTCGACTAGGGCCGCTCGATCCTGGCGAGCCGATATCTCAGAGTGACACTGCCGTTCGCCGGTACGCGCACTGCCCAAAGCGGTCGCCCGTTCTTGCGGTCTAGCCGCGCGGAAGGCTTTCCGAGGCGATAACTGGCTTCGTCGTAGTAGAGGCTGCCCTCGAACCGCACGGGCCACGGATGCGCGTTCGAGATCGTCACCGAATAGCCCCGCGAATCGCGTCCCCCGGTGCCGGTCTGAACCACCCCCTCCGCATTGCCGAGGCGGATGTCGACATCCTCGTCCACTGCCTTGTCGTCCGTGCTGCCAACCCCCGACAGCGCAACCGTGTCGGCAAGCGGTTCGAAGACGGTGACGCGACCGGCGGGCAGGGGAACGCCAAGCCCGTCCGGCTTGCGATTGCGGAAGCGGAGGCCTTTTTCGATACTGCCGGAGTCGGGACTGTCGGCGTCGATCGAGCCGAAATAGACGATCGCCGCCTTGACGCGCGGCTTCACGTACATCGCAACCTGCTTCTGGGCGTTCGACGCCACGGTTGTTGGAATCGGCATGCGATAGAGCTTGAGGTCACCCAGATCCTCGCCAACCATCATCACCGGCGCGGCCACGGCGCGCTGCAGCGAAGCGCGCGTCCCGGTCACGACGATTTCAGCGAGGTCCTCGACATAGACCGCGTCGGGCGCGGGCGGCGGCAGCGGTTTGGCCAGGGACCGGAAGAAGCAGCGCAGCACGAGCTGTTGAGGTTCGCGCGAGGAGGCAGGGCCGCCCGAATCTTCACGGTTCACCTTACCGGCGACCACGGACATCTCGGCATCGGCGAAGCTGGTCGGATCGCTGTTGGCAAGCGTCACCCAGGCAGTGAGATCGGCGCGCTTGCCGCCCTCCCGCATCCGGACGACATAGTTGGCCTGCCAGTCGAAGCCCCACGCCAGGTAGGAAAGATTGAGCGTCACCGTTGCAGGCACAAGCGATTCGGTCTCGATCGAAAGCGTCGGGCGCGGCGACAGGCCCGTCGGGATGCCTTCGTAGATCGGCTGCTCGAACAGCGGACCGCAATTGATCGCCTCGAAACCGTCGCGCGTCTGGAGGATCGCAGCACCGTCGGGACCCGAGCGGATCACCGCCCGCTCCTCGCGCACCGCGCCGGTGTTTCGGTCGGTCCGGCGCAGGATCACGGGCCGCCCCCAGGATCGCGCGAAGAGGCTGCGGGGCGAGAGCAGGTCGGCATCGAGATTCTTCTCGCGCGCACCTGCGGGCAGGCCGGTCACGATCGCGCTCTCGGGGAGCAATCCGCCAGCTACGCCTTCGAAGCGGATCACAGCGCGCCCGGCCGGGATCGTCACCGTGCGCCGTTCGGTAACCAGCGCATAACCGCCCAGCCAATCGAGGTTCATCTCAGAATCGGCGTCGCGATCTTCCGCGCGATAGACAGTGACGGCCACGCCTTCCGGGCCAGCCGACGTGACGACAGGCTGCGCGGCCGCGGGGGCGGCCGTCAGCAGCACCAGCCAAGCGATACTCGGCCAGCGCATGCCGGGCTCAGTAGCGCGTGTCGAAATCGACGGTGAGATTGGTCTCCCCGTTTGCCGGGACGGGCACCATCCATACTCGCTCGTCTGCCGACCGCTGCGTACCCTTTATGCTTTCGTTGGGAACCCGGGTGTCGTCCCACCAATTGTCGAGCCCGGCCTGCACTACCTCGACCGTTACGGGGGTCGGCCGCGCATTGGTGATGCGATAGCGCATGCTGGTCCGCCAATAGGTAACGGCGCGATCGACCCTGACTTCGCTGGTCTGGCCGTTGCCGTCGGTGATCCGGTAGCGCGCGGTGCGCTGCCATTCGTTGCCGTCGATCCGCGCGCGCTTCTCCACCACGGGCTGGATCTTCACATCGAATGCCTCACCGGTCTTGAGCGCGAGCTCCGATCCCATCGGCGTGTGTGGGATGTTGTTCTCGCCGATGAACTGCGGCTGCCCCCGCGCGTCACGCATATAGACGCGGACCGTGCCCCCCGGCAGCGCGTCACCGAGGCCGCCGGTGCGCGAGGAAGAGAAGCGCAGCACCGTGTCGACGCTCACCGCCTCGTCGTAATTGCCGCGCCACATGTTGCGATAGAAATAGGCCTTGGTCGCCGGCGCACCGCTGACATCGAGAAAGCTGACCTGCTTCTGCTGGGCATTGGCGAGCGTGGTCCGGCCGGCGATGGGGTAGACATAATAATCGCCGAGCCGCTCACGATCGGCGCTTTCGGTACCTGGGCGATTGCCCGAAGGAACACGCGGATTTGAACGCGAGCTGCCGCCTCCCTGCCCGCCGGGCGCACCGGCAACGAGCAGAGTCCGCGCATTGGGGAAGCTGGTGCCGCTGCTGTTGTTGAGCGTGATCCAGCCCTGCACGTCGATCTTGCTGGTGGCCTCATCGAACAGCGTGACATAATCGGCCTTCCATCCGAAGCCGTTCGAGAGATAGCTGAGCGTCGCGGGCCGGGGGCCCGCGCGGCTGGCGTCGAGCGTCACCGAAAGCGTCGGCCGTGCGCGCAGGTTCGGCGGAAGCCTGGAAAAGACGACACGGGCGCCAAGGCCGCCGAGCACTTCGATCCGGTCGCCGACCCGCACGATCGTGCCGCCGTTGTTGGCGAGCACCTGCGCCGTCTCGCGTGTCTCGACGCCAGTCGCCGGATTGGTGCGGATCAGGCCGACATTCTGCCCGACCGCCTTGTCCATCAACTTGTCGGGCGAGAGCAGGTCATAGTCGAAATTCTGCTCGATGATTCCCGCTCCCTCGGCGGCGAGCGTCACGGTCGCGGGCTGGATCCGCGCCGACACGTCTGCGAATTCCTGACGCGTCCGCCCGGCAGGCAGATCGAGCGTCCGCCTGTCCTGCACCAGCGCGAGATCATTGTTGTAGATGGTGACCGAGACGTCGCCTTGCGCGTTCGGCTCTTCAGGGTCGAGGGTCTGCGCATGGGCGGCGAACGGGAACGCCGCCAGAAATAAGGCCGTCCAATGCAAAGCATCCTCCCCCGGCTGTTCCGGAGGAGGATGCTAGCAGTTCGGTTGCGAAGGGCTAGCCCGACGCGGTTAACCAGAGATCAAGCTGCCGGCGGTGCCTCGACGTCGTCGCCCTTGGCGACGCGGCGGCGGCGCGGCTTCTTGGGCGCCTCCTCGGCATCGGCATTCGCCTCGATCCCGAAAGCGGGAGGAAGGATGGCGGCATCGATACCCTGCGGCGCCTCGGCCGGGGCAGCCTCGCGACGCGCGCGGGTGCGGCGGCGCGGCTCGCGCTCCTGACGCTCTTCGCTCTCTTCGCGACGAGCCTCTGGAGCCGAAGCATCGGCGCCCTCATCCTGGTTCTCGAAACGATGGCCGTTGGCATAGCCATTGCCATTGTCGTTGGCACGGCCGTTGCGGCGTCCTTCATCCCGCTCGCGACCCTCACGCTCGCGGCGGCCTTCGCGCGGCTCGCGATCCTGACGGGGTTCGCGCTGTTGGCGCTCCTCGCGCTGCTCGCCATCGCGGTTGCCCTCGGCCTCGAACTCGAAATCCTCGTCGTCGCCGTCGGCATCGTCGCGCAGGCGGCGCTGCTGGTTCTGCTCCTCGAAGCGCGAGCGCGTCTCGCTCAGCACGCGGAAATAGTGATCCGCGAACTGGAGATAATATTCGGTGTTGACCCGATCGCCCTGCATCTGCGCGTCGCGCGCAAGGTTCTTGTACTTCTCGAGCAGCTGCGCCGCGTTGCCGCGCGCACGATTGTCGATGCGGTTGCCATTGCCCTGGTTGGGGTTGCCACCACCCTGGCGCTGCTGACCGCCACGACCGCGACGGCGGCCGTTAGCCTGACGATTGTTCATCAAGGTCTGTATGTCCTGTCTTCTTAAGCCGTCCGTCGATCCATTCGGGGTCCCGGATGCACGTTGCAATTGCGGCAAACACCGGATGCCGGCGTTACCGCTAGCCACGGCCGCCGGACTGCAGCGGCTCGCATGCTTGGAGTGGGCTACAGCCCCAATTTCAACGACTTGGTTGAAAGTGCCTCGCCCCGGCGCTGTTCTTAGCCCGCGCAGCACTAATCTCCAAGCGGAAATATGGGGTGTCGCCCCCCGCATTCAAGTGAGCCGTATCGCGCGGGGACGTCCGCCCAGGTCATTATAGATGCAGGGCGTTAACCCATGTTGATGCGCCAGCGAAGAAACTGCTTCGGCCTGGGTATGGCCGATCTCGATCAGCGCGCAGCCGCCCGGCGCGATCAGCCGGGGAAGCGCAGGCACGATCCGGCGATAGTCGTCGAGCCCGTCAGCGCCCGCGAACAGCGCCGATCCCGGCTCGTGATCGCGCACCTCGCGCGGGAGCGGCTCTTCGGTGCCGATATAGGGCGGGTTGGCTAGGACGAGATCGAACCGGCCGTCTATTCCATCCGCCCAATCGCCCAGCCGCAGCTCGGCGCGCCCCGCCATGCCGAGCCGCGCGGCGTTGGCACGCGCATAGCCGAGTGCCGCTTCCGATGCGTCGATCCCCAGCCCCGTCGCCTGCGGCCATTGGTCGAGCGCGGCGAGCAGCAGCGTGCCCGGCCCGGTGCCGAGATCGAGGATCGGCGCGGGCGTGCGCGCGCCGAAAAATGCGATCGCCGCTTCGATCAGCGTCTCGCTGTCGGGCCGCGGCACCAGCGCGCCGGGGCCGACCTCAAGCTCGATCGTCCAGAAGGCCCGGGTGCCGGTGATATAGGCGACGGGCTCGTGGGTCAGCCTTCGCTGCACCAGCGCGGCGAAGGCGGCGGGCACGGGGTCGTCGAGGTGGCGCAGGAGCAGCTGGTCGCGCGTGGTGCCGAGCGCGTGCGCCATCAGCAGCTCGGCGTCGAGCCGCGGCGTGTCGGAAATGGCGGCGAGCTGCCGGGTCGCTTCGACGAGGGCCGAACGGATCATAAGCCCCTCCCCTCGCTGAAGGAGAGGGGCTTTAGCGGGCTATCCATCCAGCTGCGCCAGCCGGTCGGCTTCGTCCTGTGCGATCAGCGCGCCGATCAGCTCGTCCATCTCGCCTTCCATGATCTCGGGCAGGCGGTGGAGCGTCAGGTTGATCCGATGATCGGTCACCCGTCCCTGCGGGAAATTATAAGTGCGGATGCGTTCCGAACGATCGCCCGAGCCGACCATCGATGCGCGCGCGCCCGAGCGTTCGGACGCCAGCCGCTCGCGCTCGGCCTCGTAGAGCCGCGTGCGCAGCACCTTTAGCGCCTTGGCCTTGTTCTTGATCTGCGAGCGTTCGTCCTGCTGGATCACGATCGTGCCGGTGGGCAGGTGCGTGATGCGCACCGCGCTGTCGGTGGTGTTGACTCCCTGCCCGCCCGGGCCCGAGGCGCGGAAGATGTCGATCCGCAGATCCTTCTCGTCGATCCGGATATCGGCTTCCTCGGCCTCGGGAAGCACCGCCACGGTCGCCGCCGAGGTGTGGATGCGCCCGCCCGCCTCGGTCGCGGGGACACGCTGGACGCGGTGGACGCCGCTTTCGAACTTCAACTTGGCGAACACCCCGGTGCCCGTGATGCCGAGGACGATTTCCTTGAAGCCCCCGGCTTCGGATTCGGAAGCCGAGATCAGCTCGACGCGCCAGCCCATGCGGTCGGCATAGCGCTGGTACATGCGCAGCAGGTCGCCGGCGAACAGCGCGGCCTCGTCACCGCCCACCCCGGCGCGGATCTCGAGCATCGCGGGGCGCTCGTCGGCGGCATCGCGCGGCAGCAGCGCCAGCGCGAGCTTGCGTTCTGCCGCTTCGAGCGCGTTGCGATTGGCGTGGAGCTCCTCCTCGGCCATCGTCCGCAGCTCGGCGTCCGAGTCCTGCGTCATGAAGGCCAGCGATTCGGCCTCCTGACGCAGCCGGCGCACCTCGCCCGCGGCCTCGGCGACAGGCTCCAGCTCGGCATATTCCTTCGAAAGCTGGACGAACTTGTCGCCCGCCAGATCGCCGGTCGCCATCTGCGCCTGAAGCTCATCGCGCCGCGCCTCGATCGCGGCGATGCGGTCTGCGGGGATCGAGATCATGCGCGAATCAGCCGTTCGGCAAGCGGCGGCGCCGCCTCGCCATTCTCTTCATTGAGGAGATCCTCGAAAACCAGATCCAACACGCCCTGCGGTATCCGGTCGAGCGGCATTGGTGCCTGTTCGCCCGTCTTCAGCGACTTCACCGTCACTTCGCCGCGCGCGAGTTCGTCGTCTCCGAGAATGAGGACATAGCTCGCCCCTGCGGCATCCGCCTTCTGCATCCGGCGCTTCATATTGCCCCGGAAAGCCATGTCCGCAGATACGCCCGCTCTGCGCAGATCCGCTGTAACCCCCTGCGCACGAACCGCAGCGGCGTCCCCCATCGGGATGACGACCGCATCTACGCCGGCTTCTTTCGGCTCCTCGATCAGCATCGCCAGCCGCTCGACGCCTGCGGCCCAGCCCACGCCCGGGGTCTCCGGGCCGCCGAGCGAGCCGATCAGCCCGTCGTAGCGGCCGCCCGCGAGCACCGTGCCCTGCGCGCCGAGCCGGTCGGTGACGAACTCGAACGCCGTATGGCGATAATAGTCGAGCCCGCGCACCAGGCGGCTGTTGCGCGTCCACTTCACGCCCGCCGCGTCGAGCCCGTCCGTCACTGCCTTGAAGAAGGCCGCGGCCTCCTCGGTCAGGAACGCGTCGATATCGGGTGCGCTGTCGGCGATCGGCCGGTCCCGCGGATCCTTGGAATCGAGGATGCGCATCGGATTCTTCTCGAGCCGGACCAGGCTGTCCTCGGAAAGGTCGCCGCGGTGCTTCTCGAAATGCGCGACCAGCGCCTCACGCCAGGCGTCGCGTGTTTCCGCGTCCCCCAGCGTGTTGAGCTGGAGCGTCACCCCCTCGGCAATGCCGAGCTCGTGAAGGAGCTGGTCGGCGAGGACGAGCAGCTCGACGTCGGCAGCGGGCTCGGGTGCGCCGATGATCTCGGCGTCGATCTGGTGGAACTGGCGGAAACGGCCCTTCTGCGGGCGCTCGTAGCGAAACACCGGGCCCGAGGCGGCGAGCTTGAGCGGCGCATATTGCTGCCAGCCCTCGGTGATATAGGCCCTCGCGATTCCGGCGGTGAATTCGGGGCGCAGCGTGATCGAATCGCCGCCGCGGTCGTCGAACGTGTACATCTCCTTGGAGACGACGTCGCTGGTCTCCCCCATCGAACGCGCAAACACGCCTGTCGCCTCGAAGATCGGTATCTCGAGGCGCTGGAAGCAATAGAGCCGGCGGACGCGCTCGAACGTGTCGAGCACCTGCGCGAAGCGCCGCTGCTCCTCGCCGAAAATGTCCTGGGTGCCCCGGATGCGCTTGGGGGTTTCGATACGTGCCATTGCGGGCGGGTTACTAAGGGGTTCGCGGGGGTTTCGCCACTATCTTTAAATCCTCCGCATCCCTCCCATATTCCCGTTATCGTTCAACAAGATGGAAGGAGGTGATCCGATGTCTCATTGTCAGTTGCCGTCTGCGGCGCCCGTTCAGGCCCCGGCTCGCCCCGGCGCAGCCGCCGCCTGAGGCACCAAGAAGCGCTGCCGCTCGCCGCAGCGGCCGGCAATGGAAAGGCCGTCTCCCCCGCGGGAGGCGGCCTTTCGCGCATCCTGACATATTCTGATACATTTCTTCGATAGAAGCCGCGCGGCCCGCAGCCTATGGCGGGTTCAGACTGAACGGCGCCCGTTCGGGCGCGCAGAGCGGATCTACGAATTGAAGCTGAAGCTTTCGACGCATTCGAACCGGACGCGCCTTGCCCTGCTGGCGACGACGCTGATTCTCTCTTCCTGCGCCGGCGGCGGCGAAGCCGAGAAGAAGGGCCGCGGACAATCGGGCCCGGTGCAGGTCGGCTATGTGGTGGTGCATGCCACGGACGTGCCTGTGCCCGCCGAGCTTTCGGGCCGCGTCACTGCCTTCCAGATGTCCGAAGTGCGGCCGCAGGTCGCCGGCATCGTCCAGAAGCGCCTGTTTCGCGAAGGATCGATCGTGCGCGCCGGGCAGACGCTCTACCAAATCGATCCCAGCATCTATCAAGCCGCGGCGGCAGAGGCGCAAGCCAACCTGCAGAGCGCGCGCGCCACTGCCGAGGCGGCGCGGATCCGCGCCGATCGCTACCGCCCGCTCGCCGAGATGGAGGCGGTCAGCAAACAGGACTATACCGACGCCGCCGCCCAGGCGCGCCAGGCGCAGGCCGCGGTCGCGCAGAACAGCGCGCAGCTCCGGAGCGCGCAGATCAACCTGCGCTTCACGCGAGTGCCCGCGCCGATCACCGGCCGCATCGGCCGATCGCTGGTGACCGAAGGTGCGCTGGTCACCACCAATCAGGCCGATCCGCTCGCGGTGATCCAGCGGCTCGACCCCATCTACGTCGATATCCAGCAGTCGAGCGCCGAGATGCTCGCCCTGCGCAAGGCGCTCGCGCAGGGTGGCGTCGCGCCCGCGAGCACGCAGGTGCGCCTCAAGCTCGAGGACGGCAGCGACTATGGTCACACCGGCACCGTCGAGTTCGCCGAAGTGATGGTCAATGCCAACACCGGCACCGTCACGCTGCGCGCGCGCTTCCCCAATCCGGAGGGGCTGCTGCTCCCTGGCATGTTCGCGCGCGCGGTGTTCAACCAGGCGATCAACACCAGGGCGATCCTGGTGCCGCAGGCCGCGGTCTCGCGCGATCCCCGCGGCAACGCCACGGTCTATGTCGTCGGCCCGGGCAACAAGGCGGTGGCGCGTACCGTCGTCGCCGAGCGCACGCAGGGCGCCAACTGGGTGGTGACGCAGGGCCTCGCGCCCGGCGACAAGGTGATCGTCCAGGGCACCGGAAGCTTGCGCCCCGACGCCGACATCAAGCCGGTGCCGGCGAGCGCGCCGCAGCGGATCGAAGCTTCGAAGAAGGGCGGCTGAGGCCCCATGTCGCGCATCTTCATCGACCGTCCGATCTTCGCCTGGGTCATCGCGATCATCGTCATGCTGATGGGCGTCGGCGCGATCTTCTCGCTGCCGATCGCGCAATATCCCGATGTCGCCCCGCCACAGGTCAACATCCGCGCCTCCTATCCCGGCGCCTCTGCCGAGACGGTGCAGAACAGCGTCACCCAGGTGATCGAGCAGCAGCTCACCGGCATCGACGGGCTGCTCTATTTCGGCTCGACCTCCACCTCGCGCGGCCAGGTGAACATCACTGCCACCTTCGAGAAGGGCACCGATCCCGATATCGCGCAGGTGCAGGTGCAGAACCAGGTCCAGCAGGCCTTGTCGCGCCTGCCGCAGCAGGTGCAGCAACAGGGGCTGCGCGTCACCAAGTCCAACCCCGACTTCCTGATGATCGTCGGCGTCTATGACGAGACGGACCGCGTCACCAACCAGGACGTGTCCGACTGGATGGCGTCGAACATGCAGGACACGATCGCGCGCGTCCCCGGCGTGGGCGACACCAATGTGTTCGGCGCCCCCTATGCGATGCGCATCTGGCTCAACCCCGATCGGCTCGCGAGCTATTCGTTGATGCCGGGCGACGTGATCTCGGCGATCCAGGCGCAGAATACCGAAGTCGCCGCGGGCGAGATCGGCGGCCAGCCGCAGCCCAGGGAGCAGATGCTCAACGCGACGGTGACCGCCCAGTCGCGGCTCCAGACGCCGGAGCAGTTCCGTCGCATCATCGTCAAGACCGAGACCAGCGGCGCCAACGTGCTGCTGAGCGACGTCGCCCGGGTCGAGCTGGGCGCCGAGAGCTACAATGCGGTCACCCGCGTCAACGGTCATCCGGGCGCGGGCATCGCGGTAAGCCTCGCTCCCGGCGCCGACGCGCTCGAGACGGCCGAGATGGTCAAGGCCGAGGTCGAGCGCATCGCGCGCGGCTTCCCCTCCGGCTTCAAGTTCGCCTTCGCCAGCGACACGACCACCTTCATCAAGCTCTCGATCGACGAAGTGGTGAAGACGCTGATCGAGGCGATCATCCTCGTCGTGATCGTGATGTTCGTCTTCCTACAAAGCTGGCGCGCCACGCTGATTCCGACGATCGCGGTACCCGTGGTGCTGCTCGGCACCTTCGCGGTGTTTTACGTGCTCGGCTTCTCGATCAACACGCTCACGCTGTTCGGGCTCGTGCTCGCGATCGGCCTGCTCGTCGACGACGCGATCGTCGTGGTCGAGAACGTCGAGCGCCTGCTCCACGAGAATCCGGGGATGACCCCGCGCGAGGCGACGATCCGTTCGATGGACCAGATCCAGGTCGCGCTCGTCGCGATCGCGCTGGTGCTCTCGGCGGTGTTCCTGCCGATGGCCTTCTTCGGCGGATCGACGGGCGTGATCTACCGCCAGTTCTCGGTCACGATCGTCTCGGCGATGGTGCTTTCGGTATTCGTCGCGCTGATCCTGAGCCCCGCGCTCACCGCGACGCTGCTCAAGCCGGTGGGCGAGGAGCATCAGGGCTGGATCGAGCGGCGCTACCCCAGGGTCGGCGCCTTCTTCGCGCGCGCCCGCGACGGCTTCAACACGCGCTTCGACAGCGGCGTCGAGCGCTATGTCGGCGCGGTCACCAAGGTGGTGAACCGCAAGTGGATCTTCCTGCTGCTCTATGCGGCGACCTGCGCGCTGCTGGTGCTGATGTTCGTGCGGCTCCCCACCGGCTTCCTGCCGACCGAAGACCAGGGCTCCGCCCGCGTCCAGTTCCGCCTGCCCGCCGGTGCGACCCAAGGCCGCACCACCGAGGTCCAGCAGGCGGTCGAGCGCTATTTCCGCGAGCAGGAAGGCAAGAATATCGCCACGATGTTCACCGTGGCCGGCGGCGGCGGCGGCGGCGTCTCGGGCCAGAACACGGGCGCAGGCTATATCAACCTCGCCGACTGGGATGAGCGCAAGGGCGCGGAGAACGGTGCCGATGCGATCATGAATCGCGCGACCGCAGCCTTCCGCAACTTCCGCGACGCGCAGGTGTTCGCGCTCGTGCCCGCCGCGATCCGCGGGCTGGGGCAGTCGAGCGGATTCACGATGCAGCTCCAGAACTCGAGCGGCATGTCGCGCGAGCAATTCGCGGCGGCGCGCGACAAGCTGATCGCTGCGGCCAACGCCGATCCGACGCTCGCGGCGGTGCGCCTCACCGACCTTCCGGACGTGGCGACGCTCAATGTCGACATCGACCAGCAGAAGATCGCCGCTCTCGGCATCGCGCAGGGCGACGTCAACACCACGCTCTCCACCGCCTGGGGCGGGCGCTACGTCAACGACTTCATCGATCGCGGCCGCGTCAAGCGCGTCTATGTCCAGGGCGACGCCCCCTATCGCGCCAAGCCCTCCAACATCGACGAATGGTTCGTCCGCACGCGCGATGGGCAGATGGCGCCCTTCTCCTCCTTCGCGCGCACCAGCTGGGCGACGACGCCGACCACGGTCTCGCGCTTCCAGGGCGTCCCCGCCTTCGAGATCGAGGGGCAGCCCGCGCCCGGCCAGAGCTCGGGCGAGGCGATGCGGCGGATGGAGGAGCTCGCCGCGCAGATCCCGGGCACCAGCGTCGCCTGGTCGGGGCTTTCCTATCAGGAGCGGCTGTCGTCGGGGCAGGCTCCCTTCCTCTATGCGGTCTCGCTGCTCGTCGTGTTCCTGTGCCTTGCCGCGCTCTACGAGAGCTGGTCGGTGCCGGTCGCGGTGCTGCTGGTGATCCCGCTGGGGCTGGTCGGCGCGGTGTTCGCCGTCACGCTGCGCGGGCTGCAGAACGACGTCTATCTCCAGATCGGACTGCTCACCACCATGGGTCTCGCCGCCAAGAACGCGATCCTGATGATCGAGTTCGCCGAGGCCGCCGAGAAGCGCGGCGCGCGTGTGATCGACGCGGCGATCGAAGCCGCGCGCATCCGCCTGCGCCCGATCCTGATGACCAGCCTCGCCTTCATCTTCGGCGTGCTGCCGCTCGCGATCTCGACCGGCGCGGGCGCGAACAGCCGTATCGCTATCGGCACCTCGGTGATCGGCGGCATGCTCACGGCGACGATCCTCGCTATCTTCTACATTCCACTGTTCTTCGTCCTCGTCCGCCGCGGCGTGCGCGACGGTCTGAAAGCCTTGCGCCAACGCCGGCGAGGCACCGCGCCGGAGGCTTCGGCATGAATCGCGCCGCCCTGATCCTGCTCGGCAGCGCTGCGCTGGCGGGCTGCTCGATGGAGCCCAAATACGTCCAGCCGGCGGCGCCGGTGCCGCCGTCCTGGCCGGTGGGCGACGCCTATCTCCGCCAGAGCGAGGCTGCGCTGCCCGCCGTCACCTATCGCGACATCTTCCGCGATCCGCGGCTCCAGGCGCTGATCGAGCAGGCGCTGGCGAACAATCGCGATCTTCGCGTTGCCGCCGCAAATGTCCGCGTCGCGCGCGAGCAATATCGCATCCAGCGCGCCGCGCGCCTGCCCGAAGTGACCGGCGGCGTCGGCGCCACCGTGCTCGGCGGCAACCGCAGCAGCACGACCAGCGGCGGCGACACGAGCACCCGCACCAGCTTCACAGCCGACCTTGCGATCACAGGCTTCGAACTCGACCTGTTCGGCCGCGTCGCATCACTGACACGCGCCGAGCAGAACCGTTACTTCGCGACCGAGGCCGGCGCGCGATCGGTGTGGCTGGCGCTGGTGGGGGACATCGCTGAGGCGTGGCTGACTCATGCGGCCGACGCCAGCCTGCTCGGCATCGCCAAGGACACCGTCGCCAACGCCGAATCGAGCGTGCGGCTCACGCGCGCGCGGCTGGAGGGCGGCATCGCGCCCCGCACCGATCTGCGCCAGGCCGAGCAGGTTCTCGAAGGCGCGCGCGCCGATGTGGCCGAGCAGACCACTGCGCTGGCGCAGGACGTCAACGCGCTCGAACTGCTCGTCGGCGGTCCCGTCGACCGGACGCTGCTGCCGGGCTCGATCGAGGAAGCGGCGCCGACGGTTGCGGAGCTTCCCCCCGGCGTGGACTCGGGCGTATTGTTGCGACGCCCCGACGTCGTGGAGGCCGAATATCAGCTTCGCGCTGCCAATGCCGAGATCGGCGCGGCGCGCGCGGCGCTGTTCCCGCGCATCTCGCTCACCGGGCTGCTGGGGCTCGCCAGCAACGCGCTTACGGGACTGTTCGAAGGGGGTGGGTTCAACTGGTCGGCCGGTGCCGATGCCGGCTATTCGATCTTCAGCGGGGGAGCGGCGCGGGCAAATGTCCGGCTGACCGAAGCGCAGCGCGAGGCAGCGGTCGCCAATTACGAACGCTCGATTCAGACGGCGTTCCGGGACGTTGCCGACGCGCTGGCGCGGCGCGGGACGATCACCGAGCAGCTCCGCGCAACTCGCGCGCAGGCCGAGGCCGCGGCCGACACCTACCGTCTGACCGAAGCGCGCTACCGCGGCGGGATCGAGCCGTTCCTGTCGAGCCTCGACGCGCAGCGCTCGCTGTATACCGCGCAGCGCACGCTGGTGGGAACGCGGCTGGTACAGGCGACCAACCTGGTGACGCTCTATCGGTCGCTGGGCGGGGATTCGCTGCTCCAGCCGACCGCGCAGGGGCCGGCGGCAGCGGACGGCGGCGAGCGCTGAGCTGATTCTCCCCCTCCCGCTGCGGGAGAGGGGCGTCAGTTAGCCGAGCGCCGCGACGAACGCCCGCGCGCGCGCGCCGACTTCGGCGGCGGCGAGGCCGGGCTTGTAGAGCGCCGAGCCGAGCCCGAAGCCGGGCGCACCGGCATCGCGCCACGGGCCCATGTTGTCGGGCGCGATCCCGCCGACCGGCAGCACCCGCGTGCCTGCGGGCAGCACCGCGCGCATCGCCTTGAGCACCGCGGGGCTCGCGGCCTCGGCCGGGAAGAGCTTGAGCGCCGTCGCGCCTGCATCGAGCGCCGCGAAAGCCTCCGTCGGGGTCGCGATGCCGGGAAGCGAGACGAGCCCGCCCGCCGCGCTCGCGCGGATCACATCGACATTCGCATTGGGCGAGATGATCATCGTCCCGCCCACATCGCGCACGCCCGCGACATCCGCGACGCGCAGCACCGTGCCCGCGCCGATCACCGCACGGTCGCCCAGTCGCTTGGCAAGCCGGCCGATGCTGTCGAACGGCTGGGGTGAGTTGAGCGGCACTTCGATCAGCGTGAACCCCGCCTCGACCAGCGCCTCGCCTATGCCCTCGACCTCGTCGGGCTTCACCCCGCGCAGGATCGCGATCAGCGGGCAGCGCACAAAGGCGGCGTCGAAAGCGGCAACATGACTCATGACTGGTTCCCGATGGCGATGATTCCGGCGACGAACGCCGCGTGACTGTCGACGATATGGGCACGCCGGCCATGCGCTTCCACTGCCGCGGCGTAGAGCCCGCCGAGGCCGGGATCGGCGAGGATATGGACTTCGTCGTGCCCGGTCCGGCCCAGCCGCGCCGCGACGTCGGCGCCGATCAACAGCCCGGAGGCGAAGGAGGCCGCATCGGCATCGTCGCGGACGCCGAGCATCCTGGCGGCGCGGATTCCGAACAGCGATGCGGCGAGATCCTGCCGCCGCCCTTCCTCGACACCGTCGAGGAAGGCCTGGCCGAGCGTCACGTCGGCGCCGAGCTGCGCCGCGAGCAGCCCGTGCTTGCGGACCAGCGCGAACAGTTCGCCGGTCATCGCGGTGGTGAAGTCGGCGACGCGGCCGCCGGCCATCTCGACCCATTTGCAATGGGTGCCGGGCTGGGCGAGCAGCGCATCGTGCGGGACCAGCCCGGCCTCGACCGCGCCCAGAAGCTGGACTTCCTCGCCGCGCATCACGTCGGCGCGACCGCCGACCAGCGTCGAGATGCCCGGGACGATCGCGGTGCATGCGTCGATCCGCAACAGCCCGGCGGCGAGCTCCGGGATGCCGGCGGGCGCGGGCACATAGGGCGCTAGCTGCCAGCCGATATTCGAGCCGACCATCCCCGCGAGCAGCATCGGCAGATCGCCGAAGCGGGCGCGGATCCCCGCCACCTCCGCGGCGAAATCCTGCACCGAAGTCACGCCCCTGTCGTCCCGCTCGGTGCGAACGACATCGCCGCCCTCGATCAGGAACACGCGCCGATTGGTGGTACCCCAGTCGACAGCGAGGAATGGACCGCCCAAGCTCACCACCAGGTCGCGTAGAGCGCGATGAGGATCAGGATCACGCCTATGCTGGCGATGTTGAACGCCCCCGATGTACGGAAGGTCACGCCCTCCATCGTCACCCGATTGGCGTTACCGCGGCCGCGCACCAGCAGCGAGATGGCCATCGCCAGGAACAGGCTCACCACGAACACGAACATCATGCGATTCATGAACGGGAAGAGATAGGCGTTCAGCGCTTCCGGCAGGAACGGCGAGGGAATGCCGATCTTGAGCAGGTAGGACAGCACCACCGAAGTGATCGCGGCGACGATCGCCCCGGCCTCGGTCGCAGGCTTCCAGAACAGGCCGAGCAGGAAGATCACCGTGATGCCGGGCGTGAAGAAGCCCGAAAACTCCTGGATGAACTGAAAGGCCTGATCCGACTGGCCGATCAGCGGCTTGGCAGCGATGATCGCGATCACGACGGCGATCGCGGCGACGACGCGGCCGACGAGCACGAGATGCTTCTCCTGCCCTTCCACCACCGCGATGCCGTCCTCGCCGCGGGTCTTCATGCCGCGCGCCTTGGCATAGAGATCGAGCGTGAAGATGGTTGCGATCGAATTGATCTTGGACGCAGTCGACGCGATGATCGCCGCGATCAGTGCCGCAAAGACGAGGCCGAGGAGCCCCGGCGGCAGCAGCCGCATCATCGTCGGATAGGCTTCGTCGGGCTTGGCCAGCTCCGGCGCGAGCACCACCGCGGCGATACCCGGCAGCACGATGATCACCGGCATCAGCAGCTTCAGATACGCGGCGAACACCACGCCTTTCTGCGCTTCGCCAAGGTTCTTGGCGGCCAGCGCGCGCTGGATGATGTACTGGTTGAAGCCCCAGTAGCTGAGGTTCGCGATCCACATGCCGCCGACGAGGACGGCGATGCCGGGCAGATCCTTGTAGAAGGGATTATCCTGCGCGAGGATCATATCGAAATGCGCGGGCGCACGCTCGGTGAGCACGCCGAAGCCGGCGAGCACGCCCTGATCGCCGCCGATCTGGTTGAGCGTGAGATAGGACACGACGAGCCCGCCCATTACCAGCAGCGTCACCTGGACGATATCGGTGAGCGCCACGGCCTTGAGACCGCCATAGAGCTGATAGAGCAAGGCGAAACCGCCGAGCGCGATCAGCGCCGCGGTCTGATCGACGCCCGCCACCTTGTTGACTGCGATCGAGCCGAGCCAGATGATCGAGGTCAGGTTCACGAAGATGTAGAGCGCGAGCCAGAACACCGCCATCAGCACCGGGAGCACGCGGCCGAACCGCTGCTCGAGGAACTGCGGCATCGTGTAGATCTCGTTCTTCAGGAAGATCGGCAGGAAGTATTTGCCGACGATCAGCAGCGTCAGCGCTGCCATCCATTCGTAGGAAGCGATCGCGAGGCCGATCGCATAGCCCGAACCGGCCATGCCGACGATCTGCTCCGCGGAGATATTCGCCGCGATCAGCGATGCGCCGATCGCCCACCAGGGCAGCGACTTGGAGGCAAGGAAATAGTCCGACGTGTCCTTGGCGTGACCCGCCTTCTCGCGGCTCACCCATTGGGCAAGACCGAAGATTCCGATCGCATAGGCGATCACCACGATCAGATCGATCTGCGACAGACTCATCGCTTCCTCCCCTTGCCGGGCGCCTGGATGATTCCCGCCTCCAGCCCGAGCGCACTCCCATGGGCGTGCGGCTCGGACGTTCATTTATCGTATTTATTGCCCTTGTCCAGCAGCAGCAGTGCGATAACAAGGGAACATGAGCGGCCGGAGCCGGAACTCCGGATGCGGCATGGAGGGGAAGATGGCCGGTGAATATCCCAGGCTGGGCGCATCGGACGGCAAGCCGCAGCTTGGCCGCAATCTGACCTATAGCCTGCTCGACAGCCTGGGCCGGGCGATCGTCGCCGGTCGCTACGAGAGCGAGCCCTTCCCCACCGAGGCCGAGCTCGCGAAGCTGCACGGCGTGAGCCGGTCGGTGACGCGCGAGGCAGTGAAAATGCTCACAGCCAAGGGACTGCTGAGCGCGCGGCCGCGCCAGGGGACGGTGGTGCGCCCCGCCGCCGCTTGGAACCTGTTCGACACCGACGTGCTGAGCTGGCTGCTCGAACGGCAATTCTCGGTCGACCTGCTCAAGCAGTTCAACCAGCTGCGCGTCGCGATCGAGCCCGAGGCGGCGGCGCTCGCGGCGCGCTTGGCGACCGAGACGGATCTCCAGCGGATCTCCGCAGGCCTGACGCGGATGGAAGCCGCCGAGCGCGGCGACGACGATCCGCTGGAGGCGGACATCGCTTTCCACGTCGCTATCCTGCACGCCTCGCAGAATCCGTTCTATGCCCAGTTCCGCGACATGGTGGCGACGGCGCTGCGGACCTCGATCCGCTTCACCAACCGCATCAAGGGCCGCACCGCGAGCGTCGCCGATCACGCTGCTGTGCGCGACGCGATCGTCGCGAACGATGCCGAGGCCGCAAGCGCGGCAATGCGCGCGTTGATCGCCGATGTGCTCGACCTGATCGACCAGGAAGCGCAGCAGACCGGCTGACGCCTTGGCGCCAAGGCCCCTCAGCTCCCGCGCATCTTCGCCAGATAGTCCGGATAGGGTGGCACGCGAGCGGGGAGCTGCGCGAGGCCGGCCGCGATCTGCGCCAGCCCGTTCGCCGCCACAGCGGGATCGATCGCCTCGGCTGTGGGTGTCGTGGCACGCGGGACCACGCCCAGCCCGAACAGCGCCGCGAGCCAATATTCGCGATCCAGCCAATCCTCGTCATGCTCGGGCAACCGGCCGCGACGCTCGAATTGCGCGAGCGTATGGGCAAGGCTGTCGGGCACCGCGCCGCGCGCCGCCTCCTGCCACAGCGCGCCCTGGGTAACACCGGAGCGGTGATAATGGAGCGCGAGAAAATCGCGCACGCGCTCTACCTCGAGCCGCGCACGGCGGTTGTGCTCGGCGGTCTCGACCGGGTGGCAATCGCGCCCCGGCAGCAGTTCGATCATGCGGGCGATGCCCCGATGCGCCAAATGGAGCGGCATCCAGTGGAGCGGATCGACCGCCGCCGCCGCGTCCCCGATCGCAACCACGTTGCGGACCCAGGGATCGGGGCGGAAACCCGGCCGGATCGTCACGGGATCGGCATCGATGCCGAAGGAGGCGTGCGGATCAGTGACGTATCGGGCAGCATAGGCGGCGCCCTGCATCGCCTGCTCGCCCGCCGGCGCATGCCAGCGCCAGCCGCCGGGCGTCGCATCGATCGTATCGCAGGGCCCCGGCGCACCGGGCGCAGCTACGCCCGTGAGCACCGAATCACAGGGAAGCCAGCTGCTCCAATCTTCGAACCTGTCGACGACCGCGGCAAGCAATCTTGCAGAGGGCCCAGACGCATCGACCAACAGGTCCGCCTCGATCCGCCTGCCGTCGGTGAGCAGCAGCGCAGCCACGCCACCATCCTCGCGCCGCTCGATGCCGCCGAATTCACCCCGGCTGCGCGCAATACCCGATCGATCGGCGATGTCACCTAGGAGCGCACGATAGCGGCCGGGATCGAGCCGCAGCGCATAGTCGAAGTTCGAGAGCGGCGATCGGGAATCGGCCTGGGGATGCACGAAGCGATCGGCTTCGGCGAGCACGCCCGCCCCCGCATAGCGGTGATAGGCCTGCGCCTGCCCGGCGCGGCGCGCGCGCGCCCATAGCTGATGGAAGGGGATGGTTCCGGCGGGGCGGCCTTGGTCGCCGTGAAGATGGAGCCAGGTCTCGCCGCTCGCCGACCAGCGTTGGAAGCGAAGCGCCGCCCGGTGCGTCGCGGCGCCCGCCCGCACCAGCTGCTGCTCGTCGAGCCCGATAGAGGCGTGGCAACGGTGGACCGCGGTAGTGCTCCCCGGCAGCCGGTCCGCAAGCGCCGCCGCGTCAACGGGCGTCTCCACCAGCGCCAGCCGCGCGGCCGGTAGCGTGCGGGCGAGTGCCGCCGCCGCCGAAAGCCCCACGATCCCGCCGCCGAGCACGGCGATGCTGCGGATGGTGCGATCGTTCATTGCGCCGACGCCTTCCGGCCGCCCAGCGTCTCGGAATGGCCGGGCATCGCACGGACGGTAGCGGCGATCCCGTCGCGCAGCGCTTCGAGCCCATCCGCCAGCACGCGCGCCGGCACCGCGTCCGCGCGTGGATCCCAGCCTTGCGGCACCACGCCCTGCCCGATCAGCACCGATATCCAGCTCGGCTCGAAGAAAAGTCCCTGAGTGTAGCGTTCGATCCGCCCCGCCCGCCGGAAAAGCTCGATCTTGGCGGCGAGGCTGTCGGGAATGGGCATGGTGCGAACATGATCCCAGAAGCGCGAATCGGCGCGGCTGGTCGCGTGATAGTGAAGGATCAGGAAGTCGCGGATCCGATCATATTCATAGTCCACCAGCCGGTTGAACTCGTCACGGTCGGCGGGCTCGATCGGGCCGATCGGGAAGAGCTCCAGCAGCTGCGTGATCGCCGCCTGGACCAGATAGATGCTGGTCGATTCGAGCGGCTCGAGGAAGCCCGAGGCGAGCCCGACGGCGACCACGTTGTGGGACCAGCTCCGCCGCCGCCGTCCGGCGCGGAAACGCAGCACGCGCGGATCGGCGAGCGGTTTCCCCTCGATCGCGGCCAGGATCGCGTCGGCCGCCGCATCGTCGGAAAGGTGCGCGCTCGAATAGACATAGCCGTTGCCGACGCGGTGCCGAAGCGGGATGCGCCAGCGCCAGCCGGCGGACATGGCAGTCGCGCGCGTGAACGGCTCGATCTCCCCGGGGGGCGAAGCGCAAGGCAGCGCGACCGCGCGATCGCATGGCAGCCAGTGCGACCAGTCTTCCCATTGCTCGCCGAGCGCGTCGCCGAGCAGCAGGCTGCGGAACCCGGAACAATCGACGAAGAGATCGCCTTCGATCCGCTCGCCGTTCTCAAGCGTGACCGTGACGATGTCGCCGTTCTCGGCATTGCGTTCCACCGTAACGATGCGCCCTTCGGTGCGCACCACGCCCATCTGCTCCGATACGGCCCGCAGATACGGCCCGAACAACGTCGCATCGAACTGATAAGCATAGCCGAAGGCAGCGGCGAGCGCGCCCGGCTCTCCCGCCGGCTTCGCGAAGCGCCGTTCGGCCGCCATCACATCTGCGACCGAGAAGGCGGAGATGCTGTCCCCGGTCAGCCCCTCCGCACGCGCGCGCAGCCAGCATGCGAGGAACGGCACGTCGCCAAGCGGCTGGCCGAAGGCGCCGAAGGGGTGGAGGTAGCGATCACCCGGCTTGCCGAAGTCGCGGAATTCGATCCCCAGCTTGAAGGTGGCGTGGGTGCGGGCCATGAACTCGGCCTCGTCGAGCCCCAGCGTCTGGAGGAAGGCGCGCAGATGCGGCAGCGTCGCCTCGCCCACGCCGACGATGCCGATCTCAGCCGATTCCACCAGCCGCACGGTGCAGGCATGCGGCAGCAGCCGCCCGAGCGCCGCCGCGACCATCCAGCCGGCGGTCCCGCCGCCAACCACTATCACGCGCTTGCGCCCGTCCCCCATCGCTCCCCTCCGGATGCCAGCCTAGGCCATCCGGACCGATGCTGGCCAGCCCGGATGCGCGGCTTTGACGGGTGGGCCGAACCGCTGCGTGTGGCACCCGTGCAACGGCTCGGGCGCCGAATGCTACCGGTGTCAGCATTTGGTTGACAACCAATGGAGCCGAAGATAGCCCGAACGCTGACACCGGTTACCAGCAGAACCGGCGGCGAGACCATCGAAAGAATGGCCGCTTCGACGGGAGGACAGACAGCTGCTGGATCCGACACCTCCCGCAATTCGGACCCCCGCGCACGCCAGTGCGCAGACGAAGGCAATTGTCGCGCTCGCGACGCATGGAGGTAGGGATGCGAACTTCTGTTTCTGTTCGGTTTGAGTCGATTATCCGCGGGCTGGGCGGCGTATCCGCCGCCGCGCTCGCGCTGGGGCTCGCGATGCCCGCCGCGGCGCAGACCGATCCCGCGGCCGCCGAGCCGGCGGCAGACACGACCGCGCAGGACGATGCGCCGCCTGCCGACGAGATCGTCGTCACCGGTTTCCGCCAGTCGCTCGAGGCCGCGCTCAACGTGAAGCGCGAATCCGTGTCCGCGGTCGATGCGATCGTGGCGGAGGACATCGCCAAGTTTCCCGACCAGAACCTGGCCGAATCGCTCCAGCGCATCCCCGGCATCTCGATCCAGCGCGACGGCGGCGAAGGCCGCGCGATCACCGTGCGCGGGCTCGGCTCGCAGTTCACCCGCGTGCGCGTCAACGGGCTCGAGACGATCACCACCAGCCACGACGGCGCCGCCTCGAACCGCGACCGCGCGTTCGACTTCAACGTATTCGCCTCCGAGCTTTTCAGCTCGATCGTGGTGCACAAGACCGCTTCGGCCGATCTCGACGAAGGCTCGCTGGGCGCTGTGGTCGATCTCAACACCGGCAATCCGCTCGCGGGCAAGGAAGGCTTCACCTTCGTCGGCTCGGCGCAGGCGAGCTACAACGACCTTAGCGACACCTGGGGTCCCCGCTTCGCCGGGCTCGTCGGCTGGAAGTCGCCCGACGGTACGCTCGGCGCCTCGGTCTCCGCCGCCTACCAGAAGACCAACACGCTAGAGATGGGCAACAACAGCGTCCGCTGGGCGCAGGCGCGGTTCGATTCGGTGAACGGCACCCCCTGCTGGACCACCGCGAACAGCGGCGGCACCTATGTTCCCAGCGCCGCCTGCAACGAGGCCGCGCTTGCCTTCCACCCGCGCATCCCGCGCTACGGCGAGATTTCGCACCGCCGCGAACGCCTGGGCCTCACCGGCAGCATCCAATGGTCGCCGTCCGACGCGACCAAGGTCTCGATCGACGGCCTCTATTCCAACTTCAAGGCCGATCGCCGCGAGAAGTGGGGAGAGGTGCTGCTGCGCTCCAACGAGCGTTCGATCAACGTCGTCGACCCGGTCTATGACGACAACAACAACATGATCGCGGCGACACTCAACGAGGCCTGGGTGCGTACCGAACATTTCCTCAAGAAGACCGAGACCGAATTCTACCAGATCGGCGCGAGCTGGGATCAGGATCTCGGCGAGGATTTCCGCTTCACCCTGCTCGGCGGCTATTCCAAGTCCAATGCGAAGGTGCCGGTCGAGACCACGATCGTCTTCGACGATCGCGACGCGCAGGGCTATCGCTTCGACTACAGCGACATGATGAATCCGGTGCTGACCTTCGGCACCAGCGTCACCGATCCGGCCAATTTCCAGCTCGCCGAGATCCGCGACCGTCCGTCGGACGTGGTCAACCAGTTCCGCACCGCGCAGCTTCGCACCGAATGGGATGCGGCCGAGGGGCTTACCGTCAAGGCGGGCGCGGTGTGGCGGCGCTACGACTATGACGTGACGGCCTTCACCCGCGACACCGCAGTATGCGGCAACGGCGGCGTGGACCGCGTGCTGGGCACGCTCGCCTGCTCGCCCTCCTCCGCCTTCGGCCCGAGCGCGGTCTACGGCTTCCCGGTGACGAGCGCGCTTTCGGAGCTGTTCACGCTGCGCGAAGCCGGCCAGCCGAGCGGCACGACCACCGAATGGCTGGTCGCCAATCTCGATGCCGCCACGGCCTTCACGCGGCTCTACGAGCGCACCGCCACGCCTGACCTGGGCAACAATCGCGGTGTCCGCGAAGAAACCGCGGGCGGCTATCTGCAGTTCGACGCCAAGGGCGATCTGGGCGGCCTCGAATATGCCTTCAACGCGGGCATGCGCTACGTCCGCACCGACCAGACCTCCTACGCGATCACCAATGTCGCACCGGTCGAGCGCGACTATGAGGACTGGCTGCCGGCAGTGAACCTAGCGCTCTATCCGAGCGAAGACATCATCATCCGCGGCGCGATCGCCAAGGTGATGACCCGGCCCTCGCTCGGCAATCTCACGCCGGGCGGCTCGGCCGACGGCTTCAACTACCGCATCACGCGCGGCAACCCCGATCTCAAGCCGTTCCGGGCGACCAATTACGACCTGGCGGTCGAATGGTATTTCGCGCCGCAGTCGATCTTCTCGGTCGCGCTGTTCAAGAAGGACATCGCGAGCTTCCCCGTCGCGATCTCGCAATCGGGTACCTTCACCGAGACCGGGCTGTCGCCATCGCTCCTCAATCCCTCGTCGCCCGCCGCGCTCAACCCGGCGCAGCAGTCGCAGGACATCTGGACGATCTCGACCACCGGCAACGGCGCCGGCGCCACGGTCGAGGGCGTCGAGATCGCGCTGCAGGCGCCGTTCCGCTTCCTGCCGGGCTTCCTCTCGAACTTCGGCGGAATCGTGAACGCGACCTTCGTCGACTCTTCGGCGGAATATACGCAGCAGGGTCCCGCGACCACGCCCGGCGGCAGCCTGCCCAACGTCACCCGCGAAGACACGCTCTACGGCCTGTCCAAGGAGCAGTTCAACGCCACGCTCTATTATGAGGACAGCCGCTTCAGCGCGCGCGCCTCGGTGAGCTACCGCGGGCCCTTCAACGATGCCGGCTCGGCAACGGGCAATATCTTCGAGGGCTATGAGGCGATCACGAACGTCGATGCCTCGCTGCGCTACAAGCTCACCGACTCTCTCGAACTGTCGGTCGAGGGCACCAACCTGACCGACGCCTACCGCCAGCGCTGGGTCGATGTCGACGTACGGCGCAACTACGAGAACAACCACTACGGCCGCACCATTCTCCTCGGTGCGCGCTTCAAGATGTAATCCCGCAGCCGCGGGCGAGCAGAGGGCGCCTTCCTTCGGGAACGGCGCCCTTTTCTTTCGGCCTCAGGGCTCGAGCGCCACGTCGTCGCCGTCGTCGAGCTCCTCGTCCAGATCCTCCTCCTCGACCTCCTCGTCGTCGAAGTCGTCTTGGATATCGTCCTCGCGGATGTCTTCCTCATCGAGGCCGACGTCGCCGTCCTCCTCGCCGATCTCGTCGTCGACCATCGTCAGCTCGTCGGTATCGTCCTCGTCGTCGTCGCCGAGATCGATCGGAATGTCGGTGAGGATCGTCCCGTCGCTGGGGCCGTCCTGCGTCGCCTCGATGATCTCGGCGCGCTGGCTCTCGTCATAGCCGTCCTCGTCCCAACCGTCGTCATTGGGTCCCGTCGCGGGTATTTGATGGCCGCCCATCGTGTGCCTCTCGTTGGTCCGGGAGCAGCCGATGCCCCCGCGATGCGTAACGAACGGCGATGCCGGGCCTTGCGTTCCCTCAGGCCCTTCAGCTCGGCTTGAAAAGCCGTCCGCGCTCGGCGATCGCAACGACGGTGAAGGCCAGCACGCCTACCGCCACGAAGCCGGCGTAGAGCGGCACGGTGGTCCCGTCGAACATCTGGCCGATTGCCGCGCCGATCAGCGCCCCGCCCAGCGTGGTGACGAAGCCCTGGAGGCTCGAAGCCGTACCGGCGATCGCCCCCATCTTCTCCATCGCCATCGCCGAGAAGTTGGAGGTGGCGAGCCCGAAACAGGCCATCATCAGCGCCTGCAGGATCGCGAAGGTCCACAGCGATTCGAATCCCCATTCGGCGACGAGCAGGTGGATCCCCGCAAAGCCGACGACGCCCACCAGCGCCGAATGCGAGATGCGCCGGGTACCCAGCCGCATCACGATCCGCGAGTTGACGAACGATCCCAGCGCCATGGTGCTCGCCACCGCCGCGAAGATCAGCGTCAGCAGCTCGGGCCGGTGGAAAACATCCTCCATGATCTGCTGCACCGATCCGATGAAGCCGAACAGCCCACCCGAGAGGAAGGCGGTCGCGAGCGTATAGCCCACCGCATAGCGATCGCGCAGGACCAGCGCATAGTCGCGGGCGATCCGCGCGGGATGCAGCGACTGGCGCGCGTCTGCGGACAGCGTCTCGGGCATGCGCAGCCAGAACCACGCCGCCACCGCCGCCGATACGATCCCGACGCCCCAGAAGATCATCCGCCACGACCCCCCGGCCGAGAGGATCCCCTGGCCGAAGGCAGGCGCGAGGATCGGCGCGGCCATGAACACCATGAAGGCGAGGCTCATCACCCGCGCCATCGCCCGCCCGGCGAAACAGTCGCGGACCAGCGCCACCGTCACCACGCGCGCGCCGGCGGCAGCGGCGCCCATCGCCGCGCGCGCGATCAGCAGCAGCACGAAGCTGCCCGACACCGCCGCCACCGCGCTCGTCACCACATAGGCGGCCAGCGCGAAGCCGAGCACCGGGCGCCGACCGAACCGATCCGAGAGCGGCCCGTAGATCAGCTGCGCGAAGGCGAAGCCGATCAGATAGGAAGTGACGACGAACTGGCGGTGGTTGGCGTGGGCCACGTCTAGGCTGTCGCCGATCGCAGGCAGCGCCGGGAGCATCGAATCGATTCCCAGCGCGGTGAGCGCCATCATCGCGGCGATCAGCGCGACGAACTCGCCGAAGCGGAGCGGCGCGCGATTGGCGCTTTCGGTCGCAAGGTTTCCGGCGGGCTGATCCATGGCGCGGCCAATGCCGCATCGGGGCAGGCGCGTCACCCCCTTTGCTCGTGGCTGCTGCTTGACCCTCGGCGCTGCACCACCTAGTGATGTAGTAACCTAATACACAAAAGGAACGCCGATGCGCCTCGTCTTCCTGCTGCCGCTTGCCGGCCTTTCGCTCGCCGCCTGCGACGGCTCGGGCACCAGCATCTCGATCAACGCCAATTCCGAAGACGGCAATGCCGTGGTCAGCACCGACGCCAACGGCCAGATGGCGATCAGGGCGCCGGGCTTCGAGGGCGCGATCAAGCTGCCGAAGATCGACATCGACGCCGAGGATTTCGACATCAACGGAGTCAATCTCTATCCCGGCTCGAAGATCACGAACCTGAACGTCGAGGCCCAGGAGCAGGCCGGCACGCAGGACAAGGGCGAAGTGCAAGTCACCTTCACCAGCCCCGCCGCCCCGGCGGCGGTGCAGACGTGGTTCCGTGACAGGATGACCGCCAAGGGCTTCAAGGTGGAAGCCGACGGAACCGGGCTCAAGGGAACCACCGACGAAGGCGACCCCTTCACGCTCGCCCTAGCGCCCGACGGCGACGGCAAGGCCAGGGGGCAGCTCAGGCTGGGGAATTAGAGCGCAGGCCCGGGCGTTCGTACCAGCTGCGCGTCCGTTTCACGATGGCGACGACGGACAGCATGACCGGCACCTCGACCAGTACGCCGACCACGGTCGCCAAGGCAGCGCCCGATTGCAGCCCGAACAGGCTGATCGCGGCGGCGACGGCCAGTTCGAAGAAGTTGCTGGCGCCTATCAGTGCGGCGGGTGCCGCCACGCACCAGGCCACGCCAAAACGGCGGCTCAGCCAATAGGCCAGCCCTGCATTGAAATAGACCTGGATCAGGATCGGCACGGCCAGCAGCGCGATGACCAGCGGCTGGGCCAGGATGGCCTCGCCCTGGAAGCCGAACAGCAACACGAGCGTGGTGAGAAGCGCCACAAGCGATACCGGGCCGAGGCGGCGGAGCAGGGCGTCGAGCGCCGCCTGACCGCCGCTGGCGAGGCGCTGGCGGCGGACGAGCTGCGCTACGATCACCGGTACGACGATGTAGAGCAGGACCGACAGCAGGAGCGTGTCCCAAGGAACGGTGATCGAGGCGACGCCGAGGAGAAGACCGACGAGCGGCGCGAAGGCGAAGACCATGATGACGTCGTTCAGCGCGACCTGGCTCAACGTATAATGAGGCTCCCCTTCGCAGAGGTTCGACCAGACGAACACCATGGCCGTGCAGGGCGCCGCCGCCAGCAGGATGAGGCCAGCGATGTAGCTTTCGATCTGGTCGGCGGGAAGCAGTGGCCGGAACAGCCACCCGATGAACAAGGTGCCGAGCAGCGCCATCGAGAAAGGCTTCACCGCCCAGTTGATGAACAGGGTGACCCCGACCCCACGCACATGCTGGCGGACCTGTCCCAAGGCACCGAAGTCGATCTTCAGCAGCATGGGCACGATCATCAGCCAGACCAGAAGTGCCACCGGCAGATTGACCCGCGCGATCTCGGCCTCGGCAATCACCGCGAAGACGCCAGGCAACGCCGCACCGAGCGCGACGCCGACGACGATGCAGAGGGCGACCCACAGCGACAGATAGCGCTCGAAACGCGTCATGGCGGGCTTCGCCGCCACCGCCCGGTCAGCCATTGGCCGGCACCACTTCGCCGTCTTCCTTGACGAAATCCGCTTCGAGCGGCCGGTCCAGAAGCGACAGCACCGCTTCGGACGGTCGGCAGAGCTTCACGCCTTTGGGCCCGACGACGACCGGCCTGTTCATCAGGATCGGGTGCGCCACCATCGCGTCGATGAGCTGGTCGTCGGTGAGCGTCGGGTCGTCCAGCCCCAGCTCGGCATAGGGCGTGCCCTTCTGCCGCAGCAGATCGCGCGGGGCGATGCCCATGCGGATGATCAGGGAGACCAGCTCCTCCCGGCTGGGCGGCGTGTCGAGATAATGCACCACCTCCGGCTCTGTGCCCGCGGCCCGGATCAGGGCCAGCGTGTTGCGCGAGGTTCCACAGGCGGGATTGTGATAGATGATCACGCTCATGCGCAGCAGCCTGTCTTCTCAGCCGGCATCGCCGGGGCGCAGCAGGCGTTCCCGGCTGCGTTGCCGGAAAGCGCATCGAGCGCAGGACTGTCCCCGTAAACGGTGGCCTCGCCCTTGGTGAAAAAGGCTTCCCACACCACGCCGTCGGGATCCGCGATCCAGCTCTTTTCCGATTTCGCATAGCAGCAGGTGGTGGCGCCCTCCTCGAGCACCGGACGATCCGCAGCCTTGAGACGGCCATAGGCCTCCGCAAGCTCCTCATCGCTCTCGACCTGGATTCCGAGATGCTCGATGCCCCTGGCCGCGTGGTGGCTCGCCGAGATCGCGAAGTTCACGCGCGGGTCGTCCAGCATCCACTTGGCATAATCGTGCTTCACGACGCTGGGCTGGGCGCCGAACAGGGTCGAATAGAAGGAAACGGAGCGATCGAGATCCTCGACCCCGACGTGCACATGCAGGCGCTTCATGCAGATTTCCTTTCCGATGGGGCTGGAACGGCCTCGACCGCGCAGCCGGGGGCGGTGGCGCAATCGGCACCGCCGCAGCAATTCTCCATGAGGTAGCCGACGAGATCGTTCATCGCGGCATAGTCAGCCCGATAGATGATGGACCGGTGCCGTCTTTCCTGTCGGACCAGGCCAGCCTTGCTCAGCTGGGCAAGATGGAAGGAGAGCGACGAGTTCGGGACGCCGAGAGCTTCGGCGATCGCACCGGCGGGCATTCCGTTCTCTCCGGCCTGAACGAGCAGCCGGAACAACGCCAGGCGATGCTCCTGCGCCAGTGCACCCAATGCCGAGACTGCCGAGATCGAATCCATTCGCACTCTCACTTCCATTTATATCGAAATGAAGCGCAGACCGGTCCAAGTCAATTCATTTCTGTGTTATTCGAAATGAGCGGCGGGCGTGCGGGCCGAGCACCTGCTCCTGAGAACCGGGAACGATGCCGAGCCGGTACGCTTCCATCCGATCGCCCCAGCTTGTCCGCGAAGGCGCAGCGGGTCTAACGGGGAATTATTCTTCGGAGACTCGCAATGCTCGATACTCTCGCCGAAATTCCGGTGCTCTCGCTGGCCGACCAGCAGGGCGATCCGGATGGCTTCGCCCAGGCGTTCGGCCGCTCTTTCCAGCGCTTCGGCTTCGCGGTGGTGCGTGACCATGGTGTACCCCAGCCGCTGATCGACCGGGCCTGGGCGTGCACCCGCGCCTTCTTCGACCTGCCCGAGGAGGAGAAGCGCAGCTACCATATCCCCGGACAGGGCGGCGCGCGCGGCTACACCCCGTTCAAGACCGAGATCGCCAAGGGGGCGACGCACGTCGATCTCAAGGAATTCTGGCACGTCGGGCGCGAGCTGCCCGCGGGGCATCGCTTCGCCGATGGCATGCCGCCCAACGTCTGGCCGGCGCAGCCGGAAGGCTTCAAAGAGACCTTCCTCGATCTGTTCGCAGCGTTCGACACTGCGGGCGACAAGCTGCTCTCGGCGATCGCGCGTTACCTGGGGCTCGCGCCCGACTGGTTCGATCCCGCAGTGAAGGACGGCAATTCGGTGCTGCGGCTGCTCCATTATCCGCCGGTGCCCGCCGATGCGCCTGAAGTGCGCGCCGGGGCGCATGAGGACATCAACCTGATCACGCTGCTGCTGGGCGCCGAGGAAGCCGGGCTCGAGCTGCTCGATCGCGACGGCAAGTGGCTGGCGGTCAAGCCGCCCGAGGGCGCGATGGTGGTCAATGTCGGCGACATGCTCCAGCGGCTGACCAACCATGTGCTGCCCTCGACCACCCACCGCGTGGTCAACCCGCCGCCCGAGCGGCGCGGCAACTCGCGCTATTCGATGCCCTTCTTCCTGCACCCGGCGCCTGACTTCCTGATCAAGGCGCTGCCGCAGTGCGTGACCGCCGCCAACCCCGAGCGCGAGCCGCCGATCACCGCGCACGACTATCTCGCCCAGCGGCTGCGCGAGATCGGGCTGATCAAGAAGTAGAAAATCTGTTTCCCCTCCCTGCAAGGGAGGGGTTAGGGGTGGGTGGCAGCGGCTCGGGCTCGATGCCCGGGCCGCTACGTTGTCGGCGCGCCGCTTCGCGACGCGCACCCACCCCCAGCCCCTCCCTTGCAGGGAGGGGAGCGAGAGAAAAATGACCGAACCGCTGCGCGTTGCACTTGCTGGACTGGGGACTGTCGGCGCGGGCGTGATCCGCCTGCTCGACGCGAACGGCGACCTGATCGCGCGGCGCGCGGGGCGGCCGATCGAGATCGTCGCGGTCTCGGCGCGCGACCGCAGCAAGGACCGCGGAGTCGACATTTCGCGCTTCGCCTGGGTGGACGACCCCGCCGAGCTGGCGCGCCACGCCGCGGCCGATGTGGTCGTCGAGCTGGTCGGCGGATCGGACGGACCCGCGCTGGCGCTGGCCCGCGCGACGCTGGGCGCAGGCAAGAGCTTCGTCACCGCCAACAAGGCGATGATCGCGCACCACGGGCTGGAGCTGGCGCAGGCCGCCGAGGCCGCCGGTCTCGCGCTCAAGTTCGAAGCCGCGGTCGCAGGCGGGGTGCCGGTGATCAAGGGACTGCGCGAGGGCGCCGCCGCGAACGAAATCGCGCGCGTTTACGGCATCCTCAACGGCACCTGCAATTTCATCCTCTCCAAGATGGAAGCCGAAGGCCGCGACTTCGCCGACATCCTCGAGGAAGCGCAGCGGCTGGGCTATGCCGAGGCCGATCCGAGCTTCGACATCGACGGGGTGGATGCCGCGCACAAGCTCTCGATCCTGGCGAGCCTGGCGTTCGGCGCCCGGCCGGCGTTCGACCAGGTCGCGATCACTGGCGTGCGCCACGTCATCGCTGCGGACATCGCCGAGGCGGCGGCGCTCGGCTATCGCGTGCGGCTGCTGGGCGTGGCCGACGCCGGCTCGCACGGGCTGTTCCAGCGCGTGCACCCGCACCTCGTCCCCGTCAGCCACCCGCTCGCGCACGTCACCGGATCGACCAACGCCGTGGTCGCCGAAGGCAATTTCGTCGGCCGGCTGCTGTTCCAGGGCGCAGGCGCGGGCGACGGTCCCACCGCCTCGGCCGTGGTCGCCGACCTGATCGACATCGCGCGCGGCGAGTTCGGCCCGCCCTATGCGATGCCGGCGGATGCGCTGGCGGCGCAGGCGGCGGCAGACAGCGGCGAGCGGGTGGGCCGCGCCTATGTCCGCTTCACGGTCGTCGACAAGGTGGGCGTGCTCGCGGAGATCGCCGCGGCGATGCGCGACGCGGGCGTGTCGATCGAGAGCCTGATCCAGCGCGGCACCAGCGCCGACGGCCATGTGCTCGTCGCGATCGTCACGCACGAGGGGCCCGAGCGCGCGGTGGCGCAGGCGCTGGAGAAGCTGCGCGGCTCGCAGAGCCTGGCCGGCGAGCCGATGTGGATGCACATATTGGGCGAGTAGGTTGAGGACTCCTACTTGACGGACGGATGGGCGGGCGTGCCCAGCGTCCGCAACAACATCGCCGAATCCTCCCCGCCGTGCGACGAAGCGAGGCTGGCGTACGGCTGCGGTGGAGATGCCGTCGCCCTGACAGCGCTAGCAGCCTCGACAGTGCAATATGCACCGCCTATCGCCGCGGCAAATCATCAGGAGATATCCCCAAGATGCAGACCGCCAGCCACGTCCTCGACCGCGTTCTGGTGCTCGAGATGGTGCGCGTCACCGAAGCCGCTGCGATCGCCGCCTCCGAGCTGGTCGGCCGCGGCGACGAGAAGGCGGCGGACCACGCCGCGGTGGAAGCGATGCGCGAGGCGCTCAACAAGCTCTACCTCGACGGCACCGTGGTGATCGGCGAAGGCGAGCGCGACGAAGCGCCGATGCTCTACATCGGCGAGAAGGTGGGCGCCGCGCAGGGCAAGGGCCCCAAGATCGACATCGCGCTGGATCCGCTCGAAGGCACCACGATCTGCGCCAAGGCCGGTCCCAATGCGCTGGCCGTGCTCGCGGTGGCCGAGGAAGGCGGACTGCTCAACGCCCCCGACGTTTACATGGACAAGATCGCGGTCGGCCCCGGCTATCCCGAGGGCGTAATCGACCTCGCCAGGTCGCCGGCCGAGAACGTGCGCGCGATCGCGGCCGCCAAGGGTGTCGAGCCGCACGAGATCATCGCCTGCGTGCTCGATCGCCCGCGCCACGAGAAGCTGATCGCCGAGCTGCGCTCGATCGGCTGCGGCGTCGTGCTGATCGGCGACGGCGACGTGGCGGGCGTGATCGCCACCACCGATCCCGACACGACGATCGACGTCTACATGGGCCAGGGCGGCGCCCCGGAGGGCGTACTCGCCTGCGCAGCGCTGCGTTGCGTCGGCGGCCAGTTCAAGGGCCGGCTGCTGTTCCGCAACGACGACGAGCGCGCCCGCGCCCACAAATGGGGGATCGAGGATCTCGACAAGATCTACGACCTCACCGAGCTCGCCAAGGGCGACTGCATCTTCGCCGCCACCGGCGTGACCGACGGATCGCTGCTCGAAGGCGTCAAGCGCTTCCCGACCAAGATGACCACCGAGAGCGTGGTGATGCGCGCCAGCTCGGGCACGGTCCGCTGGGTGCGCGGCGAACACCGGATCTGAGGCAACTCTGCTCCCCTCCCTGCTCGCAGGGAGGGGTTGGGGGTGGGTGCGCGCGTCCGCGCGCCAAAAGGACTCGCGCGATTGACAGCCGCCCGGCTGCCGCCGAAACCCTGCCGGCATTCAGTCGGGAGGGTTTCGATGCGCAAACTAGGCGGTTTCCTGTTGGCTACGGCGGCACTGGTCCTGCCCTTGGCTGCGGCGCATACGCAGACCGCGCCTGCGCCCCGGCCGGCAGCGGCCGCCGCGCAGCGGCCCGCCTTCACCTATCAGGAAGTGATGGTGCCGATGCGCGACGGTGCGCGGCTCCAGACGGTGATCATCCGGCCGGTGGGCAAGCCCGGCAAGCTGCCGATGCTGCTCCAGCGCACGCCCTATGGGGTGCCGGGTGCGGCGCCGGCCAGCGTTCCCGCCTCGATGCGTTTCCTGATGGAGGATGGCTATGTGCTGGTCTTCCAGAACATGCGGGGCCAGTTCAAGTCGGACGGCGACTTCACCATGTCGATGGCGCTGAATCTCAAGGGCTCGAAGGCGGTCGACGAGGCGACCGATGCCTGGGACACGGTCGACTGGCTGGTCAGGAACGTCGCCGACAACAACGGCAAGGTGGGGATGTGGGGAGTCTCCTACCCGGGCTATGCCGCGGCGGTGGCGCTCGCCAAGCCGCACCCGGCGCTCAAGGCCGTGAGCCCGCAGGCCGCGTGGAACGACTGGTGGATCAACGACGATCTCCACCGCTACGGCGCCTTCCGCCTGTCCTATGCCACCGACTGGCTGTTCAGCCTCCAGAACAACGATCAGGGCGAGGATTTCGGTTACGGCGGCAAGGCGCCCATCGACACCTATGAATGGTTCCTGAGGCTCGGTCCGGTCGAGAACCTCGACAAGCTGCACTTCAAGGGCAGTGTGCCGATGCTCACCAACATCATCGAACACCCCGATTACGACGATTTCTGGAAGCGCCAGCGCTGGACCGAGCATCTCGGCCGCACCACGGTGCCGACGCTCCATGTTGCGGGCTTCTGGGACCAGGAGGACCCGCTGGGCACCTGGAGCATCTACGAGAAGATGGAGAGCAAGGACCCTGACGGGCTCAACATGATCGTCGGCGGGCCCTGGGCGCACGGCACCTGGCACACCAGCGGCGACAAGGTGGGCAACGTCCCGATCGGGCGCGATGCCGGGCTCGAGTTCATCCGCGACATCGAGGCGCCGTTCTTCGCCCATTGGCTGCACGGCAAGGGCAACCAGCCGAAGTTCGAAGCGAAGATGTTCCAGAGCGGTTCGTGGGAGTGGAAAAATTATCCCAAATGGCCCGCCCCCAATGCAATTGCGACCAACCTCTACCTCCAGGCTGACGGGAGCCTTTCGTTCACCGCGCCCGCCGACGGCGGATGCCGCGAATATGTCTCCGATCCGGCCAACCCCGTGCCGTTCCGCGAGCGGCCGGTCTCGCGCACCTATCCCTCGCTCGAATGGCGCTGGTGGGAAGCGGCCGACCAGCGCTTCGTCGATCATCGTCCCGACGTGCTCAGCTATGTCAGCGCGCCGCTGACCGAGGACCTGACGGTGACCGGCGACATCAACGCGAAGCTGATGGCATCGACCTCGGGCACCGACAGCGACATGGTGGTCAAGCTGATCGACGTGCTGCCCGACGATTTCGAGCCGATGAAGCGCGGCGAGCTGGGCGACTATGCCCACACCCTCAACGGCTATCAGTTTCCGATCGCGATGGAGGTGCGCCGCGGCCGCTATCTCGCGAGCAACGAACGCGCGACTCCGCTCACCCCGAACAAGGTGATCGCCTGGGACGTGCCGCTCAGGAGCCACGACCATGTCTTCAAGAAGGGGCACCGGATCATGGTGCAGGTCCAGTCGAGCTGGTTCCCGGTGATCGACCGCAATCCGCAGAAATTCGTGCCCAATATCTACAAGGCGAGGCCAGACGATTTCGTGAAGGCCACCCAGCGCGTGTGCGCGGGATCGCTGGTGACGCTGCCGGTGGTGAAGTAGCGCCTAGTCCGCCAGAAACGGCTCCGCCACTTCCCTTGGCACGCGCAGCAGCCGGCCGGTGGCGCGATCGAGCAGTGCCCAGGTGGTCCTGGCCTCGACGCGGACCTTCCCGTCGGCGCCGGTGAAACGCATGTGGCGATCGAAGCGCGCGCCGCGCGGCGGGTCGCTCACCCAGGTCTCGGCGGTGACGGTCTCGCCGTCGGAAACATTGCCGCGATAGTCGATCTCGTGCCGCGTCACGACCCAGATATAGGCGTCGCGATGCTCGGGCGGCGCGACGGCATCCCAATGGGCAACCGCCACCTCCTGAATCCACTTCACCCAGACGGCATTGTTGACGTGCCCCAGCACGTCGATGTCGTCCGGCCTCGCAGTGATGCTTGTGGTGTAGCGCGCCATGGCGTTACGCTAGCAGTTCCGAGCCCGCTTGACTCGGCGAAATACCGTTCGCCCTGAGCTTGTCGAAGGGCGCGTGCCACGGGCGATCGGCCTGCGGAACCGCGCCCTTCGACAAGCTCAGGGCGAACGGCGGAAGCCGGAGCCGGCCCTCCCCTTCACGCGGCGCGGAGTTGGAGCCCGTGCAGCCAGGCGCGCGCCGCCTTCTGCGCGGCAATGATCTCGCGCGCGGTCATGTCCTCGGCGACTTCGGCGCGGCATTGCTGCGCCTCTTCGCTGCCCGAGGAAGCGGCGATGTTGAACCATTTGTGCGCCTCGATCAGATCGACCGTCACGCCGTCGGCGCCGCTCGAATAGACCACGCCCAGGTCAAAGCACGCCCTGGCATTGCCGCGCGCCGCATCGCGCAGCCGGCGTTCGATCAGGAAAGGTACATTGTTGAGACTGTTGCCCATTGCCGCGACCCCGTTGCCGATCCCTCTGCTGCAAGGATTGGCAGGTAAGCGGCAAACAAATGGTTAACGGTGTTAACCGTGATCATTCGTATTGACGGGGATGTTGTCGATCAGCCGCGTGCCGCCGATTCGCGCCGCGGCGAGCAGGCGAAGCGGCTGGCCCGGCCGCGGCTCGCCCAGCGTCTCCGCATCGGCGAGCGCGACATAATCGACTTCGAAGCCGGCGGCGGCGAGCATCTCGCGCGCCTGGTCGAGCGCGGCATCGGCATCGCCGCCCTTGGCGATCGCACGCTCGGCGACGCCGAGCGCGCGCGGCAGTGCCACCGCGCGGGCACGATCCTCGGGCGCGAGGTAGATGTTGCGCGAGGAGAGCGCGAGCCCGTCGTCCTCGCGCTGGGTCAGGACGCCCAGGATCTCGATGCCCATGTCGAGATCGGCCACCATGCGGCGGATCACCGCAAGCTGCTGCCAGTCCTTCTCGCCGAACACCGCGACGTCAGGCCGAACCTGGTTGAACAGCTTGGTGACAACGGTGGCGACCCCGTCGAAATGGCCGGGCCGGTGCGCGCCGTCCAGCACTTCGCTCACCCCGCTCACCGAGACACTGGTCGCGAAGCCGTCGGGGTACATCACCTCGACCGGAGGCATCCACAGCAGGTCCACGCCCGCGCTGGTCAGCAGCCGTGAATCGGCCTGCTCCTTGCGCGGATATTTATCGAGGTCTTCGCTCGGGGCGAACTGGAGCGGATTGACGAAGATCGAGACGACAACCCGGTCGCCCGCGCGCCTGGCGGCTTCGACCAGCGCCATATGGCCGTCATGGAGCGCGCCCATGGTCGGCACCAGCACGACGCGCTCGCCGGCTGCGCGAAAGGCGGAGAGCGCCTCGCGGAGGTCTTCGAGGCGACGGACGGTTTGCACGCTGAAACACTTTCTATAAGACGGAAAGGGCGGCCTTCTATGTGGGCCGTGCGTCGCGATCAATAAAGGAAGTTGGGGGCTTGAGCGAAGAAGCGAAGCGGCTGCACGTCATCGTTTTCGCAAACGAGAAGGGGGGCACCGGCAAGTCCACGACGGCAGTTCACACCGCGATCGCGCTGGCCTTCCGGGGCTCGCGGGTGGCGTGTTTCGACCTGGACCATCGCCAGCGCACGCTGGGCCGCTATCTCGACAACAGGACGCAGACGATGAAGCGCACCGGCCGACCGCTGCCGATGCCCGAATATGAGACACACGACGGCGAGAGCATGGACTTTTTCGCCGAGACGCTCGACCGGCTCGGTGCGGATACCGACTATCTGGTGATCGACACGCCGGGGCGCGACGACAAGTTCGCCCGGCTTGCAGTCACCAACGCCGATACGCTGGTCACGCCGATGAACGACAGCTTCGTCGACTTCGACCTGATCGGCCACGTCGACCCCGAGACCTTTAAGGTCTCGCGCCCCAGCTTCTATTCGGAGCTGATCTGGGAATCACGCAAGCGCCGCGCCAAGGCCGATGGCGAGACGATCGACTGGGTGGTGCTGCGCAACCGCATGCAGCACATCGAGGCACGCAACATGCGCCGCGTGTCCGAGGCGATCGACCAGCTCTCGAAGCGCGTCGGCTTCCGGGTGATCTCGGGGCTCTCGGAGCGCGTGATCTACCGCGAGCTCTTCCCCCAGGGGCTGACGATGCTCGATTCGCGCGAGTTCGGCGAGATGGGGCTCAGCCATGTCGCCGCGCGGCAGGAGCTGCGCGAGATGATGGCCGGGCTCGCGCTGCCCGAGCCCGTCATGCCGCTGTTCGCCTGAGGCCGCGATGGCCAAGGCGATCCTTGCCGCGCTGATCCTGTTCGCGATCTATCAGCTTTTTCTGAAGCCCAAGGCGAAGCCGCGGGCGCCGCGCATGCCCGAGGCCGAGGCGCGCGCAGTGCTGGGCGTGGGTGCCGATGCCGATGCCGAGGCGATCCGCGCCGCGCACCGCCGGCTCGTCTCGGTGGTGCACCCCGACAAGGGCGGATCGGCCGAGCTCACTCGCCGGATCAACGCCGCGCGAGACACGCTGCTCAAATAATCCCGCGCTTTCGTCCGGGCGCCCCGGGCGTGCGACGACGGGACGCAGCTTGTTGCGCCGCCGCAATTGAACTTTCACACGCCATGGGGAATTACGCGGTGCAACATTTCCCGGAGGCATCATGACGCATCGTTTCGATCCCACTTCCTTGCGCGAGTACGACATCCGCGGAATCGTGGGGAAGACGCTGGGCCCGGACGACGCGCGCGCGATCGGACGCGGCTTCGCGACGCTGCTGCGCCGCGCGGGCGGCACGCGCGTCGCAGTGGGCCGCGACGGCCGCACCTCCTCGCCCGAGCTCGAGGCGGCGCTGGTCGAGGGGCTCACTGCATCGGGCTGCAACGTCGTCCGCGTCGGCATGGGCCCAACCCCGATGCTCTATTATGCCGAAGCGACGCTCGAGGTGGACGGTGGCATCCAGATCACCGGCAGCCACAATCCGGGCAACTACAACGGCTTCAAGATGGTGTTCCAGCACCGCCCCTTCTTCGGCGAGGACATTCAGACGCTGGGCCGCATGGCCGCCGAAGGCGACTGGGAGGAAGCCGAGACCCCCGGCACCGTGACCGACTATGACATTGTCGACGCCTATGTCGGCCGGCTCGTCGCGGGCTATGCCGGCGGCGCCTTTCGCATCGGCTGGGACACCGGCAACGGCGCGGCAGGGCCGGTGATCGAAAAGCTCGTCCAGCAGCTTCCGGGCGAGCATTTCACGCTCTTCACCGAAGTCGACGGCAATTTCCCCAACCACCACCCCGATCCCACCGAGGAAAAGAACCTCGCCGATCTCAAGAAGCTCGTCGCGGAGAAGCAGCTCGATTTCGGCCTCGCCTTCGACGGCGACGGCGACCGGCTGGGCGCGATCGACGGCCAGGGCCGCGTGGTGTGGGGCGACCAGATCCTCTCGATCCTCGCCGAGCCGCTGCTCAAGGCAGAGCCGGGCGCGACGGTGATCGCCGACGTCAAGGCGAGCCAGGCGCTCTACGACCGCGTGGCGGAGCTCGGGGGCGAGCCGGTGATGTGGAAGACGGGGCACAGCCTGATCAAGACCAAGATGAAGGAAACGCATGCGCCGCTCGCCGGCGAGATGAGCGGCCACATCTTCTTCGCCGACATCTTCTACGGCTATTACGGCTATGACGATGCGCAGTTCGCCGCCGTCCAGCTGATCCGGGCCGTGCATTCCACCGGCAAGTCGATGACGCAGCTCAAGGACGAGATGCCGGCGATGATCAACACGCCGGAAATGCGCTTCCAGGTCGACGAATCGCGCAAGTTCGCAGTGATCGACGAAGTGCTCGCGCGGCTCGAGGCCGAAGGCGCTGAGGTCAACCGCACCGACGGCGCGCGCGTGAACACACCCGACGGCTGGTGGCTGCTGCGCGCATCGAACACGCAGGACGTGCTCGTCGCGCGCGCCGAGGCGAAGAGCCAGGAAGGGCTCGACCGGCTGATGGCGCAGATCGACGCGCAGCTCGCCGCGAGCGGGCTCGAGCGGGGTCCCCAGGCGGGACATTAAATCGCTGTAAGCGCGTTGCTCCGGCGGCGCCGCGCGGCATAACCTCCCTTCGCCGGCGACGGCGTCGGCGAAGGGGGAATCATGATCCTGACTGCGATCGCGCTGACGCTCGCTGCGCCGGCCTGCCAGAAATACGACGCCGCGCTGCCGCGCCAGCTTGCCGGATGGATTCGCGGGGGACGTGATTTCGACACCGGCCATGCCGTCACGCTGCCACAGCGGCGGGGGTCGGTTCGCACCAGCGTGACGATCCGCAAGGCGGGCACCTATGGCATCGCCATCGATCAGCCCGGTTGGATCGACGTGGCGCCGAATGGCGGCAAACCGCTCCGCTCGGTTGCCGACGGGAGCGGCCCCGATTGCTCGACGATCCGCCGGATCGTCCGCTATCGCCTCAAACCCGGGACCTATCGCATCGCCGTGAGTCGGCTTAAGGGGAGCCGAGCGCGCCTGATGCTGGTGCGATACTGATTCTCCCAAGGGGCCGACATGAAGTTCTTCGCCGACACCGCCGACACCGCCGATATCCGCGACCTCGCCGATGCGGGGCTGCTCGACGGCGTGACCACCAATCCCTCGCTGATCCACAAGGCGGGCCGCGACTTCCTCGAAGTGGTGAAGGAAATCTGCGGAATCGTGCCTGGCAAGCCGGTGTCGGCCGAAGTCGTCGCGCTCGATTACGACACGATGATGAAGGAAGCCGAGGTCGTGCGGAAGATCGCCGACAATGTCGCAGTCAAGGTGCCGCTGACGATCGACGGCCTCAAGGCGTGCAAGGCGCTCACCGACGACGGCACGATGGTCAACGTCACCTTGTGCTTCTCGGCGAACCAGGCGCTGCTGGCCGCCAAGGCAGGCGCGACCTTCATCTCGCCCTTCGTCGGGCGCCACGACGACATCGGCTATCCGGGCATGGACCTGATCGCCGACATCCGCACGATCTACGACAATTATGCCTTCGACACTGAGATCCTGGTCGCCTCCGTGCGCAATCCGATCCACGTGCTCGAGGCCGCCAAGATCGGCGCCGACGTGATGACCGCACCGCCTTCGGTGATCAAGCAGCTCGTCAAGCATCCGCTCACCGACAACGGCATCAAGGCGTTCCTCGCCGATTGGGAAAAGACCGGCCAGAAGATCGGCTGACCCCCTCTCCCTCTCCCCTTGTGGGAGAGGGAGGGAGCCGACGAAGTCGGCGGAAGGGTGAGGGGATCGGATGTAGGGGCAAGCAGGCCCCTCACCCTTCCCACCACCTCCGGCGGCGGACCCCTTCCCTCTCCCACAAGGGGAGAGGGAGAGCTATGCTCCCCCAATGTCCGAACGCCCCCTCCCGCTGCTCTACGCCGAGCATCTCGCGCGCGACCGGCGGCGATCGGCGCACACCGTGCGCGCCTACGAGGGGACCGCGGTGCGGCTGGTGGCGTTCCTCCAGTCGCATTGGGGCGGGCCGGTGACGCGCGAGGCGCTGGCGCAGGTCGTCGCCGCCGACCTGCGCGCTTTTCTGGCACAGCGTCGAAACGAAGGGCTGGGCAATGCATCGGCCGCGCGCGAGCTTTCGGCAGTCCGCGGTTTCCTAAAGTTCGCCGCGGGTGCTGGCGCGGAGCTGCCGCGATTGCGCGGGCCGCGCGTCAAGAAAGGCGTGCCGCGCCCGATCTCGCCGCAAGAAGCGGTGTCGCTCGCCGAGACCGTATCCGAGGAAGCAAGCGAGCCGTGGCTCGCGGCGCGCGACTGGGCGGTGCTGCTGCTACTCTACGGCGCCGGGCTGCGCATCGGGGAGGCCGTCGCGCTAACCGGGGCGGTGCTTCCGCTCGGCGAAACCATGCGCGTCACCGGCAAGCGCGACAAGACGCGCACGGTGCCTCTGCTCCCCCAGGTGCGTGAGGCGATCGAGGACTATGCCAGGCTATGCCCCTATGGCACCTCGCGCGACGCGCCGCTGTTCCGCGGCGCCAAGGGCGGGCCGCTGCCGCCGGGCGTGATCCGCAAATCGGTGCGCCGCGCGCGCACCGCGCTCGGCCTTCCCGAACGCACCACGCCGCATGCCCTGCGCCACAGCTTCGCGACGCATCTGCTCGGCCGCGGCGCCGATCTGCGCGCGCTTCAGGAGCTTCTCGGCCATGCCAGCCTCAGCTCGACGCAAATCTACACCGCGGTCGACGCCGCACATCTGCTCGACGTCTATCGCAACGCACACCCGCGCGCGTGAGCGCCGGCATGGCGCGCCGTTCCCGGTTGCAGAATAGGATTGGTCTGCTGGCATCGCGCGAACTTCGTGAACTTTGGTGAAGTTCGGAGTCGTTCAGCCCGGATCGCGCCGCTTCGTTTCGGCTTTGCCGGAGCATCGCTAGGTTCGATCAGCGCGCGGCTTCCAGGTGAACACGCGCCAGAGGTAGATAGCGAGCCCCAGCACCACCGCGGCGATGATCGCAGTCGTCATCCAGCGCTCGATCTCGTCGAACCAGGTGCCGAGCCCGAGCCCAACGGCGACGAGCAGCGTGTTCCAGATCAGGCTGCCCGCGGCGGTGTAGAGCAGGAAACGGCCGAGCGGCATGTGCATCAGCCCGGCGGGAATCGAGATCACCGTACGCCCGAACGGCAGGAACCGGAATACGAACACCGTCGCGCCGCCCCAGCGATCGAAATAGCGGCGGAAGCGCTCGACATCCTCCCATTCGATCGTGAGCCAGCGGCCCCAGCGGTCGACCATCGGGCGCAGCCGCTTGTATCCGAGCCGCCGGCCGACCTCCCACCAGAAGAGGTTGCCGACGACCGTGCCTGCGGTGCCGACCAGCACCAGCGGCACGAACGCCATCCGCCCCTGCGCGACGGCGATGCCCGCCATCCCCATGATCGCTTCCGAAGGGATCGGGGGGACGATATTCTCGAGCATCATCAGGAAGAAGATGCTCCAATAGCCCCAGTCGAGCCAGCCGGTCACGGCCTGGCCCTCAGCCGCGTGCCGCGACGCGCGCCTCGATCGCTTCCCAGATGCGCGCAGCGGTGTCGGTGCCGTTGAACCGATCGATCGCCACGATTCCTGTGGGCGAGGTCACGTTGATCTCGGTGAGCCATTCGCCTCCGATAACGTCGATGCCCACGAAAAGGAGCCCGCGGCGCTTGAGTTCGGGGCCCAGTGCGGCGCAGATTTCCTTCTCCTTGTCGGTAAGCTCGGTCCGTGCAGCCGATCCGCCGACGGCGAGGTTCGAACGGATCTCGCCTTCGCCGGGGATGCGGTTGACCGCTCCCGCGACTTCGCCGTCGACCAGCACGATCCGCTTGTCGCCCTGCGCTACCGACGGAAGGAAGGCCTGCACCATGTGCGGCTCGCGGTAAGCGGTGTTGAACACCTCGATCAGCGAAGCGAGGTTCGCGCCCTCGCGCCCGACCTTGAAGATTGCCTTGCCGCCGTTGCCGTGGAGCGGCTTGACGACGATCTCACCATGTTCGGCAAGGAAGGCGCGCGCCTCCTCCAGGCTGCGCGTCACCAAAGTCGGCGGCATGAAACGCGCATAATCGAGCACGAAGATCTTCTCGGGCGCGTTGCGCACGCTGGCGGGATCGTTGACCACCAAGGTGCGGTCGGCGATCCGCTCGAGCAGATGCGTGGCGGTGATGTAGCCGAGGTCGAAGGGCGGGTCCTGGCGCATCAGCACCACATCGGCCTGATCGCCTAGGTCGAGCTTCACCGGATCGCCGAAGGCGAAGTGGTTTCCCTCGACGCGCTGCACGCGCACCGGATGCGCGCGCGTCCAGACGCGACCATCGGAATAGTTCAGGTCCTCGGGCGCGTAGTGGTAGAGCATGTGCCCCCGCGCCTGCGCCGACAGCATCAGCGCGAAGGTCGAGTCCCCGGCGATGTTGATTGCGTCGAGCGGATCCATCTGCACGGCGACGGTGAGGTTCGGCACGCTAATCTTCTCCTCCGTTCGCCCTGAACCCATCGGAAGGCGCTCCCCGGTCACGGAGGCGGGCTTCGACAAGCTCAGCCCGAACGGGGCTTGGGCCCGGGCGATGTAGGAGGCGCGTTGCCGCTTGTCATCCGATCCAGGCATTCTCGATGTGGCGCGGCGGCATCCGCGGGGCGATCAGCACCACGTCGATGCGAATGTCGTCGCCGGGGCCGGCGAAGCGCGGCATCAGATATTCTGCAGCCGCCGCAACGCGGGCGAGTCGGCGCTCGTCGATCGCGAAATCGAGCTCTGCGCCAGTGGCGCGCGTCTTCACCTCGACGAAGGCGATCAGATTGCCGCGGCGCACGACCAGATCGACTTCGCCCACCGGTGTGCGCACGCGCCGTTCGAGGATGCGCCAGCCCTTGAGCCGCAGCCACCAGCCAGCCATCCGCTCGCCGCGCCGGCCCGAAGCCTCGGCAGCGCGGCGGTCTCTCACGCTTTCATTTCCATCGCCCTGGCGTAGAGCGCCCTGCGATCGAGCCCCAGCCGCTTCGCCACCTCGCCCGCGGCCTTGGAGGCCGGAAGACGAGTGAGCGCCTCGGCAAGCGCTGCGTCCGCGTCCTCGGCGCTCGCGGGCGGCGCTTCGCCGGGCGGAGCGACCACCACGACGATCTCGCCCTTGGGCGGCGTCTCGGCATAGCGCGCGGCAAGCATCGAGAGGGTACCGGTCACGCATTCTTCGAAGCGCTTGGTGATCTCGCGCGCCACTGCTGCCTCACGATCCCCCAGCCCTTCCGCCAGTGCGCCAAGGCAGGCAGCGAGCCGCGGTCCCGATTCGTAGAGCACCAGCGTCGCCCGGACCGATGCGATCTCGGCGATTGCCTCTGCACGCGCCTGCGCCTTGGCGGGGAGGAAGCCGAGGAAGAAGAAGCGATCTGTCGGAAGCCCGGCCAGCGTCAGCGCGGCAATCGCAGCGCAGGGTCCGGGAATCGTCGTGACCGCATGGCCTGCTGCGCGGGCATCGCGCACCAGCTTGAAGCCCGGATCGGAAATCAGCGGCGTCCCCGCGTCCGACACCAGCGCCACGACTTCGCTCGCCATCCGCGCGATCAGCCCGGGGCGCACCGAATCGGCGTTGTGATCGTGATACGGCGTCATCCGCCCCTTTGCGCCGAGATGCCGGAAAAGCCCGGCTGTCACACGCGAGTCCTCGACCGCAACAATATCGGCGTTCATCAGTACTTCAGCCGCGCGCGGGCTTAGGTCGCCGAGATTGCCGATCGGTGTCGCGACGATGTAGAGGCCGGGCGCAAGAATAGAGTTCATCGGGGAGTGTCATGGCAGAGGCTATAGGGAAACCGCAACCGGGGCTTTGGGCGGTGCTCCGCCGCGCAGCGATCGGCGCGACGATGCTGCTCGCCGCCTGCTCGACCGGCCCGCGCGTCGTTCCGAAGGCCGAGCGCCCACCCGCGGCAGACCGTCCGGTCGCTCCCCCGCCGATCGAGCCGGGCCTGCCGCAGGACGTCCAGCGCCATCGCATCGCGCTGCTGGTGCCGCTCACGGGCGAGAATGCCGGGGTTGGCAAGTCGCTCCAGAACGCCACGCAGCTCGCGATCCTCGACACGCGCAACGACGCGATCCGGATCACCACCTACGATACTGCGGCGGCGGGCGGCGCGGCAGCCGCGGCGCAGCAGGCGATCGCCGACGGCAACCGGCTGATCCTGGGACCGCTGCTCGCTGACGATGCGCGCGCAGTCGCCCCGATTGCGCGCCGGGCCCGCGTGCCGGTGCTGAGCTTCTCGAACGACGCGAGCGCCGCCGGCAACGGCACCTATCTGCTCGGCTATGCGCCGGGCCAGTCGATCGAGCGCGTCGTGCGCTATGCCAAGGGAACCGGCGTCACCGATTTCGTCGGGCTGATCCCCTCGGGCCTGTACGGCGAGCGTGCCTCGACGGCCTTCCTGCGATCCGTCGAGCAGGCCGGCGGCAAGGTGCTCGCACTGGAGACGTTCGACGCGCGGCCGGGATCGCTCACCGGCGCCATCGCGCGGATCAATCGTTCGCCCTATCAGGCGGTGCTGATCGCGGGCAGCGCACAAAGCGCGGTCACCGCCGTCCCGGCGATCCGCCGCGCGCCCGCCGGCAAGGCGGCGCGCGTGCTCGGCACCGAGCTGTGGAACACCGATTCGTCGATCGGGTCCAAGACCGCACTCAACGGTGCCTGGTTCGCGAGCGTGCCAGACAATTATTACCGCCAGTATGCGACCAAGTACCGCGCACGCTTCGGCGCCGCGCCGTACCGGCTTTCGACGCTCGGCTATGATGCGGTGCTGCTCACGGTCCGCATCGCGCGCGACTGGCGGCCCGGCAGCGAGTTCCCCGAGCGGCGGCTGACCGATGCCGACGGCTTTGCGGGGCTCGACGGCGCCTTCCGCTTCGGCCGCGACGGCATGGCCGAACGCGCGCTGGAAGTGCAGGAAATCCGCGGCGGCACCACGGTGACCGTCTCGCCTGCGCCGTCCAATTTCGCAGGGAATTGAGACGCCCCGCTTCGAGCGACCGGCAGGAACTCCGTTGGCTTTACGCGACCACCAGCTCGCGCAGAATAGCCTCCAGCACGGGCATACCGGCATCGGTCACCCGCAGGCGCGTTCCTTCGCGCATGACCAGCCTCTGCGCTTCCAGCCTCTCGAGCGCGCGGGTGTCGATCGGCGGGGGTGAACTTGCCAGTGCTTCGATTCGCATCAGGTCGATTCCCTCGCCCAGCCGCAGTCCCATCAGCAGCGCTTCCACTGCCTGCTCCTGCGGCGTGAGCGGGTCCTCGCGTTCGATGCCGTGGCGGTTGCGCTCGACGGCGGCGATCCAATTCTCGGGCTTCTTGCGGCGGAGCGTCGCCATGCCGCCGCGGCGCCCGTGCGCGCCGGGGCCCACGCCGGCATAATCGCCGTAACGCCAATAGGTCAGGTTGTGCCGGCTCTCGGCACCCTTCCGGGCGTGATTCGAGATCTCATAGGCGGGCAGCTCCGCCGCGGCGGTGATCGCGCGGGTCGCTTCGAACAGGTCGGCAGCGGCGTCCGAGTCATAGGCCGCGAGCTCGCCCTTTTCGAACAGCGTGGCGAAGCGGGTGCCCGGCTCGATCGTGAGCTGGTAGAGCGAGAGATGCTCGGTGCCGAAGCCGATCGCGCGCTCGAGCTCGGCGATCCAGCCGGCCAGCGTCTGCTTGGGGCGCGCATAGATGAGATCGAAGCTGACGCGGCCGAACGCCGCCTGCGCGGTCTCCAAGGCCCCCAGCCCTTCGCGAACTCCATGGGCGCGGCCGAGGAAGGCCAGCGCTTCGTCGTCGAGCGCCTGCAGTCCGAGCGATACCCGGTTTACCCCCGCGGCGGCGAGATCGGCGAAGCGCGCCGCCTCAACCGAGGAAGGGTTGGCTTCGAGGGTGATCTCGATTCCTGGCTCGAAACCCCAGTGGTGCTCGGCCGCGGCGATCACTGCCTCCACCGTCTCCGGCGGCATCAGCGAGGGCGTGCCGCCGCCGAAGAAGATCGAGCCGAGCCGCCGCCCGGGCAGCGCGGTGGCCTCGTGCGAAAGATCGGCGAGCAGCGCCTCGCGCCACAGTGCCTGGTCCACGGATGCCCGGACGTGGCTGTTGAAGTCGCAATAAGGGCATTTCGAGACGCAGAAGGGCCAGTGCACATAAAGTGCGAGGGGGGATGCGTCTGTCATGAAACCAGCGGCTGGGGCGGCGGGCGCGAGAGGCGACCTCTCGGTCTGATGCCTGGTGCGAGTGGAGCGGGTAACGGGAATCGAACCCGTGTATTCAGCTTGGAAGGCTGCTGCACTACCATTGTGCTATACCCGCCCAACCGCGCGCCGAGTGCCACAAGCACCCGGGTGCGGTCAACATAATGCGGCACCGGAGAGTTGCAATTGGGGCTGGTCACTTCGTTCGATAATGATATGTTACATTATCACGATAGGAGAGATGCCATGTCCAGGCCTGTTCGTGTCGCCGACCCCGTTCCCTTCAGCGAGATCAACGTCACGCCTTTCATCGACGTGATGCTGGTGCTGCTGATCGTGATGATCCTGAGCATCCCGGTCGCTACCCACAAGATCCCCATAGACTTGCCCAGCGGGGATATCCCGGCGGGGCCGCAGCAGCCGCCGCATCAGCTCGCAATCGATCGCGCGGGCATGCTCTATTGGGATGGAGCCCGCGTTACCGATTCGCAGGCGCGCGAACGGCTCGCCGAAGTCGGCCGTGATCCGCGCGGGGTGCTCCATATGAACACTGACCCGGAGGCACGTTACGCACGCTTCGATGCCGTGCTGGCAGACGTGAAGCGCGCCGGCGTCGATCGCCTCGGCTTCATCGGACATCGCCCGCTCGACGATTGAGGAACGTGCATCGGGGCTCCGCGTTTGTTACGATCCCGAACGGACCCGGAGAACCCCGATGCGCCTGACTTCCGCCTTGAGGCCCAGTCCCATGAACCGCAACGGCCGGGACGGAGCGGGTTCGTGGGTCTGGGGCTTAGCCGCCGCCGGCCTCCTCGCCGCTTGCTCGCAGGAGCCTGCCGAGAACATGGTTTCCGGCAATGTGGCCGGTGCCTCGAACGCGACCGAAGCTGTGGCCGACGCCGGGAACGCTCTGCCCACCGAGCCAGCCGCGACGCTCGAGCCGCTCCAGCCGCCCGCTCCCGGCGAACCCGGCGGGCTCGACAATGATACGACGCCGATCGCCGAAGGCCCGATCGCCGAAGAGAGCGCGCAGGGCGCTGCGCAGGTGGTCCAGAGCTATTACGCGCTGATCGAATCGGGCCGCTATCGTCAGGCCTGGAACCTGTGGGACAATGGCGGCCGCGCGTCCGGCATGACGCCGCAGGCGTTCGCCGCCAGCTTCAACCGCTACTCCGAATATCACGCCAACATCGGCGCCCCAGGCCGGATCGATGCGGGTGCCGGGCAACGCTATGTGACGGTGCCGGTGCAGGTCTATGGCCGCCTCAAGGACCGCAACCGCCCGTTCAACATGCGCGGCAGCGTCACGCTCCACCGCGCGGGCGACATCGACGGCGCCACCGCCGAGCAGCGCCGCTGGCGGATCAGCAGCACCGACCTCAAGCCGCGTCCGGGCGAGCCCAGCCCGGCCCCGGCCGAGGACAACCGCTCGACCGCCAACTATCGCTGCGTGGACGGAACCCGGCTGGTGGCGCGCTTCGATCCGGACAACGATCGCGTCACCGTCTCCCGCGGCGACACTGTGCTGGCTACGCTGCGCGGCCAGCCGACCGGATCGGGCATCCACTATACCGGTGGCGGCTATGACCTGCGCGGAAAGGGCACCGCGATGACATGGACCGCGCCCAGCCAGCCGCCGATCGCCTGCACCGCGATCGTGCGGTGAGCGCCTAGCTGGCCTCGCGCACCAGCAGCTTGTCGATCTTGCGGCCGTCCATGTCGACGATCTCGAAGCGCCAGCCCTGCTCGACGAAGTCCTCGCCTTCGTTGGGCAGGTGCTTGAGCACCGCGAGCGCGAGCCCCGCGACCGTGGCATAGTCGCGGTCCTCGGGCAGATCGATTCCCAGCCGCTCGGCGAGCGCGTCGGCGGGCATTTGCCCCGAGACGAGCAGCGACCCGTCTTCGCGCACCACCACCTTGGGATGATCGCCGGGTTCGGTGTCCGAAGCGAAGTCGCCCGCGATCGCCGCGAGCAAGTTGGCAGGCGTCACGATCCCCTCGAAATGGCCGTATTCGTCGTGAACGAGCCCCATCGGCACTTCGGCGCGGCGCAATGCCCCGAGCGCGTCCATCGCGTCGACCTGATCGGGAAGCACCGGCGCGGCGCGCATCAGCTTGCGCAGGTCGAGCGGCTCGCCACGGAACAGCGCCGCGGCAATATCGCGCGACTGGACCACGCCGATCACCGAATCCACCGATCCTTCCGCCACCGGCAGCCGCGTGTGCGGCGTTTCGAGCAATGCCGCACGGATGCCCGCATCGTCGAGGTCGACGTCGAGCCAGTCGACATCGGTGCGCGGCGTCATCACTTCGCGCACCGGACGGTCGGCGAGCCGAACCACGCCCGAGATGATCGAGCGCTCATGCTCCTCGATCACGCCGGATCGCGATGCCTCGGCCACGATCAGGTGCAGTTCCTCGGCCGTCACGCGATTTTCCGATTCGCGGTTGAGCCCCAGGAGGCGAAAGATCAGCGCGCTCGTCGAATCGAGCAGCCACACGACCGGCGCGGTGATCTTGCTGAGCCAGAACATCGGAATCGCCATCGCCGCGGCGATCGGCTCGGGCGAGCGCAGCGCGAACTGCTTGGGCACCAGCTCGCCGATCACCAGGCTGGCGTAGGTGGTGGCGCCAATCACGAGCGTGAGCCCCAGCGTGTGCGCCAGCTCGGCGCCGATCCCCAGCCCGGCCAGCCGCTGCGCAACCGGTTCGCCAAGGCTCGCGCCCGAATAGGCGCCCGAGACGATGCCGATCAGCGTGATGCCGATCTGCACGGTGGAGAGGAACTTGCCGGGATCGGATGCCAGGCGGATCGCCATCGCAGCGCCGCGATTGGTCCGCGCCATCCCTTCCATCCGAGCGGGGCGCGCCGAAACGATCGCAAGCTCGGACATCGAGAAAAGGCCGTTGATGGCGATCAGCACGAGGATGATCGCAACGTCGATCCAGGGGAAAGGGTCGTCCATGGTGAGGGGGCACCTCATAGCCGCACCCGCCGTCACCACACAATGGCCGTAGCGCAGCCGGCCACCTCCATCAGTCATTGCAGGTTCAGTGCGTAAGCGGAACAATGGCAGCAGGCGGCGTGTTCCTCCGCCGTAGGGGTAATGTTCTGGGAGAAAGTCAGTCATGAACAGGGCCGGAAAAACTCTGATCATCGCCGCGCTGGCGGCAACCACCATCACCGCGGGGTGCGTGACCGATCCGGTCACCGGGGAGAAGCGGATCTCGAAGACCGCGCTCGGCGGCATCGGCGGCGCGTTCGGCGGCTATCTGCTCGGCGACATCATCGGCGGCCGCAACGATCGCACCGCCAAGATCATCGGCGCCGGGATCGGCGGCCTCGCGGGCGCGGGCATCGGCAACTACATGGACCGGCAGGAGCGCGAACTGCGCGAGAGGACGGCCGGCACCGACGTGGACGTGATCCGCCAGGGCGACGATCTGCTGCTGCGCATGCCCTCCGGCATCACCTTCGCGACCAACGAAGCGATCATCCAGCCGCAGTTCCGCCCCACGCTCGATCAGGTCGCCAGCGTGCTCCAGCAGTACAACCAGACCTATATCGACGTGTACGGCCACACCGATTCGACCGGCAGCGACGCCTATAACCAGGCGCTGTCCGAGCGCCGCGCGCAATCGGTGGCCGGATATCTGTCGTCGCACGGCATCCAGAGTGCGCGGATCGGCACCCGCGGCTTCGGCGAAACCCAGCCGATCGCATCCAACGACACCGAGGAAGGCAAGGCGGCGAACCGCCGCGTCGAGATCAAGGTCGTGCCCGTCCGGCAGACCGACTTGAACTGACCGTTCGCCTCGAGCCCTCTTCCTCCCGGGGAGGGGGCTCAACCACGCCGTTCCCGGAAGAAGTCGCGAAGGAGGGCAGCCGCCTCCGCCTCGCCGATCCCAGGGTATATCTCGGGCCGGTGATGGCATGTCGGCTGGGCGAAGAAGCGCGGGCCGTGCTCTACGGCGCCGCCTTTGGGATCACTCGCGCCATAGTAAAGCCGGGCAATCCGCGCATGGGCGATCGCTCCTGCGCACATTGCGCAGGGCTCCAGCGTTACCCACAGGTCGCATTCCTCGAGCCGTTCGCGCCCCAGCAGCCGTGCGCCCTCGCGGATCACGCGCATTTCGGCATGTGCGGTGGGATCGCTGAGCGTGCGCGGGGCATTGGCCGCAGCGACGATCACCTCGCCGCCACGCACCAGCACCGCACCCACAGGCACCTCGCCGGCATGCGCCGCAGCCTCGGCAGCGTCGAGCGCAGCGCGCATCGGGGCAGGAAGCGGAAACATGACGAGCGGCTTAGCGGCTCGCCTGAGCGCCGTCACCTTCAGGCGGCGGCGGGTTCCGGCGCAGGCTCGGCGCGCAGCACGATCCACAGCGCATAGATCATGCCGGGCACGAACCCCAGAACGGTGAGCCCGCAGGCGATCAGGAATTCGGCGCCAGGCCCGCGGGCCAGATAGGCGCCGAGCGGCGGCAGCAGCGCCGCGGCGGCGATTCGGCCCGGGCTCGCGCTCATCGGGCCGCCGGGGTGGGCGAAGCGCCCGCCTGCCGCACTTCGATCGTCGGAACCGACACGGTCTTGTTGGTCATTTCCACCACCGGCACCTGGACCGTCTCGTTCTCGGTACCCACTGCGACGCTGCCCGTCTCGGCCTTGAACTTGGGGAGCTGGCCGCCGTCGACGCGCACGCTGGGCAGCGTGGCGCCCTGCTCCTGCTCGACGCGAATCATGCCCAGCGACATGAGCACCACCACCGCCAGCAGGACGAGGCCGATCAGAACCAATAATATGCGCATCGCGTGCCGTCCCTCTTTCGAATCGCTTGCGCAACCAACGCCCCATGCACCATTGAAGTTGCAGCGCCCGGCGTGCCACCGGCGGGGAATCGGTTGACGTGTCCTCGCAATGGGGGTATCGGCGCGGCCTTTCCGGCTCCAAGGCGTTCTTGGGGCCAAACTCAGGATTTGAAGCGATGTCGCGCATTTGCGAGCTGACCGGCAAGGGCCGGCAGGTGGGACACAACGTCTCCCACGCCAACAACAAGACCAAGCGGACCTTTCTGCCCAACCTGCAGAACGTGACGCTGATCTCGGACGCGCTCGGCAAGAGCGTACGCCTGCGCGTCTCGACGCACGGCCTGCGTTCGGTGGAGCATGTCGGCGGTCTCGACAACTGGCTGCTCAAGACCAGCGACGACGATCTGTCGCTGCGTGCGCGCCGCCTGAAGCGCGAAGTGCGCAAGGCAGCCGCCGGCGCCCCGGCCGCGGCCTAATTCCCTTTCTCCGGCTCGCTCGGAAGCGCGAGCCGGAACTTCAGCAGAAGCGACTTCTCCCAGAATTGGGAATTGTCGTCGGAGACGATCCACACGATCGTCTCCGTTTTTTCGCGTGTCACCGCGATCCCCTCGAAATTGTCGTGCAGCAGCGGCGCCGCCAGCGTCGCGATCTCGCGTCCATGCAGCGTCGCGCCTTCCGAGAGCCCGTTCAGATCCACGATCGTCAGCTTGGCGGTGAACAGCGTGCGAGGGGAGAAGTCGCGGTTGAGCATGAGCAGCCGGCCATCAGGCAGCTCGGCGACGTCGACGGGATTGTAGCCGGGCGGCGGCACATAGGCGAAGCGCATCGGCGGCGGTCCCGGCTCGGTCGGGTCACCCGCAAACCGCAGCCCCACGCGCGCATTGCGCTGCTCCATGGGCCAGCGCTGCTCGGAAAACACCAGGAACGCTCCGTTGCGGAGCCGCACCATCGCCTCGGCACCGCCGGCGACCTGCCATTTCCGCATCGCCCTGGGGCGTGCCCCCCGCTCGACGCGCCCGAGCGTCGAATCATAGCGCCAGATCGCGTTGGTGCCCTCGAACCCCACCCACATCCGCCCGCTCGCAGGATCGCGCGTGAGCGATTCCGCATCGCGGTCCAGCTTGCGCCAGCCGGTACCGGGGCCCGGCAGATCGCCATAGGCAAGCGCGAACGGGCGCAAGTCTTTGCCCATGCGGAACCGGACGATGTTGCCGGCGTCGCTGATCAGGGTGAACTGGTCGCCGTCGACCGCGATCGCCGAGAAGCCGCCGAAGGCGCGGTCGCGGCTCGTCAGCTGCAGTCCGCCAAGATAGACGAGCGCCCCGGCACGAGTCAGCGCCGGATCGGACGGGCTGAGCGCCACCGGAGTCGCGCGCATCGGCGCGGAATTGCCCAGGATATCCCGGATATGTTCGTCCGAGCTCGACAACGGGAGCAGCGCGAGGGCGGAGAGCAGCAGCGGAAGACGCATTGCCGCTCCTCATAGCGATTGGCCGGCCCCGAACCAGTGTCCGGAAGATGAATGCCAGATGACCGGTACGTTCAGCGAACGATCACCAGGCGTCAACTATTCGTTAACCCCTAGTTTGCGTACCCCCGCCCTCCTGTCGCGTATCGAGGGCCAGGGCCGGTTCCCTAACGGGAGCCGGCCCTTCGCATTTCAGTACATGTGCTGGCCGCCGTTGATCGACAGCGTCGATCCGGTGACGAAGCCCGCTTCCTCAGAGCACAGGAAGGCTACGCCGCGCGCGATCTCGCTCGCCTGGCCCAGCCGGCCGACGGGGATCTTGGCGACGATCTTCTCGAGCACGTCGGCGGGAACCGCTGCCACCATGTCGGTATCGATGTAGCCGGGTGCGATCGCATTGACGGTCACGCCTGCGCGTGCGCCTTCCTGCGCCAAGGCCTTGGTGAAGCCGTGGATGCCCGATTTGGCGGCCGCATAGTTGACCTGGCCGTATTGCCCCGCCTGGCCGTTGATCGAGCCGATGTTGACGATGCGGCCCCATTTGCGGTTGCGCATGCCGGGGAACACCGCGTGCGCCATGTTGAAGCAGCCGCCCAGGTTGATGCGGATCACTTCTTCCCACATGGCCGGGGTCATCTTGAGGATCGTGCCATCGCGAGTGATGCCCGCGTTGTTGACGAGCACGTCGACCGGGCCGAGCTCGGCCTCCACCTGGCGGACGCCCTCGGCACAGGCAGCATGATCGCCGACGTCCCATTTGAACGAGCGGATCCCGGTGCGCTCGGTAAAGGCCCGCGCCTTCTCCTCATTGCCGGCGTAGTTGGCAGCGACCGTCATCCCGGCATCCTTGAGCGCGAGGCTGATCGCCTCGCCGATGCCGCGGGTTCCGCCCGTCACGATCGCCACGCGTGCCATATGCCATCCTCTCCTCTTTGCTCTGCCTGACGCTAGGGCAGGCAGGGGTCGATACTCAAGCGGATCACTGGGCTTAGATCGAATTTTTGCCCCGAGGCGCCGCCTAGGAACAGTTTGTTACAGAATGGAAGCCGTCGAGCGGCAGAGCGGCTTCCTAGATCCAGCCCGCCAGTTCGCGCCCCAGGATCGTCCGGAGCATCGCGACACCGGGCTCGCCTGCATTGAGGCACGGTAGATAGGCGAAATGCGTGCCGCCCGCCGCTACGAACGTCTCGCGCCCGCGGATCGTGAGCTCCTCGAGCGTCTCGACGCAGTCGGCCGAGAAGCCCGGCGCGACGATCGCCACCTTCTTCACGCCGCGCCCGGGCAGATCGCCGAGCACCGTGTCCGTCGCAGGTTCGAGCCATTTTGCGCGGCCGAAGCGCGACTGGAAGGTGATGGTGAGCTCGCGGCCCAGCGCTTCGCCCAGCAGCCGCGCGGTCTTCTGGCAGTGGCAGTGATAGGGATCGCCCAGGTGCAGCGTCCGCTCCGGCATGCCGTGGAAGCTCGCCAGGATCGCGTCGGGCGCGAAGTCGAGCGCGGCGAGCGACGCTTCCACGCTCGTCCTGAGCGCGTCGATATAGGCCGGGTCGTCGTGATAGGGCGGCAGCGTGCGCACCGCCGGCTGCCAGCGCATCGCGGCGAGCGCAGCGAAGGCACGGTCGTTGGCGGTCGCGGTCGTGGCGGCGCAGTATTGCGGATAGAGCGGCGCGATCAGAATGCGCTCGCACCCCGCTTCCTTGAGCGCGCGCACGCGGTCCGTGATCGCGGGCCGGCCGTAACGCATCGCATAATCGACGACGACATTCTCGCCGAACGCACCCTGAAGCGCCTGCGCCTGCTCGCGCGTGATCGCGGCGAGCGGCGACCCGTCCTCGCGCCACACCTGCTTATAGGCGTGCGCCGATTTGGCCGGCCGCGTGCGCAGGATCACCCCGCGCAGGATCGGCTGCCAGGCGATCGGCGGGATTTCGATCACGCGCGGGTCGGAGAGGAATTCGGCGAGATAGCGCTTCACCGCGCGCGGCTCGGGCGCGTCGGGGGTGCCGAGGTTGATCAGCAGCACGCCGATGCGCGGGCTCGGGATCAGCGGATGGTCGGCAGGTCGAATCATTCGGCGTCGGATAGCAGCGGCAGCCGGCGAAGACGAACGCCCGTTGCCGCCTGAAGCGCGTTCGCGATCGCGGGGGCCACCGCCGGCACGGCCAGTTCGCTCACGCCGCCCGGCTCGGCGGCGCTGGGGACGATCTCCACGGTGATGTCCGGACAGTCGGCAAGCGTCGGCAGCATCAGTTCGCCGAGCTGGCGCACATCGGCGACATTTTCGGTGAAGCCGGTCGAACAGCCCGTCGCGGCCGCCATGCCGAAGATCAGCCCGCCCTCGATCTGCTGGCGCACCAGATCGGGGTTCACCACTCGCCCGCAGTCGATCGCCGCGACCAGCCGCTCGACCTTGACGCGTCGGTCCCCCGTCAGGCTCGCCTCCGCCAGCACCGCGATGTGCGAGCCGCGGAAGCTGTGGCACGCGATGCCCTGCCCGCTTCCGGGCACGCCCCCCTGCCAGCCGCCGAGCTGCGCCGCGAGCTGAAGGCAGCGCGCCAGCCGCGGCTGCTGCCCCAGCATCGCCATCCGGAACGACACCGCCTCCTGCTGGGCGACATGCGCGAGCTCGTCGATGAAGCTCTCGGTGAAGAAGCAGGTGTAGCTGTGCGCCCCCGATCGCCAATAGCCGGTCGGGATGCCGATGTCGGCGGGGTGGTGATCGATCGCGAGGTTCGGGATCGCATAGGGCGGCAGCGCACCCTCCACCACCGAGGCGTCACCGCTTCCCGCAATCGCCAGTGCAGCCCCGGCAAGCGCATCGCCGCCCAGCAGCCGTCGGGCGAGCTCGCGGCCGGTCGCAGGTGCGGCGATCTTGGCGAGCCAGCCGGTGATCCGACCCTGTTCGTTGAGCTTCGCGGTGAGCCTGCCCGCCGCTGCGGGGCGATAGCGGCCCTGGCGGAACTCCTCACCGCGCGGCCACACGAGCTGCACGGGGCGGCCGATCCGCCTGGCGAGCAGCGCCGCCTGCCCTGCCGCATCCTGCTCGAGCCGGGCGCCGAACGATCCGCCCGCGAGCGTCGGGTGAACGATCACGTCGCTTTCGCCGAGCCCTGCCGCGCGCGCCGCCGCAGCGCGCGCAAGCCCCGGCGCCTGCGTGGGGAGCCAAAGCCGCAGCCGCCCGTCCGAGAATTGCGCGGTGCAGGTCATCGGCTCGAGCGGAGCATGGAGCGCGAGCCCGACGCGATATTCGGCCGCCACCACCCGCGCGCCGCGGAAATCGGCAGCGAGGTTGCCTGCCTGCGCGATCCGCGCGCCCTCCGAATCGAAAGCCGCGCCCAGCGCCGCCTCGATCGAATCGCTGTTGATCACATTCTCGGGCGTGCGGAAGCGCGGGCGCATCGCGTCGAGCGCGCGGTCCGCCGCCCACCAGTTGCGCGCTACGGTCGCGACCCATCGATCGGTGGTCACCACCGCCAGCATGCCGGGCACCTTGTCGGCCTCGGCACGGTCGATCCGCGCGAGCTGGGTCTCGCCGGTCGGGCCCTGGCGGATCGAGGCATAGACCATGTCGGGCAGCCGCACGTCGCCCGCGAATACCGCGGTGCCGTCCACCTTCGCCGGCGCGTCGAGCCGCGGCAGCGGCTTGCCGTAGAGCCGGGCACCCTCGCCGCTGCGCAGCGGCACGTCGTGGGGCAGGCTCTCGTCGGCCGCCTCCGCCGCGAGCGCACCGAAGCCCAGCCGCTGGCTGCCGTGCGCCACCACGCCGCCGGCCGCCGCGCACGCCTCCCAGTCGACCCTCCAGCGCCGCGCCGCGGCCTTGCACAGCAGCACCCGCGCCGCGGCGCCCGCGCGCCTGAGCTCGGCTTCGAAATTGCGGATCGAAGTCGAGCCGCCGGTGAGCATCAGGCCGGTGCGCCGCACATGGCCCGTGCGCATCCCCTCGGGCAGCGGCCCGAACGCCGCCGCGAACAGAGTCTCGGCGGCAAGCGCATTGGCATAGAGCGGGTTGAGCGGCGCGGGCTCCACGCCAACCAGCTTCCAGTCGGCGCCGAGCTCGTCCGCCACGATCTGCGGCATGGCCGTATAGACGCCCTGCCCCTCCTCGCACTGCGGCACCGCGACGGTGACATGCCCGTCGGTCCCGATCTTGATCCACGCACCGAACAGGCTTTCGCCCGGATCGGCGGTCAGATTCGGCGGATAGGTGCGCGGCCACGCCGCCCAGGCCACCAGCAGCCCCAGCCCCGCCCCGCCGCCGATCAGCAACGTCCGCCGGTCGATCTTCGTTCTCGGGTGCAGCGCCATCGCCTCGCTCTATCGCGCACCGCCCGCGCACGCCAGCCATTGCCCGGAGCAGCTTTCGTCTTGGGTTTGTCCCGGACCTGCTCTATCGCGGCGATACACCGACGAGGACCGAACCGACGTGCTGACCCATTTCCTCGCCGCAGCCGGCGACCATATCCGTTTTCAGGACCTGGGACTGAACCCGGTCGCGCTGTCGCTCGGCTTCTTCGACATCAAATGGTATTCGCTGGCCTATATCGCCGGCATCCTCATCGGCTGGTGGTATCTGCTCAAGCTGCTCGCCCAGCCCGGCGCGCCGATGGGCCGCCGCCACGCCGACGACCTCGTCTTCTACGCGACGCTCGGCATCATCCTCGGCGGACGCCTGGGCTATGTGATCTTCTACGCGCCCGACATGCTGCTCAAGCCGCTGCGGCTGATCCAGCTGTGGGAAGGCGGCATGTCGTTCCACGGCGGGGTGATCGGCGTCACGCTCGCGATCATCCTGCTTGCGCGGCGCCAGGGGCTCAACTGGCTGCGAATCCACGATTATGTCGCCTGCTGCGCGCCTTTCGGCCTGTTCTTCGGCCGCCTCGCCAATTTCGTGAACGGCGAACTGTGGGGCAAGCCGGCCGACGTTCCCTGGGCGATCGTGTTCCGCGGCACCGTCGCGGCGGGGCCCGAGCCGGCGCGCCACCCGAGCCAGCTCTACGAGGCGGGGCTCGAAGGGATCGTGCTCTTCGCGATCCTGTGGTTCTTCTTCTGGCGCACCGATTCGCGGTACCAGCCGGGCAAGCTCGTCGGCATCTTCCTGCTCGGCTATGGCGCGTTCCGCTTCTTCGTGGAGTTCTTCCGCGAACCCGACCAGCAATTCGCCGGCACCTTCCTCGAAAGCACGATCCACATGGGGCAGATCCTCTGCCTGCCGATGATCGCGGGCGGCATCTATCTGATCGCCACCGCCAAGCGCCGCCGCCAGCGCGTCGAGCCGATCGCGGGATCCGAAAGCGTCGCGTAAGGGAAGATGACCGAAAATCCCCTGTCCGCATCGGGCGAGCAATCGGCGCAGAATGCAGCCGAGCCGCAGCTGCCCGAGCGTCTCGCCCGCGCGATCACGCTTGCGGGGCCGATTCCGCTCTCGCAGTTCATGGGCGCCGCCAACGCGCACTATTACGCCACGCGCGATCCGCTGGGTGCGCGCGGCGACTTCACCACCGCGCCCGAGATCAGCCAGATGTTCGGCGAGCTGATCGGATTGTGGCTCGCCGATCTGTGGGACCGCGCCGGGCGCCCCGCAGCGCGCTATGTCGAGCTCGGCCCGGGCCGCGGCACGCTCGCCGCCGATGCGCTGCGCGCGATGGCCAAGGCGGGGCTCACCCCGCCGGTCGATCTGGTCGAAACCAGCCCCACGCTGCGCGCCGCCCAGGCCGAGCGCGTGCCCCGGGCCGAATGGCACATCGACCTTGTCGGCCTTCCCGACGATGCGCCCCTGCTCGTCGTGGCCAACGAATTCTTCGACGCGCTGCCGATCCGCCAGCTCGTGGCTACGGCCGGCGGCTGGCGCGAACGCCTCGTCGCCTGCCAGGACACCTTGTTCCTGCCGATCGCGGGCGATCGCAGCTTCGACATGATCATTCCGCCGCATCTAAAGGACGCGCCTCCGGGCTCTATCCTCGAGACCTCGCCCGCCAGCGTCGCGGTGCTGCGCACGCTGGCCGCGCGGCTGCTGGCACAGGGCGGCGCGGCGCTGATCATCGACTATGGCTATGCAGGTCCTGCGATCGGCGACACGCTCCAGGCGGTGCGCGGACACCGTTATGCCAATCCGTTCGATGCGCCGGGCGAGGCCGATCTCACCGCGCACGTCGATTTCGCCACGCTGAGGGAGGCCGCCGAAGCCGAAGGGCTCATCGTCCACGGCCCGGTGACGCAGGGCGCGTTCCTGACGCGCCTCGGCATCGCCGAACGCACCGCGAGCCTGTCGCTCGCCACACCCGACCGCGCCGGCCAGCTCGCCACCGATCGCGACCGCCTCGTCTCCGCCGAGCAGATGGGCGATCTCTTCAAGGTGATCGCCCTCACCGCGCCCGGCTGGCCCGTGCCTGCGGGGTTCGCATGATCCTGCGCGACGCCACCGCCGCCGATCTGCCCGCGATCGATGCGATCTTCCGCGAGAGCTTCGTCGCGACCTTCGGCCACCTCTACGCGCCCGCCGATCTCGCGACCTTCCTCGCGCGCTTCACGCCCGAAGCCTGGGCGGCCGAGTTCGCGAGCGAAGGCCTGGCCTTCCGCATCGCAGAGGACGACCAGGGGCCGTTGGGCTATTGCAAGGTCGGTCCGCTGGCGCTTCCCGCCACCCCCGATGGCCCCGCGATGGAGCTGCGCCAGCTCTACCTGCTCGAACGCGGCAAGGGGAGCGGCGCGGCGCAGGCGCTGATGGACTGGGCGATCGCCACGGCGCGCGCCCGCGGCGCCGCCGAGCTCTGGCTCTCGGTCTATGTCGACAACCGCCGCGCCAGGCGCTTCTACGAACGCTATGGCTTCGAGGATCGCGGTCCCTACATCTTCAAGGTGGGCGACCATGAAGACGAGGACCGGCTGATGCGGCTTGAGCTGTGAGCGACCTCGAAGCGCTGCGCGCCCGCGCGCTCCAGGGCGTGCCGCACGGCTTCCTCGGCCGCCGTGGCGGTGTTTCGACCGGCGTCGTCGCAGGGCTCAACACCGGCACCGGCTCGGCCGACGATCCCGCGCTGGTCGCCGAGAACCGCCGCCGTGCGGTAGAAGCCGTGCTGCCCGGCGCGCGCCTCGTTACCGTATATCAGGTCCATTCACCCGACGCCGTCACCGTGATCGAGCCCTATGACGAGGCGCTGCGCCCGCACGCCGACGCGCTCGTCACCGATCGTCCCGGGCTCGCGCTCGGCATCCTCACTGCCGATTGCGCGCCCGTGCTCCTCGCCGATCGCGAGGCCGGAGTCGTCGGCGCCGCGCATGCCGGATGGAAGGGCGCGATCGGCGGCATCACCGATTCGACGATCGCCGCGATGGAGACGCTGGGCGCCCGGCGCGAACGAATCGCCGCTGCCGTGGGACCCTGCATCGCCCGCGCCAGCTACGAAGTAGACGACAGCTTCTTCCGCCGCTTCGCCGAAGCCGACCCGGCCAACGAGCGCTTCTTCGCCGACGGCCGCGCCGGCCACCACCAGTTCGATCTCGAGGCCTATGTCGCGCACCGGCTCGCCGCGGCCGGCGTCCGCACTGTCGAGGCTTTGGGCGAGGACACCTATTCGCAGCCCGACCGTTTCTTCAGCTTCCGCCGCACGACCCACCGCGGAGAGCCCGATTATGGACGGCAGATCGCGATAATTGGTATCAGTTGATACGGCTCTTCGGCTAGGGATCGATCAACGAAGAAATTGGAGAGAGCCCGAATGACCGACGAGACCGAAGCCGAGCTGACCGGCGGCACCCCGCGGCGGCGCCCCAAGCCCGCGATCGACAAGGTCGGCGGGCGCAAATTGAAGCCGAGCACGCTGATGATGGGGCACGGCTATGATCCGATGCTCTCCGAAGGTTCGCTCAAGCCGCCGATCTTCCTCACCTCGACCTTCGTCTTTCCCAATGCCGCGGCGGGCAAGCGCCACTTCGAGGGCGTCACGGGCAAGCGGCCCGGCGGCGCCGAAGGGCTGGTCTATTCGCGCTTCAACGGGCCCAATCAGGAGATTCTCGAAGACCGGCTGAGCGTCTGGGAAGAGGCCGAGGACGCGCTTGCCTTCTCCAGCGGCATGTCGGCGATCGCGACGCTGTTCCTGTCGATGGTCAAGCCCGGCGACACGATCGTCCATTCAGGCCCGCTCTATGCCGCGACCGAGACGCTGATCGCGCGCATCCTCGGCCGCTTCGGCGTCCACTGGCTCGATTTCCCCGCGGGCGCGACGCGCGAGGAGATCGATGCGGTGCTGTCGAAAGCCGCCAGCGGCAATGTCGCGCTGATCTATCTCGAAAGCCCAGCCAACCCCACCAACGCGCTGGTCGACGTCGAAGCGGTCGCCGCGAGCCGCGACGCGATCTTCACCGGGGCCAACAAGCCGCCGATCGCGATCGACAACACTTTCCTCGGTCCGCTCTGGGCCAGGCCGCTCAAGCAGGGCGCCGATATCGTCGTCTACAGCCTCACCAAATACGCCGGCGGCCATTCGGACCTGGTGGCAGGCGGCGTGCTGGGCTCGAAGGAGCACATCAACACGATCCGGCTGATGCGCAACACGATCGGCACGATCTGCGATCCCAACACCGCCTGGATGCTGCTGCGCAGCCTCGAAACGCTCGAGCTGCGCATGAGCCGCGCGGGCGAGAATGCGGCAAAGGTCTGCGAATTCCTCGCGGCCCACGAGAAGGTCGAGAAGGTCGGCTACCTCGGCTTCCTCGAGCGCGGCGAGGACAAGCGCCAGGCCGACATCTATCGCCGCCATTGCACCGGCGCGGGATCGACCTTCTCGCTCTACTTGAAGGGCGGCGAGAAGGAGGCCTTCGCCTTCCTCGACAGCCTCAAGATCGCCAAGCTCGCAGTGTCGCTCGGCGGCACCGAGACGCTGGCGAGCCACCCGGCCGGCATGACCCACCTCTCGGTCCCCGACGCGCGCAAGGCGGCGCTGGGAATCACCGACAATCTGGTGCGCATCTCGATCGGCGTCGAGGACGCCGACGACCTGATCGCCGACTTCGAGGAAGCGCTGAAGGCAGTGTAGCCCGCGCTTCCCTCCCCTGCCCCCTCCCGCATGCGGGAGGGGGAATGTTATCGCAGCGTCAGATCGCGCACCCGATCCGTCTTCGGCGGCACCACCGCCTCCGGCCTCGCGAGATAGGCTTCGAGCGCTTCGAGGTCCGTCACGCCCGTCACCGGATCGCTCCCCGCGGCGAACGCCGTGAACCCGTCGCCGCCGTTCGCCAGGAAGTTGCTCACGCTCACGCGGTAGACACGGTCGTCCTCGATCGCCGCGCCGTTCAGCCGCGGGTCGATCACCCGCTGCCCCACCGGCCGGCCCAGGTCGAAGCCATAGGAAAAGCCCCGCGAGACGAGCAGCAGCGTCCGCCCGCCTGCCTTGCCCTCGTCGAACTGCTGCTCGAGGATCGCGCGCAGCTGCCGCCCGGTGAAGCGCATCACGGTGAGCACATTGCCGAAGGGCTGGACCGCATAGATGTCGCCGAAGGTCACCGTCCCGTCCGGCCGCGGGTTGAGATCGGCGCGCACGCCGCCCGGGTTCATGAACGCGATCTCGGCGCCGCCCGCGGCGGGGCCAGCGGTCGCCGCGAGTTGCGCATCGGCGATCAGGTTACCGAGCACCTGCTCGCGCATGCCATTGCCGCCGCGCGGCGCCGGGCCGGCCAGCCGCCCCACCGGCCGCTCGGCATAGTGCTTCGCCGCCGCCGAATAGCGCGCCACCAGCGCCGCCACCGCGGGCTCGGGCGCGAAACGCGGATAGAGATCGGTCGCCTCGGCAGTGACGCGCGGCGTGGTGAAGCCGTCGCTCTGGACGATCACATTGTCCGCACGCTTGGCGATCACGCGCCCGGCGCGTGGATCGATGTCGAGCGTGATGTCGGTGAGCATCGTCCCGCCATAGCCGGCGCTGGTGAGGAGGAAGGGCCGCCCCGCGTCCATCTTGCCGAAATCGCAGATATAGGCCCGATGCGTATGCCCCGAGACGACCAGGTCGACTCGCGGATCGAGCCGTTGGAGGATCGGCACGATCGCCCCGCGCAGCCCGCCGCACGTCTTGTCGTTGTAGCCGACATCGGTCTCGCCGCCCTGATGCACCAGCACCACGATCGCGTCGGCACCTTCCGCCTTGAGCCTGGGCACCAGCGCGTTGACGGTATCGGCCTCGTCTTCGAAGCGCAGCCCCGCGATGCCCGATGCCATCACCAGGCTGGGCGTTCCCTTCAGCGTCATGCCGATGAAGGCGACTCGCACTTCGTTCGCACCGCTGCCGAAGCTGCGAATGCCATAGGCGGGGAACAGCGTGCCGCCCTCCTCCTTCGCGACATTGGCCGAGAGATAGCGGAACTTCGCGCCTTCGAAGCGGTCGAGCGCGCACGGATCGCGCTGCGCATGTTTCTCGCATCCGCCGCTCTGCAGCCGCTGCAGCTCGCGCCAGCCGCGGTCGAACTCGTGATTGCCCACCGCATTGAAATCGACGCCCGCCAGGTTCATCGTCGCGATCGTCGGCTCGTCGAGGAACAGCGAGGAGACGAGCGGACTCGCGCTGGTCATGTCGCCTGCCGAGACGACCACGCTGTTGGGGCTCGCCGCGCGCAGCTTGCCGATCGCAGCAGCGAACCAGGCCGCGCCGCCCGCCGGCACCTGCACGTCCTTTCCGTCCGCGCCCGGCGCCGGGACCGCGATCCTGGGCGGTTCGAGATTGCCGTGGAAATCGTTGAAGGCGATGATCTTGACGCGCACCGGCGCCGCCGACTGCGCTTCGCCCGCGGGCCTGGCCTCGCGCCCCACACACCCCGCAAGCGCCGCAGCCGCCGCCAAACCAAACCAGATCCGCATTCGCCCGAGCCCTCCGTCCGCCACGGCCGTGGCGCGAAGTTGTTACAAGGCGATTTCCGGGCTCAGCTCAAGCCGCGATCATCCCCAGAGATGCGCGCGATATGCCTCGAAGCAGCGCGCCCCGCACTTGAGCCGGATCAGCGCCCCCTCCGCCATTGCCGTCGCACGGCGCGGGTCCTCCTCCACCGCGGGGCGGATCGCCTCGCGGTTCCAGTCCTCGCTGTGCTTGACGTCGAGCACCGCGTGGAGCGTGAAGTAGCGCGCTTCCTTGGGGCTCAGTCCAACGCGCTTGAGCCCTTCGGCGACCAGCGCGGCGCGCCCCGGCGCGGTCAGCTCGATCACCCCGAGCGCACCCACCGAATGCCAGGCATAGCGCCGCTGCGTCGCCATCGCGGTCATCGCATTGGCCAGCGCCAGGCTCTCCCACACCGTGTTCTCGATCACCGGCTCGACCTTGAGCGTCTCGGCCAGCGCATCGAGCATCGGGCCGTGCATGCCCTTGGCGGTGCCGTGCCCCATCTCGTCCCAATAGTTGCGCGCCAGTTCGAGCTTGGGCCGGACCGGCAGCTTGACCTGCGTCATCGCCACCAGATCGTCGAACCCCGCCTCGCCCGCGGCTTCCTGCTCGAAGAACCAGCGCAGCTGGTCCTTGTCGGCCTCTGCGGCCAGCCAGGGGAACAGCGGATCGCCCTGGCCCGGCCCGGTCGCCTTTAGGCCTTCGAACCAGGCTATGAACCCCTCGACATCGGTCGGAGCGGCCGCGGCCTCGTCCGCCACTTCGGCGCGCAGCTCCTCCAGGAAGCCGCCCTCCAGCCGCTGCATCTTCACGTCGCGCTCGAACCTGCGCTGCCAGTCGCCGCTGGGAAAGCCGGGTTCGAGCCTCTCCCGATTCCAGTGCGCCAGCCCGCGCTGGAAGCTGTCGGTCAAAAATTGCGACGCCGGCTGATAGCGGGCGTCGCTCGGACGGGTTGCCATGAAATGTCTCTCCTGCTGCCCCCAAAACCGGCAGGCAGGCGCGATGGTTCCGTCTGATCCAGGTTAAGCCTATGGCATCGAAGCCTAATCGCTCAGCCGATCAGAGGTTCGTCCATCGCCTCGTCGAGCTGACGCAGGTCGCCGCCGCGCGTTTCGCGCCCGAACCACGCAACCAGCCCCAACGCTGCCGCCGTCGGAACCACGATGATCGCGGCGGCGATTCCCATCGGCGGCACCAGCGCCACGATCGACAGCGCCTGGGCCAGCACGCCGCCGCCCTTCGTGCACGCCGCGACGAACCCCGTCGCGCGCCCGCGCACCTTCAGCGGGAAGCTCTCGGCGGCATAGGGAAGCACCATCGCGATGATTCCGTTGGAGCCGACGATCAGCAGCGCCACCGGCAGCACCGGGCTGCCGCTGCCGTTCAGTTCCAGCCACATCACGCCGATCAGCCCGAGCAGCGTCACTCCGATCATCGCCACCAGCGACCATTTGGTGCTCCACCGGCTGTAGAGAAACGCCGCCAGGAACACGGTAGGAAACGCGATCAGCGCCGATGCCGCGAGCAGCTTGCTCGAAACCTCGACCGAATAGCCCTTGCTCACCAGATCGGCCGGCAGCCACAGCAGCAGCCCGAAGTTGATCAATCCCCACGCGATCGCGGCGGTCGAAAGCGCGGCGAGCTTGCCGATCAGCTTCGCTCCCGTGAGCGGCACGTGCGCGGGACGCGCGGCGGCTGCGACGGGCGTCGCGACGCGCTTCACGCTCGATCCGAATGCGGCCATCACTCGCGCCGCTTCCTCGCGCCGACCGCGCGCGAGCAGGAACTTGGCCGATTCGGGAATGAAGGCGCCCAGCAGCACCAGCATCAGCCCGGAAGGCAGGTTGAGCAGCCACAGTATCCGCCAGCCGAACTCGGGCTGGAGCAGCGCCGAAAACCCGCTCGCGGCGAAATAGCCTCCTACGGCGCCCAGCCCGCCGACCAGCACCAGGCTCCATCCGCGATGCCTGCTCGGCATCATCTCGGCGAGCAGCGCATAGGTGACGGGGAGCATGCCGCCCGCGGCAGCGCCCATCATGAAGCACATGCCGATGTTCCAGGCGAGGCTGGGCATCGCGCCGCAGATCGAAGTGCCCACGAACATCACGGCGGAGAGCAGGATCGATGCCTTGCGGCCATAGATGTCGGCGATCACGCCCCACAGCACCGATCCCACCACGGTGCCGATCAGCGCAAAGAAGGGAACCAGCGAGACCGTCGCCTTGTCGACACCATACTCCATCACCATGCCCGGCACGGTGAAGCCCAGCGACGCGGGCTTCATCACGTCGATCACCAGCGCGACGACGAGCACGATCATCAGCCGCCAGTGTGCCCAGCTCAGATGGGCGTCCTCGGGGGCTGCGATCTCGATCCCCGCGGTGACGGTGCGGTGTGCGCCCACGCCGCGCGGCAGCAGCCCGTAAGCGGCGACGCCGACACCCGCGACGATCAGCCCCATGCCGGCGACCATGTCCCAGCCCATCTCCATGCCCGCGAGCATGAAGTGCATGTGCTGGCCCATCATGAACATCGGGATGTGCATCAGCACCCCCGCGGTCACCGCCGCGCAGCCCAGTGCGAACGCCCAGATCGCCTGTCGTCCCGCCAGCACGCTGCTCTGATTCACGATGGATCCCCCATTGGGCTTCCCCAGCCCCATTTGCTTGTGTTAGCGCTAACTTCTGCAAGTGCAGGAGCAACCTGCCACAAGGGAGAGCGATGTGAAGGGCAAAATGGCGCGGCGCCTGCTGGGCGCATCGATGCTGGCGACTGCAATGTTGGGGGCGCCCGCGGCGGCGCAGGAAGAGCAGCGGCAGATCGCACTCGGGGAGGCCGGATATTTCGAAGCGCGGGGCGTCAACGTCCTCGTCTTCTCCAACTGGTACGACGGGCTGTTCGCCGACGCCAAGCACAGCGGCGTAGAGCTGATCCAGCAGGGCGAGCGCATCGCTACCAACGGCGATGTCCGCTTGTCCGCCACTCCCGGCCAATGGGATCCGATCGGCCGGCTGGTCGATCGCAAGGTCGATCCCGCCACCGGCACGATCGAGGCGTTGCTCGAATATCCCGAGCACAAGTTCCGCTACCGTATCCGCGCCGAGCGCGCGGGCGAGGCGGTGAAGCTGGCGATCGTCCTCGATCAGCAGCTGCCCGCCGCGCTCGCAGGCAAGGCCGGGTTCAACTTCGAGTTCCTGCCCTCGGCCTATTTCCGCAAGAGCTTCCTGGCCGACGGCAAGGGCGGCGCCTTCCCGCTCTATCCATCGAGTGACATGGTCGCGGGCGGCGAGCGCAACGCCGCGAGCGGGCGCGACATCGGCCCCGGCGCCGAGCCGTTGCCGCTCGCGAAGGGCAGGACCTTCGTCCTCGCCCCCGAGGATCCCGCGCGCCGCGTCCGGATCGAAGCGGCGGGCGGCGAGCTCGGCCTCTATGACGGGCGCGATCAGGCGCAGAATGGCTGGTTCGTCGTGCGCAGTCTGATCCCCGCCGGCAAGACCGGGCGGGTGATCGAATGGACGCTCGCACCCAACAGCGTCCCCGGCTGGCTGCGTGCGCCGGTGATCGGCCATTCGCAGCTCGGCTATGCGCCGCAGCAGGCCAAGGTCGCGGTGCTCGAGCTCGACGCCAACGATGCGCCCAGGGGCGACGTCCGCCTGCTCCGCGTCAACGCGGACGGAGGAACGGTCGAGGCCGCAGCGGGTGCGGCCAAGCCGTGGGGCAAATATCTGCGCTACAACTACGCCACCTTCGACTTCAGCCAGGTCCGCGAGCCCGGGCTCTACCAGCTCGACTATGCCGGCCAGCGCACCGCCACCTTCCGCATCGGCGCCGATGTGTACGACAAGGCGTGGCACCCGAGCCTGGACATCTACATGCCGGTCCAGATGGACCATATGAGCGTCAACGAGGCCTATCGCGTCTGGCACGGCGACAGCCATCGCGACGATGCGCGCCAGGCGCCGGTCAACCACGAGCATGTCGATCTCTATCGCCAGAGGCCGACCGCCGACACGCGCTTCCAGCCCGGCGAACATGTTCCAGGTCTCGACGTTGGGGGTTGGCTCGACGCGGGCGATTTCGATATCCGCACCCAGACCCAATATGCCGTGGTGCGCACGCTCGTCGGCATCTGGGAGGACCACAGGCCTGCGCGCGACCAGACCTTGGTCGACCAGCAGCTCCGCCACGTCGAGATGCACGTCCCTGACGGCAAGCCCGACCTGCTCCAGCAGATCGAGCACGGCGTGCGCTATCTCGCCTCGATGTACGATGCGGTCGGCTATGCCGTGCACGGCGTGGTCGAGCCCGATGTCGCGCAGTACACCCATCTCGGCGATGCGGCGTCCAAAACCGATGGCCTCGTCTACGACCCCGCCCTCAAGCGCGGCGAGCGCAAGGACGGGCGCAGCGGCACGCCCGACGACCGCTGGGTGTTCACCAGCAAGTCGAGCGCGCTCAACTATGGCTCGGCCGCGGCGCTCGCCGCCGCGAGCCGCGCGCTCAAGGGCTATGACGACGCGCTCGCCACCAAGGCGCTCGGCATCGCGAAGAAGGTCTGGGCCGAGGAGCACAGCCACGCGCCCAACACCTTCAGCCACGGCAACACCACCGGCGGCTGGCTGCCCGGCGAGGAGTTCACTGCCGCGGTCGAGCTGCTCGCCAGCACAAAGGACAGGCAATACGCCGATCGGATCGAAGCGCTGTGGCCCGAGATCGCCCAGCGCTTCCCGCAATATGCCGAGACTGCGATCCAGGCGCTGCCCTTCATGGACACCGGCTATCGCGCCAGGGTCGAGGCTGCGGCGCGCGCGCTCAAGGCCAATGCCGCGCCCTTCACCGGCCCCAATCCCTATGGGGTGCCGATCACCACCGGCGGCTGGGCGGGCAACGGCGCGGTGCTCCAGACCGGGCTCACCGATTACGCCATTCACAAGGCCTTCCCGGCGCTGAGCGACGGTCAGGCGGTGTTCCGCGCGCTGGACTATCTCCACGGCACGCACCCTGGATCGAACCTGTCGTTCGTCTCGGGCGTCGGGACGCGATCGAAGGAAGTCGCTTACGGCATGAACCGCGCCGACTTCTCCTTCATCGCCGGCGGCGTGGTGCCCGGGGTGCTCGTGCTCAAGCCCGACTTCCCCGAGAACAAGGAAGACTGGCCCTTCTTCTGGGGCCAGAACGAATATGTCGTGAACATGAGCCCGAGCTACATCGCGCTCGTCCAGGCCGCGATCGAGCTGACCAGGGCGAAACGCTAGTGCGGGCCGCGTCGGCGGCGCTCAGCCGTCGCCGACGCGCTCGATATCGGCGCCCACCGCCTGGAGCTTCTCCTCGAGCCGCTCATAGCCGCGGTCGAGGTGATAGACGCGGTTGACCTGCGTCTCGCCCTCCGCGGCCAGACCGGCGAGGATCAGGCTCATCGAAGCGCGCAGGTCGGTCGCCATCACGGGCGCACCCACCAGCTTCGCCGGGCCCTTCACCACCGCGGTGCGGCCGCGCACCTGGATGTCGGCGCCCATGCGCGTAAGCTCGGGCACGTGCATGTAGCGGTTCTCGAAGATCGTCTCGGTGAGCACGCTCGCGCCATCGGCCTTGCACAGCATCGCCATGAACTGCGCCTGCATGTCGGTGGCGAAGCCCGGGAACGGGGCGGTCGATAGCGTGAGCGGCTTGAGGCCGTTGTCGGCTACGACTCGAATCGAATCGCGCTTCTCCTCGATCGTCACGCCCGCCTCGGCCAGGGCATCGAGCGTCGCGCGCATGTCGCCCGCGGCGGCGCCGACCAGCTCCAGGTCGCCGCCGGTGATCGCCGCGGCGCAGGCATAGCTGCCCGCTTCGATCCGGTCGGGCATCACCGAATAGGTGGCGCCGTGCAACCGGTCGCGGCCCTCGATCTCCAGCGTCTCGGTGCCGATGCCGTCGATCGACGCACCCATCGCGACGAGGAGCCTGCACAGATCGACGATCTCGGGCTCGCGCGCGGCGTTGTGGAGGATCGTGCCGCCCTTGGCGGTGACCGCCGCCATCAGCGCATTCTCGGTCGCGCCGACCGAGACGACCGGGAAGCGGAAACGCCCGCCGGGCAGCCGTCCGCCCGGAGCGCTCGCCTTCACATAGCCGGCAGTGACTTCGATCTCGGCGCCCATCGCCTCGAGCGCCTTCAGGTGCAGGTCGATCGGGCGGTTGCCGATCGCGCAGCCGCCGGGGAGCGACACGGTCGCTTCGCCCGCGCGGCCGAGCACCGGCCCCAGCACCAGGATCGATGCCCGCATCTTCCGCACGATGTCATAGGGCGCGACCGTCGAAGTCAGCCGTCCCGCGCGAACCGTCATCACCCGCCCGAAATCCTGCGGCCGCGTGCCTTCGATCGAAGTCGAGGCGCCGAGTTCGTTGAGCAGGTGCCCGAACCCGTCGACATCGGCGAGCCGCGGCAGGTTCCTGAGCGTCAACGGCTCGTCCGTCAGCAGCGCGCAGGGCATCAGCGTCAGCGCCGAATTCTTCGCGCCCGAAATGGTGATTTTGCCCGCCAGGCGGTTGCCGCCGCGGATGAGTATGCGATCCATGGCAGGGCTTCTAGGGTCGGTGCTCGCTACCCGCAATGGCCGGATCGCCAGCAAGTACCACGTCGTGCCGCCCGTACGATTCGCCGGTGTGCGCCCGGCGCAGGCACGACAGACCGACACACCGGCTTGATCGATTTTAATGCATTGATTCTACAGCACTGCTTTGCACGGACACGTGGGGGGATGAGCGTGTCTGCCAGTTGTTTCGCTGATCTGTTGAATGAGCTGATCGATCTGACTCCGGGCGAGTGCGGCGCGCTGGAGAAGCTCGAGGAGCGCCAGCGGCACGTGCGCCGCGGGGCGGTGCTCCAGCGCGAGAATGAGGAAGCCGGTGAGCTCTTCATCCTGCGCAAGGGCCTGATGATGAGCTATGTGCTGCTCGACGACGGCAGCCGCCAGATCCTGCGCTTCCTCTTCCCCGGCGACATGCTGGGCGTGTCGAGCGCGATCTACCGCGAGGCCCCCGAGACGCTTGCCGCGCTTTCCGACTGCGTCGTCTGCCCGTTCGACCGCGGAGCGCTGTCCAAGATCATGATCGCGCATCCCCGGCTCGCGGCGATGATCCTGGTCTATTCGCAGATCGAGCGCGTGGCGCTCACCGATCGGCTCGCCGCGCTCGGCCGCACCAGCGCCAAGGCCCGCATCGCCGCGCTGCTGCTCGAGCTGCGCAACCGGCTGCGCGCGACCGACAAGGAAGTCGCCAAGGTCTTTGCGCTCGGCCTCACCCAGGAAGAGATCGGCGACGCGACCGGCCTCACCGCGGTGCACGTCAACCGTATGCTCCGCCAGCTCGAAGAGGACGGCCTGATCGCGCGGGAGGCAGGCAAGGTGACGCTGCGCGACGAGCCTGCGCTCACGCGGGTGGCCAATTACGTCAATCGATACGAGGGGCTCGACCTGAGCTGGTTGCCTGGGGCCACATCCTGAATGCTTCCCTCCCGGCCGGCGGGAGGGGAATGTTTCAGGCCTTTTCCAGCGTGCACTGGAGCGGGTGCTGGTTCTGGCGTGCGAAATCGATCACCTGCGCCACCTTGGTCTCGGCCACTTCGTAGCTGAACACCCCGCACACGCCCACGCCGCGCTGGTGGACGTGGAGCATCACTTGCGTCGCCTCCTCCATGCTCATCCGGAAGAAGCGCTGGAGCACCAGCACGACGAACTCCATCGGCGTGTAATCGTCGTTCAGCATCAGCACGCGATACGGCGTCGGCTTCTTGGTGCGCGTGCGGGTCCGCGTCGCCAGGCCCACGGACGGATCGCGTGTGCCGGCGTCGTCGTCGCCGCCCTCGGCCATGTGAATCCCGTGAAGCGTGAGCTCTTTCATCGCAGCTCCGAAAATATGGCTTAGGCTCTGGCAGGGCAAGGCCAGGAACGCGCAAAACGGCGCGGAAGTGCCCCGTTCAAAACGAAAAGGGCGGCTGCCCCAAGGCAGCCGCCCCATGCAATTTACAGCAGCGAAGGCGCTTTAGGCGACGACCTTCACCTTTTCGGCCGCAACCGCGAAGCGGTTCGAGATCGGCTGCGCGGCATCGCCGGCGAGCTTGAGCACCGCTTCGGTGGTCTTCGACGCTTCGGCGACGTACGAGTCGAACGCAGTGCGGACATAGTCGCTCTGCAGCTTGAAGAACTCGGTCGGCGACTTGATCGCGGCGAGCGTCTTCAGCGTGGCAGTCGCGTTCTCGAACGACTTGCGGCTGTATTCGGCGGCTTCCTGGCCGAGCGCCTCAAGGCCCTTGGCGGTGATGCGGCTCGACTCGACGACCGCTTCGAGGTTGCCCTTGGCGAACTCGTTGGCTTCCTCGACCAGCTTGGTCGACTTCTCGACGGCTGCCTTGGTGCGCTCGTTGATGTCGGCGAAGAAGGCCTGGGCCTTCGCGGTGTTGTTCTCGATCGTGGTTTCCATGGTGCTGACTTCCTTGACGACGGCCTCCGCGGCGACTGGCTCTACGGCCGCGGCGGCTTCGTTGATGATGTCCGCGGCGGCTTCGGCCGGCTTTGCCACGGTCTCGGCAAATTGTGTGACTTCCTGCGACGCTGCGGCGGCCGGGACCGGCTCGGGCGCGGGAGCCGGGACGATCGTCGCGGCTTCGGCAACCGGCGCGGGCTTCTCAGCCGCTGCGGCAACAACTCCTGCCCTGGGCGCGGCCTGCTTCGTGGCGCGCGCCGCAGGCTTGCGAGCGGGAACGGGCTTGGCCGTTCCGGTCTTCGGTCCCTTGGTGGCCATTTGAGTCGGTCCCCTGGCTGATTGCTGCAATGCAACATGTAAGGGATTCGGCGCGCGGTTTCAAGCTTCGATTGTGCAGTGCAGCAAAGCAGATGCACGCCGGGGAACCGCCGCTTTCAGCGCATCTTCACATAGGTGCCCGGAGCGTCGCACAGCGGCTCGAGCCTGCCCTCCCCCGGAACGCGCGCGCCCTTCGCCGGCACCTTGGCCTCGTCCACGCCTTCGATCCAGCGGATCCAGTCGGGCCACCAGCTGCCCTTGGTTTCCTTGGCGCCGGCGAGGAACTCGGCGAGCGTCTCGGCCTTCGCCTCGTTGGTCCAATATTGATATTTGCCTGCGGACGGCGGGTTCACCACCCCCGCGATATGCCCCGATCCCGCGAGCACGAAGCGGAGCGGCCCCGCGAAATGATTCGTGATCTTCCAGACGCTCTGCGCCGGAGCGATGTGGTCCTCGCGGCCGGCCTGGACATAAGCGGGCGTCGTCACCCTGGTGAGGTCGACCGGCGTCCCGGCAATCGAGAGCGCGGCGGGCACCACCAGCTTGTTGTCGCGATACAGGTCGGTCAGGTAGCTCAGGTGCCAGGCCGCCGGCAGGTTGGTGACGTCCGAATTCCAGTGGAGCAGGTCGAACGGCGCATAGTCCTGCCCCATCAGATAGTTGTTGGTCACATAGTTCCAGATCAGGTCGCGCCCGCGCAGCAGGTTGAAAGTCGCCGCCATGTAGCGTCCGTCGAGGAAACCCTCGGCACCCAGCGAGCGGATCAGCGCGAGCTGGTCGTCGTCGACGAACATGCTGAGGTCGCCCGCTTCGCTGAAATCGACCTGCGCCGTGAAGAAGGTGGCGCTCTTCACCTTCGCCGATTCGCCCCGCGCGGCGAGCACCGCCAGCGTCGCCGCCAGCGTCGTCCCGGCCACGCAATAGCCGATCGCATGGACGCTCTCCACCCCCAGCAGCGCGCGGATCGTGTCGATCGCGTCGATCTGGCCGCGCTCGACATAATCGTCCCACACCACGTCCTTCATCGTCGCGTCGGCCGAGCGCCACGAGACGACGAACACCGTCAGCCCCTGCTCCACCGCCCAGCGGATGAAGCTCTTCTCGGGATTGAGGTCGAGGATGTAGAAGCGGTTGATCCACGGCGGGAAGATCACGAGGGGCGTCTCGTACACCTCCTCCGTGACGGGCGCGTACTGGATCAGCTCGTAGAGCGGCGTGCGCTTGACCACTTTTCCGGGAGTGGTCGCCATGTTGCGCCCGACTTCGAAGGCCGTCGGATCGGCCTGGGTGATCTGCCCCTTCGCCAAATCGCCCAGCATATTCTGGAGCCCCTTGAGCAGGCTCTCGCCCTTGGTCTCGACGATCTTCTCGAGCACCTGGGGGTTGGTCGCGGGGAAATTGGTGGGGCTCACCGCGTCGATGAAGCCCTTGGTCGCGAAGCGGATCTGCTCCTTCTGCCGCGGATCGACGCCCTCGATCGCATCGACACCCTTCAGCAGATGGTCGGCGATCACGAAATAGCTCTGGCGCAGGAAGTCGAACACCGGCTCCTCGCGCCACTGCGGCGCCTTGAAGCGCTTGTCCTTCGCCTGCTCGGGCGTTTCCTCGAAGGGCCGGGCGTGCTCGGGGTCCAGGAAGCGCTGCCACAGCTGCATCGTATCCGCCCAGAAGCCGGCGCCTGCGCGCGCCGCGGCGGTCGGATCGAACATCCCGCCGAACGGCGATGCGGCGGGCAGGTGCTCCATCAGGTCGAAGCCATGCTCGAGCATCATCTGCTGCGCGCGCCCCAGCACCCAGGTCCAGTGCTGGAGGTCCTCCAGGCTGGGAAGCGGGGTCGTGGTCTCGGCCATTGGTGCCCTCCAAGTAGCGCTTTACCGCTTCATGTGCATTGCCGCATTTCCGCAGCCGCGCATATGGCGTACAACTCGTTGACGGCACATCGTGTGCCGCCTTCCAACCATCAAGCGAGAACCGGAATGTCCGAAGAGTTCTACCGCATCAAGCGCCTGCCTCCCTATGTCATCGCCGAAGTGAACGCGATGCGGGCAGCGGCGCGCGCGGCGGGCGAGGACATCATCGATCTCGGCATGGGCAACCCCGATCTGCCGCCGCCGTCGCACGTGATCGAGAAGCTGTGCGAAGTCGCCCGGAAGCCCGACGCACACGGCTATTCGCAGTCGAAGGGCATCCCCGGGCTGCGGCGCGCCCAGGCGAATTATTACGGCCGCCGCTTCGGCGTCGATCTCGATCCCGAGACCGAGGTGGTCGTGACCATGGGCTCCAAGGAGGGGCTCGCCAGCCTCGCCACCGCGATCACCGCGCCGGGCGACGTGATCCTCGCGCCCAACCCGAGCTACCCGATCCATACCTTCGGCTTCATCATCGCCGGGGCGACGATCCGCGCGGTGCCGACGACGCCCGACGAAGCCTATTTCGAAAGCCTCGAGCGCGCGGTGAACTTCACCGTGCCGCGCCCCTCGGTGCTCGTCGTCAACTATCCGTCGAACCCCACGGCCGAGACGGTGGACCTCGCCTTCTATGAGCGGCTGGTCGCCTGGGCGAAGGCGAACCAGGTGTGGATCATCTCCGACCTCGCCTATTCGGAGCTTTATTACGACGGCCAGCCGACGCCTTCGATCCTTCAGGTCAAGGGCGCCAAGGACGTCGCGGTCGAGTTCACCTCGCTCAGCAAGACCTTCTCGATGGCGGGCTGGCGGATCGGCTTCGCTGTGGGCAACAAGCAGCTCATCGCGGCGATGACGCGCGTGAAGTCCTACCTCGATTACGGCGCCTTCACGCCGGTCCAGGCCGCCGCCTGCGCCGCGCTCAACGGCCCGCAGGACATCGTCGAGAAGAACCGCGAACTCTACCACAAGCGCCGCGACGTGCTGGTCGAGAGCTTCGCCCGCGCGGGCTGGGACATCCCCTCCCCGCGTGCGTCGATGTTCGCCTGGGCGCCGCTGCCGCCTGCGCTCGCGCATCTCGGGAGCCTCGAATTCTCCAAGCAGCTGCTGAGCCACGCCAAGGTCGCGGTCGCGCCCGGCGTCGGCTATGGCGAGAACGGCGAAGGCTTCGTGCGCATCGCCATGGTCGAGAACGAACAGCGCCTCCGCCAGGCCGCGCGCAACGTGAAGCGCTACCTCCAGTCGATGGGCGTCAACACCGGCGCAAAGGCGGGCTAGCACGCATCCGGTTGCCCGGGGCGGGCTGCTGCGCCAAACGACGCGCATGACTCGCCCCGGCTTTCCCTTCTCCACCAAATTCCGCGTCCGCTATTCCGAGATCGACGGGCAGAAGATCGTCTTCAACTCGCGCTATCTCGAATATGCCGATGTCGCGCTGAGCGAGTTCTGGCGCTGGTCGAACCTCGCCGAGCTGGGGCCCGAGTGGACCGAGGCCGAGTTCAACTATGTCCGCGCCACGATCGACTACAAGCAGCCCTTCCGCCTCGACGACATGGTGGAGGGGTTCGTTCGTATCGAGCGGATCGGCACGTCCAGCATGACGCACCGCGTCGAGCTCTGCCATGCCGAGACCGGCGCGCTGCACGCCGTGATCGAGATGGTGAGCGTGCACGTCGACCTGGAGACGCGCAGCTCGAAGCCGATTCCGGAGAATGTGCGTGCACGGCTGGAAGCGCTGGCGGACAGGAGCCCTTACCTTGCCAATTGAGAAGCTGATCGCGGCTGACGCTATCGAGCGGATCAGTTCGGTCACCGCAGAGGGTGGACGGATACTGGGCGTAGACGGGTTTCGCGTCGTCCCGGAAGGCTTCGTCGCAGCCCTGGATCTCATCCTTGATTTGTCGAGCCGCCCAATCTCGCCTGAAGCGGCCGCAGACGAGGCAATACAGTTCCTTCTCTCGAACGCGAATGAGCACATCGTTTTCGAAGTGGTAGTCGGAAACGGTGCGAGTCGCGGCTAGTCTAGGTAAGAGTTACCCGGCACAACCAGCGGATTGCGCGCTGCCGTACCTATTCCGTTATTCCGCCGCCTTCGCCTCGGGCTCTTCGTCGATGTCCTCGGGCACCGCCCACAGCAAATCGCCTTTCCCGAGTACGCGGCCGTCGTGCGACCGGACCGTCACCGGCGCGATCGGCTTGCGGTCGCGTGCGTCGACCAGCACCGGCGTGGCGCGCACGCCCGTCTCCCAGCGCTCGCCCCATTGGCGCAGCGCCACCATCGTCGGCAGCAGCGCATAGCCCTTGTCGGTGAGGCGATATTCGATCTTGCGGCGGTCGCCGGGGCAGGGCTGGCGCGCGAGGATGCCGTGCTCCACCAGCCGCGCGAGGCGGTTCGCCAGGATGTTGCGCGCGATGCCCAGCTCGGACTGGAATTCCTCGAAATGATGAAGCCCGTTGAACGAGCCTCGCAGGATCAGGAACGACCAGCGTTCGCCCATCGCTTCCAGCGCCGCGGGCAGGCTGCACTCGGCCAGCTCGCGAAGCGATTCCCTAAGTCCTGCGCCCATCCTGCTTCCTTATCGTATTTCCGGCACGAGCGGAACGGCATAACACCTTGCGCCGCAGCAATAGTTTTTACTTGCAACTGATCCTTTGGCAATTTAAGTAGCTATTCGCAACTTGTTTGCGCCGTAAAGCTCCCCAGGAGGATGTCATGATTCGATTTCTTGCCGTCGCGGCAGCGGCCGCGGCAACCGTTGCGCTCGCCCCGGCCGGCTTCGCCCAGACCGCGCGCGGCTATTATGCCGCGACGCCGGTGACCGCACCCGAAAAGACCAGCCTCGTCACGCGCTCGACGATCTGGAAATGCGGCGAGGGCGTGTGCGTCGCCGGCAAGGCGAACGCGCGCGACAACATCGTGTGCGAGCTCGTCGCCCGCGAGGTGGGCCAGCTCTCCGCCTTCCGTGCCAACGGCACCGAGTTCGATGCCGAAGCGCTCGCCAAGTGCAACACCAAGGCGCGGTGATCTTCGCACAACTAGTGAAAATCATTGCATTGCAGCAGCACGGAGCCCCATCTTAGCTCCGTGCTGCGACAATATGAACTTGTGGACCGGGTCCTTTCCTACGACCCCCAGGCCGACGAGGCCCTGCTCAACCGCGCCTATGTCTTCTCGGTCAACGCGCACGGCACTCAGAAGCGCGCCTCGGGCGATCCCTATTTCAGCCATCCGATCGAAGTCGCGGGCATCCTGACCGATCTCCATCTCGACGCGGAGACGATCGCCACCGCGATCCTCCACGACACGATCGAGGACACGGTCGCCACGCCCGACGAAATCCAGCGGCTGTTCGGCGACAATGTCGCGCGGATGGTGGACGGCGTCACCAAGCTCTCCAAGATCGAGGCGCAGACCGAAAGCGAGCGCGCCGCGGAGAATCTGCGCAAGTTCCTGCTCGCGATGTCCGACGACATCCGCGTGCTGCTGGTCAAGCTGGCCGACCGGCTGCACAACATGCGCACGCTCCACCACATCAAGAACGAGGAGAAGCGCCGCCGCATCGCGCGCGAGACGATGGACATCTATGCCCCGCTCGCCGAGCGGATCGGCATGTACGAGTTCATGAAGGAGATGCAGACGCTCGCCTTCCGCGAGCTCGAGCCCGAAGCCTATGAATCGATCACCAAGCGGCTCGACGCGCTCAAGATCGAGGGCGAGGATCAAATCGCCAAGATCGCATCGGGCCTCAAGCTGCTGCTGGCCCGCGGCGGGATCGATGCCGAGGTGACGGGGCGCGAGAAGCACCCCTATTCGATCTGGAAGAAGATGTCCGAGCGCCATGTGAGCCTCGAGCAGCTCTCGGACCTGATGGCGTTCCGCGCGATCGTCGACACCGAGGAGGAATGCTACCGCGCGCTCGGTGTGATCCACCGTCGCTGGCCGATGGTGCCGGGACGTTTCAAGGATTACATCTCGACGCCCAAGCGCAACGGCTATCGCTCGCTCCACACCAGCGTGATCCACGCCGAGAACATGCGCATCGAAGTGCAGATCCGCACCCGCGACATGCACGCCCAGGCCGAATTCGGCCTCGCCGCGCACTGGGCCTACAAGCAGGATGCGGTGCGGCCGGACACGCAGGTGAGCTGGATCCGCGACCTGATCGAGATCCTCGAGCATGCCGAAAGCCCCGAGGAGCTGCTCGAGCATACCCGGATGGCGATGTACCAGGACCGGATCTTCGCCTTCACGCCGAAGGGCGAGCTGATCCAGCTCCCCAAGGGCGCGACCCCGGTCGACTTCGCCTATGCGGTCCACACCGATCTCGGCGATCAGGCGGTGGGCGCCAAGATCAACGGCCGCGTCGTGCCGCTGCGCACCGAGATCACCCAGGGCGACCAGGTCCAGATCCTGCGCTCCAAGGCGCAGGAGCCCCAGGCCAACTGGCTCAACTTCGCGATCACCGGCAAGGCGCGCGCGGCGATCCGCCGCCACATCCGCCACAAGGAGCGCGACGAGACCGTCAGCCTGGGCCGCAAGCTCTATGAGGACATTCTTCGCCGCCTGCCCACGCCCGCGGGCGAAGGCGCGCTCGACGATGCGCTCAAGCGGCTCAAGCTCGCCGACGAGGACGCGCTGATGGAAGCGATCGCGCGCCGCAAGCTCACCGACGTGCAGGTGATGGAAGCCGTGATGCCGGGCTCGGCCGAAGGCGCCGAGCGCGCTCCGCCCACCCAGAGCCAGGCGATCGACATCAAGGGGCTCACCCCCGGCGTCGCGTTCGACATCGCCGAGGATTGCCGCCCGGTCCCCGGCGACCGGATCGTCGGGCTGCGCCGCGCCGGCGAGCCGATCGTCGTCCACCGGATCGACTGCGCCGGGCTCGCCCAGACCGACGAGGACGACTGGGTGGACCTCACCTGGGGCGACAAGGCCGAAGGCGGCGTCGCGCGCATCGCGGTCACGCTGAAGAACGAGCCCGGCGCGCTCGGCGCGATCGCGACGCTGATCGGGCAGCACAAGGCCAACATCCTGGGCCTGCGCCTCGACAACCGCGACACCACGTTTCACACCAACACGATCGACCTCGAGGTACGCAACGCCGCGCACCTGATGCGCCTCCTCGCCGCACTCCGCGCCGCCGATGCGGTGAGCTCCGCCGAGCGGATGTGACCTCTCCCCTGGGAAGGGTGGTGGATGCAATAAGTTCGGCGGAGCGGGTGGACTCCGCTCGAAAACCCGTTCGCCCTGAGCCTGTCGAAGGGCGGCCATCCGCGAGCGAATGGCGGATGGGAAGCGCCCTTCGACAGGCTCAGGGCAAACCGCGTCGGGATTCCTACCCCATCACCTTCCGCAGCCACGCCTCGACTGCCTCGGCATGCGTCACCGGCAGCATGTGCCCGCCCTCGATCAGTTCCAGCGTCGCGCCGGGGATCTCGGCTACGGTCTTCGTCCCGTTGAGCTCGGGATCGAGCACATTGTCCTGCCGTCCGTAGAGGATCGCCACCGGAAGCCGCACCTCGCCATATCGCGCCACGAGCTTGGCCATGTCGCCCGGCGCATGTTCGAGCTCGAACGACCCCGCCAGATAGCTCTTGGGCCGAAGCGCGAGCGCGCCGCCGCCGCGCGTGGGGAAGTCGGCGGGCACAGCATCGGGCGCGAACACAGCCACGGCGGTCTCCCTGGCCCTGGCCATCCCGAGCGGCACCGCGAGCAGCCAGGCGATCAGCGGCCGAAGCAGCGGCGGCGCCACCAGCCCGGCGAAGGCCTTGGGCACTTGGGTCACCACCTGGCTCAGCGGCGCGATCAGCGCGAGGCCGCGCACCAGCTCGGGCCGGTCGAGTCCCAGCGCCAGCGACACCGCGCCGCCCATCGAGTGGCCGACGAGCAGCGGCCTCTCGAGTTCGAGCCGCTCGATCAGCGCGGCAATCATCGCTCCCTGGGCTACGATCCCCGGCCGCGGACCCGTCAGCGCCGAATGGCCCCAGCCGGGCCGGTCGACCAGGATCACCCGATGGTCGCTCGCCAGCCGTTCGGCCAGCGAATGCGAGAAGTTGCGCATCTGCCCCATCAGCCCGTGGACCATAACGATCGCCGGCGCGTCCGCTGGCCCCATCTCCAGATAGTGGAGCCGCGCGCCCGGCAGGTCGGCGCATTGGCCGTCGAACGGCACCATCTCCTCGGCCTTGCGCCCGACGTAGGCGGACCAGCCCGCCAGCCCCAATGCGATCACCGCCACCAGCATCACTGCGATCAGCATCGCCCCCTCCCTTCTCAACCCGCCCCGGAGCTTATAGCGTTCGACGCGCTTGCCAACCGCGGCGCCGCCGCAACACCGGAGTCCCGATGAGCGAAGTCCGCGACAATATCGAACGCCACCGCTTCGAGCTGGAGGAACAGGGCCATATCGCCTTCGCAGCCTATGCGCTGGAGGGCGAGGTCATCACCTTCACCCACACGGTCGTGCCCTCGTCGATGCAGGGCAACGGCGTCGGCAGCCGCCTCGTCGCAGGCGCGTTGGAACAGGTCCGCGCCCGCGGGCTGCGGGTGATCCCGCAATGCCCGTTCGTCGCGGCCTATATCGCCCGGCACCCGGAGTGGAAGGATCTGCTCGCCTGATCGGCGCTGCCGATCACTGAGGCCGTAATTCGCCGTTACAGATCGATTTTGCCTTCGCTTACATGCGGGCCGATCGTTCGACTGCGAGAGAAGCCCCGATGCCCCGCGACCTGATGAAGACCCTCACCTATCTCGCGATCCACCTGACGGTGGGCTTCACGGTCGCCTATGCCTTCACGGGCTCGGTGACTCTCGCGGGCGGAATCGCGCTGATCGAGCCGTGCATCAACGCAGTCGCGTTCTTCTTCCACGAGCAGGCGTGGAAGCGCGTCGATCGGCGCGCTGCGGCCCCGATGGACGCCGAGAGCTTCGTCCGCGGCGGCGTAGCCCACGTCTAGAAGAGATTTCCCGCAGAAATTTTCGGACCGACAAACCGTTCGCCCTGAGCTTGTCGAAGGGCATCCATACTCCGGCTTCGCGCGTCGAAGCGCCCTTCGACAGCCTCAGGGCGAGCGGAGAAATGGACCTTCGCTGTCGGCGCTACTCCGCCGCGACTTCCTCGCCCTCTTCGCGCTCCTGCGCCTGGCGCATCCACATCTCGGCGTAGAGCCCGTTCTTCCGCAGCAGCTCGGCGTGGGTGCCCTGCTCGGCGACGCGTCCGGCCTCCAGCACCACGATCCGGTCGGCGTGCACCACCGTCGAGAGCCGGTGCGCGATCACGATCGTCGTCCGCCCCTGCTCGATCGCCTCCAGCGTAGCCTGGATGTCCGCCTCGGTACGGCTGTCGAGCGCGCTCGTCGCTTCGTCCAGGATCAGGATCGGCGGGTTCTTGACCAGGGTCCGCGCGATCGCCACGCGCTGCTTCTCGCCGCCGGAGAGCTTCAGGCCGCGCTCGCCCACCCGCGTGTCGAAGCCCTCGGGCAGCGACTGGATGAACCCCGCGATCGCCGCGCCGCGTGCGGCGTTGGCGATCTCGTCCTGCGTCGCGCCCTCGCGGCCATAGGCGATGTTGTACCCGATCGTGTCGTTGAACAGCACCGTATCCTGCGGGACGATCCCGATGCTCCCGCGCAGGCTCGCCTGGGTCACTTCGCGGATGTCCTTCCCGTCGATCGTGATCCGTCCGCCGGTGACGTCGTAGAAGCGGTAGATCAGCCGCGCGAGCGTCGACTTTCCCGCGCCCGAGGGTCCGACCACCGCCACGGTGGCGCCCGCCGGAATGTCGAGGTCGATCCCTTTCAATATCTCGCGGCCGGGATCGTAGCCGAAGTGCACCCCCTCGAAGCGGACGCGCCCGCGCGCGACTTCGAGTGGGCGGGCGTCCGGCGCGTCCTTCACTTCGGCATTGGTGTCGAGCAGATCGAACATGCTGCCCATGTCGATCACGCCCTGGCGGATCGTGCGATAAACCCAGCCGAGCATGTCGAGCGGGCGGAACAGCTGGCTGAGCAGCGTCGAGACCAGCACCACGTCGCCCGCCGAGAAGCGCCCGCTCGACCAGCCGAACACCACCAGCGCCATGCCCGCGCCGAGCATCACGTTGGTGATCACCGCCTGGCCGATGTTGAGCCAGGCGAGCGAATTCTCGCTGGTCACCGCCGCCCTCATATAGGACGACATCGCCCGGTCGTAGCGCTCGCTCTCGCGCGCCTCGGCGTTGAAATACTTCACCGTCTCGAAGTTGAGCAGCGAATCGACCGCATGCGCCACCGCGCCGGTGTCGAGGTCGTTCATCCGCTCGCGCAGCTTCGATCGCCAGTCGGTCACCCAGCGCGTGAAGGCGATGTAGGCCACCACCATCACCAGCGTGCCCGCGACCAGCCAGACGCCGTAGCGCGTCCAGAAGATCCCCAGCACCAGCGCCAGCTCGAGGATCGTCGGGGCGATGTTGAACAGCAGGAAATAGAGCATCGTGTCGATGCTCTTGGTGCCGCGCTCGACTACCTTTGTGATCGCCCCAGTCCGCCGCTCCAGATGGAAGCGCAGGCTCAGCCGATGGAGGTGGCGGAACACGTCGGAGGCGAGCCGCCGGGTCGCGTCCTGCCCCACTTTCTCGAACACCGCGTTGCGCAGATTGTCGAACAGCACGCTGCCCAGCCGCGCCGCGGCATAGCCGGTCACCAGCGCCACCACGAGCCACACCGCGTCGCGCGAGCCCGAAGCCATCCGGTCGATCGCGCCCTGCAGCGCGAACGGCGCGCCATAGACCTGCACCAGCTTCGAGATCACCACGAATACCAGCGCGACCACGATCCGCGCGCGCAGCCCCGGCGAATGTTTCGGCCAGAGGTACGGCAGGAACCGTTTCATCGTTCCGAGCAGCGGACGCTCGGCGGTGGACTCGGAAGTTTCGGGAGGCATCAAGCCCCGATTTGGTACGCCGGGCGCACGGATGCAACCGTTCGGCAGGAACGGCGCCCGAGCCCGTTCGTTCTTTCTCGCGGAAGGACGGACAATGGACCAGGTGCTCTACGTGCTCGCGATCATGGGCTGCAGCGACGATGGCGCGCAGTGCCAGCAGGCGCGGCTCGAAACGCCCCGCTACACGTCGATCGCCGCATGCCAGCAGGCGATGCCGTCCGCGCTCCAGCGCAATTCCGACCTGCTCTTCCCGGTGATCAGCGCCGCCTGCCAGCGCCAGGGCGAGCGAGCCGCCGAGGTGCAGCCCAAGGCCGAGCGCGACTCAGGCTGAGAGTCTTTTCCACCCCCGTTCGCCCTGAGCCTGTCGAAGGGCGGCCTTCCGAGAGCGAGCAGGTTGCGGCACAGCGCCCTTCGACAGCTCACGGCGAACGGACTTCCCAGGTCGTCCGACGCGCGAGAGGCGCTACAGATCCTCGCGCTTCATATGGATGATCGGCACCGCCGGCTGATGCGCGTCCATCAGCGTCAGCAGCACGTCCAGGTCGTCCGCCACCAGCAGCATCTTCTGATGCTGCGGCCGCACAAAGCCCACCTTTCCCATATGCTCCCAGAAATCGACGAGCTTGTCATAGTAACCCGCCACGTTGAGCAGCCCGATCGGATCGCTGTGATAGCCGAGCTGCGCCCAGCTCATCGCCTCCCACAGCTCGTCCATCGTGCCGGTGCCGCCGGGCAGGTTGAGGAAGCCGTCGGCGAGCTCGGTGAACCGCGCCTTGCGCTCGTGCATCGTGTCGACGACGTGGAGCTCGGTCAGGTCGCGGTGCGCGACTTCGGCGTTTACCAGCGCCTGGGGGATCACCCCGATCACTTCGCCGCCCGCCGCGAGCGCGCTGTCCGCGACGGCACCCATCAGCCCCAGCCGACCGCCGCCATAGACCAGCCCGATCCCGCGCTCGGCGAGCCCGCGGCCCACGCTGCGCGCAGCCTCGATGTACACCGGATCGGCAGGCGAGGCCGATCCGCAATAGACCGCGATACGCTTCACCGGACCTCCCCCAGCATCAACGCCGCGGTCGCCCGCGCGCCCGCCACCACGCCGGGGATGCCGGCGCCGGGATGCGTGCCGGCGCCCACGAAGAACAGGTTGGAGATCGCCCGGTCGCAATTGCGCACGCGGAACCAGCCGCTCTGCGGCAGCGTCGGCTCCAGGCTGAAGCACGCACCCTGATAGGCGTGCAGGTCGCGCGCGAAATCGGGCGGCGCATAGGAGAATTTGGTCACGATACGGTCCTTGAGGTCGGGAATCAGCCGCCGCGCGATTTCGGAGAGGATCCGCTCCTCGAGCACCGGCCCCACCTGCGTCCAGTCGGCCGGGAACTTGCTCAGGTTCGGCACCGGCGCGAGTGCGTAGAAGGTCGAATGCCCCTCCGGCGCCACCGACGGGTCGGTCGCGCTCGGATGATGGAGGTAGATCGCCGTGTCCTCGCTCAGCACGCCGTGATCGTAGATGTCCTCGATCAGCCCCTCGTAGCGCGGGCCGAACAGCATCGAATGATGCGGGATGTCCGGGAAGGTCCCGCGCACGCCGAAATGCACCAGGAAGGCCGATGGCGAGAAGCGCTTGTGCTCCAGCCGCGTCGCGGTGCGCTGCGCGCTGCGCGAGGTCTTGAGCAGGGTGCGATAGCTGTGCACCACATCGGCGTTGCTCGCCACCGCGTCGACCTCGAGCGCGAACCCGGCTTCCGTCCGCACCCCGGTCACGCGGTCGCCCAGCGTGTCGATAGCGGCGACCGGATCGCCCAGCCGCACGACGCCGCCCAGCCGCTCGAAATGCTGTACCATCCCTGCCACCAGCCGGTTGGCGCCGCCCTTGGGAAACCAGATGCCGCCGTCGCGCTCCAGCTTGTGGATCAGCGCATAGAGCGCGCTCGTCCGCATCGGGTTGCCGCCCGCCAGCAGCGTGCCGAACGACAGCGCCTGGCGCAGCTTGTCGCTTTTCACATAGCGCGACACGATCGAATAGACCGATCGCCACGCCCGGGTCCGCGCCAGGCTCGGCGCGGCGCGCAGCATCTGTCCCGCGTCCTGCATGACTATGGCGCCCAGCTTCTCATAGCCTTCGCGATAGGCCGCTTCCGAATAGGCGAGGAAGCGATGATAGCCGTCGACGTCCTCGGGATCGAGCCGGGCGATCTCGGCGCCCAGCGCCACGTCGTCGTTCGAATAGTCGAGCTGCGTCCCGTCGAGCCAGGAGAGGCGATAGAAGGGCGTCACCGGCAGCAGCGTCACGTCCTCGGCCATGTCGTGGCCGGAAATGCGCCACAGCGAGCGGAACGCCTCGGGAGCCGTGATCATCGTCGGTCCGCCGTCGAAGACGAAGCCGTCGCGCTCCCAGAAATAGGCGCAGCCGCCGGGCTTGTCGCGCGCCTCGATGATGGTGGTGTCGACCCCTGCCGACTGCAGCCGGATCGCGAGCGCGAGCCCGCCCATCCCTGCGCCTATCACTGCTGCGCGCTTCACTTCTTCCCCCTTGGCGACCCGCTGCCCGTTGTCGGGCATGCGGCGTGGAAGCACTCGATCGGCCGGTGATCGAAACGGTGAAGCCTGCCGCCGGCGGTGGCGGCGCCGCGGTGGATCGTGGCCGACATGGAGGGGACCTAGCGGAACGCTTCGCTGCGATACAACAAAAACCCTCCCGCAGCGCACGCCGCGGGAGGGCAGGGGTGGTGGGAGCGGGCCTGAACGGCCTTCTCCCGGGAAATTCTGCCGAAGGCCGGTGCTACGCCGCCTTGAGTAGCGGCATCTCCTCCGCCATCGCACGCGCCACCGACGGGCGCCGGCGCAGCCGGGTGCGATAGCCGAGCACCGCGGGCCAGTCCGCGATCGCCACGCCGGCGTGCTCGCACCAGTTGAGCACTGCGAGCAGATAGGCGTCGGCAACGGTGAACCTGTCCTCCAGGAAGTCGCGCCCCGCCAGATGCCGCTCGAGCAGGCCCAGCGGCTTGGCCGCCTTCGCAAGCGCCGCCGCGCGCTCCTCTGGCCCCGTCGCACGCGCGAAGAGCGGCGCGAACACTGCCTTGTGCAGCTCGGTGCTGGTGAAGTTCAGCCAGGCAAGCATCCGGTAATGCGCGTCGGAGAAGCCGGTGAACGAAAGCGCGCCCTCGGGCGCCAGCTCGGCGATGTAGCTCAGCACCGCGGGTCCTTCGGTAAGGACCAGGCCCCCGCGCGTCTCGATCGCCGGGACATAGCCCATCGGGCTCACGTCGGTGAACGCGCGCCCGTCGGCGAGCCGGCCGTCGTCGGGCACCAGCACATATTCGGCGTCGAGCTCGGCCTCCTCGATCGCGATCCGCGCGGCGAGCGAGCAGGCGAGCGGACGGAAATAGATCTTCATCACGGACCTCCCTCACTTGATTTTTTTACGATCTCGCACAAAAATGAGTCGGTCAAGGAATTTTATGCACGATCGCACAAAAATGCCCCCGCGCCCGCGCGGACGCCCTCGCAAGTTCGACGAGGCAGCGGTGCTGCGCGCCGCGTTCGAGCGCTTCCGCACCCAGGGCTTCTCGAACACGTCGCTCGACGATCTGGCCGAGGCGACCGGCGTCAACCGCCCCAGCCTCTACGCCGCCTTCGGAGACAAGAAGGCGCTCTATCTCGCGGCGGTGACGCGCACGCGCGATGCGGTCGCGCGCCGCTTCGACGCGCTGATCGCGGCCGATTACCCGATCGAGCAGATGCTGAAGGCGCTCTTCCTCAATACGATCGAAGGTTATCTCACCGGCGAGGACGGGCCCGCGGGCTGCATCATGATCAACACCGCCGCGACCGAGGCTGTCACCGATCCCGACATCCGGGCCGCGCTCCGGAGCTTCCTCGCGATGGAGGACGAGAAGGTCGAGACGCTCCTCCGCCAGGCCGGCAGCCCTGCCCCGGCCGCGCACGCCCGGATCGTCGCCTCCCTCCTCCATTCGCTCAGCGTGCGCGCCCGCGCCGGCGAACCCCGCGAGGCGCTGATCCGCCTCGCCAAGGACACGACCGCGCTGATCGTCGCCGGGCGCTGAGGCTGCTCAGAACCTGTTCGGGATGCGCCTTAGGCGCTTGCGGCACCTGGAAATGCGCTCTTCCGCGCATTTCCCAAACGGACTCTCAGAACCGCCGGCGCAGCGTCAGATCGATCTGGCGCGGCGCAACCGGATAGCCGATCGTACCCACGCTGCCGCCGTTGTAGCGCCGGTCGGTGAGGTTGGTCGCCGATAGCGTCAGCGCCCACTCGCCGCCTCCGCTTTCGAAGCCCAGCGTGGCATTCACCGCCTCCTCGTTGTCCACCCGGTGCTGCGGCTCGTTGCACAGCGCGATGAAATAGGGGCTGGCGCCGCTCCATTCGCCGCCGATCCGGATGCGCCCGCCGAACAACCGCTGCTCCAGGCTGGCGCGCGCCGAGTAGCGCAGATCGGGCGTGAAGCGCAGGTCGAGGTCGCGTTCGTCGGGCACGAAAGCGGTGCACCCCGGGCTCGCCGCCAGCCGCGTCAGCCGGTCGTCGAGCGTCCCCAGCGTTCCGCCCAGCTCGAAGCCCGCCAGCGGCCGCGCCGTCACTTCCAGTTCGAGACCCTGGATACGCGCGTCGCCGACATTCTGCCGGAAGATCTCGGGCGGCGTCGTGTTCGCGCGTGCGGCGGAGAAGGCGATGTTGGTATAGTCGTTGACGAAGTAGGTCGCGTTGACGCGCAGCCGCCGCCCGAACCATTCGGACTTCACGCCCGCCTCGCTGCTCCACACGCGCTCGGGCGCGATCGGCCCCTGGCGGTTGAGCGCGAAATCCACGTTGCGCGCGCGCCCGTCGAAGCTGCCGCTGCGGAACCCCTTGGCGAGGCTGGCATAGAGCATCGCGCTCCAGCCCGAGCCTTCGATCCGATAATCGGCCCCGATCCGCGGCGAGAGATCGTCCCAGCTCGCCGCGATCGTGCGCGCCGCAACCGTCCCGTCGGGCAGCGCGTAAGTGACGTCCGGCGCCGACAGGAAGCGCACCGAATAGCTTTTGCGCTCGTGCGTCCAGCGCAGCCCGGCGGTGAGCGAAAGCGCGTCCGTCGCCGCAAGGCGCAGCGTCCCGAACGCCGAGACGCTGCGCGTATCGAGCGCCGGCAGATAGGGCGACCAGTTGCCCGTCCCCGAAGCCGCGCGCGACGGGGCCACGAAGAAATCGTCGGTGCGGAAGCGCGCGTCTGGGCTCCCCGCGGGCACCGCGCCGCTCACCGCGGTGAGCTGGTCGTTGTGCTCGCCGAACAGGTAGAGACCGGCAACGAATTCCAGCCGCCCGCGAAACGCGTCCCCGCTTGCCTGCACTTCCTGGCTCCAGCTGTGCTGGCGCTGGTCCTGGAGCAGGATCACGTTCGCGCCTTCGCCGGGCGGGTTGGCGGTCTGGTCGAAGCCGATCCGCGAGCGCAGCGCGCGATAGGCACTGATCGAGGCCAGCTGCACGCCCCCCGCGTCATAGTCGATCCGCAGCGATGCGCCGCCGCTGCGCGTCACGTTGAGCGGGTCGGTGTCGGCCGATCGGAAATTGTCGATGTCGCCCTCGGGCGCCACGAAGCGGTTGCGGAAGCGGCCGGGGTTCGCCGGATCGGGCGCGAACCTCTGCGGGAAGCGCGGAGTCGAATCCTCGTCGCTATAGTCGATCGTCGCGAGCAGCCGCAGCCGTGCCCCCGCCTGCCACAGCAGCTTGGCGCGCCCGCCCTGTACGTCCTGGTCGTTGACTCGCGCGCCGTCGGTCAGATTGCGTCCCCAGCCGGCCTGGGTGCGCGAGAGCGCCGAGACGCGCAGCGCCACGTCCTCGCCCAGCGGCGCATTCAGCGTGCCGCGCACGTCGAAGCGCCCGTAGCTGCCGATCGTGGCATCGGCGGCGCCTTCGACGCGGCCCAGCGCCGGATCGCGCGTCACCAGCCGGATCGCGCCGCCGCTGGTATTCCGGCCGTAGAGCGTCCCCTGCGGCCCCCGCAGCACTTCGATCCGCTCGACGTCGAGCAGGTCGAACATCGATCCCGTCGAGCGCGCGAACAGCACGTCGTCGACATAGATCCCCACCGGCGGATCGTTGGTGAAGATCGAATCCCCCTCGCCCACCCCGCGCAGGAACACGAGCGCGCCCGAGCTCGTCCCGAAGTTGCGCGTCAGCGCCAGATTGGGGACGCTCGGCCCGATCCGGTCGAGGTTGAGCGCATTGTCGCGCGCCAGCCGCTCGCCCGAGATCGCAGTGAGCGCGATCGGCACCTGCTGCGGGTCGTCCGGCCGCCGCTCGGCGGTCACGATGATCTGCTCGACGGTCGCGTCCGGGGCGCCCGCGGGCAGCGCCTGCGCGGCAGCAGCGGCGGGAAGCGCAAGCATGGCGCCGCCGAGCATTAGCGCGGCGCACCGCATCCTGATTCCCATTGCCACCCCTTGAGCCCCTTCCGGCATTGCGCCGCCGCGCTTATCCGCTGCTCTTCCGATTGACCATGGCCGCGTGTGCCCGGAGAGTCGGAGCCAATCCGCCCGCACAGCGTTTCGCAGGCGCAACATCCTCGATCCGGAGCATGCCTTGGTTTCGTTCGTCCTCCGCCCTCTCCTGCTCGCCGCCGGCATCGCCGCCGCCGGCCCCGCCGCGAGCGGCCTCCCCGCCTACGACCCCGACGGCGGCTGGAAGAGCTGGACCGCGGGCATGGGCGCTGCGGTCTCCCTCACCGGCGATCTCACCCATGGCCTCCAGCTCGTCGCCGCGGGCACCTATCGCCGGCTGCTCGGCGACACCGCCGACTCTCCGATCGTCGCCACCGCCGGCTCGCGCAACCAGTGGATGGGCGCGCTCGGGCTAGCCTACAGCTTCTGAGAAGAGCGCCGGCCCGCCGGGCGGGCGCCCCGCTCGGTTCAGGGATTGACGGCGGCCGTCGTCACTGCCGGAGCCGGTTCGACCGCGGGCTGCACCTCGGGGTCGGCGAGCGCCTCGATCCCCGGCAGGTCCCAGCGGTCCATCGTGATCGCCGAGCAGGCATAGGTCGCCCGGTTGCGCAGCGCTGCCGGCTTGAGCGCGTTCGCGAGGCTCGCCTGCTTGCCTGAAAGCACTTGCCGCGCATCCTCGATCTGCGGCGTCCAGGCGACTGCGTTGAGCCGCTCCCCGTTCGACATGCGCGCGTCGAGATAGGGCACGAAGTCGCCCAGATAGACCACCTCGCCTTCGTCGACATGGAAGGTCGGCGCGCCGAAGCAATAGCTGTTGGTCACCGGGAGCTTGCCGGCCGCGCTGCCGGTCAGCACATAATCGCCTGCCGTCACGCGCAGCACCTGCACTTCATAGGCTGCCTTGCGATCCTTGCTGGCGACGCTCAGTCCATAGGTCGTCTTGTCGCCCTTCTTCTTCCAGTCCCTGGGCCGGTAGACGAGGTCGCGTCCCGCCACGTCGTAGCGCGCGATGCTCAGCGTTCCCGAGCGCCCGGCGCTGCCTTCGTCGGGCCGGCGGAACCCCAGCACCACCGCGGCTTCGCCGGGCCCGAGCGCGAAAGGCACGGCGGGATCGGCCTTCTTGCCCAGCCAGAGCGTGCCCGGCCCCGTCAGCGGCGCGTCGGGCTTGAGGTCGGCGTCGGCGGGCAGCACGAAGCTCGTCCGCTCGGTGATCTCGCCTTCCACCGTCTCGGCGCCGACGATCGTATCGAAATAGGCGCTGCGCTGCGCATCGGTCATCGCCGCGACCCTGGTCGCGGTCGCGTCCGGTACCTTCACGAGCCGCCAGCCCTTGATCAGCAGGCACGAACGGCGGTTGTCGCGGCGCTGCTGCCCCTCGGCGATCATATTAGCGAACAGCCCGCCCAGCCCCGCGCCCACCCCGGCCGCGACCGGCGAGATCACTGCCGGGTTATAGTAATAGGGGATCGTCCCCGATGGCGTGCGCGATCCGCGCGCGATCAGCCGGCAGGTCTGCCAGTCCGCATCATATTGCGCCCGCGTCGCGCCCGGCTTGTTGTAGAAGCGGCTGTCCTTCAGGTCGCGCGCGGCATCCTCGGCGATCTCCTCGGGGCTGTCGTTCGAGGCCGGGTCCTGCGCTACCGGCGGCGCATCGTTGCCCGTCGGTATCAGGATCGTGTCCTGGGCGAGAGCGGCCGGAACCGGCAGCGTGGTGGCGAGCAGAATCGCGGCGGAAAGCCGTAGGCGCATGAAAATCCCCCCTGTTGCGCGCTCGGACGAGCGCGATTTCCCCGCCGCCGAACCTATTCGTCCGCGCGGGCGCGCCAAGAGCAAATCGCCGCTTCCCCTTGTCCCGTCATGGGGCTAGGACTCACCCATCCCCGGGGGAGCGCCGATCCGCGCTTGAGAGGAGGGCAGGAGCCCTCGACCCGCCGAACCTGATCCGGCTGACACCGGCGTAGGGAGTGGAGCGGCCGCACCAGAGGACCGTCCCCGCTCCCGCTTGAGGAGTAGAGACGAATGGCCGACATCCCTGCCAAGACCGAGCTGGCCGTCACCACCGGCCCGATCCGCGGCTCGCGCAAGATCCACGTCGGGCCGCTCAAGGTCGCGATGCGCGAGATCGATCTCGAGCCGTCCTCGGGCGAGCCCCCGGTCCGCGTCTACGACACCTCGGGCCCCTACACCGACCCCAACGCCCGCATCGACATCATGGCCGGCCTCCCCGAGCTGCGCCGCGACTGGATCCGCGCCCGCGGCGACGTCGAGGAAGTGACCCAGCGCGAGGTCCGCCCCGAGGACAACGGCCAGCTCGGCCCGGACCGGTCGGGCGGCGTCCAGCCCTTCCCCAACGTCCGCAAGCGCGTGCTCCGTGCCAAGGCCGGCGCCAACGTCTCCCAGATGCACTATGCCCGCCGCGGCATCGTCACCCCCGAGATGGAGTATGTCGCCGAGCGCGAGAATCTCGGCCGCGCCCGCCTCGCCGAGTACGTCCGCGACGGCGAGAGCTGGGGCGCCGCGATTCCCGATTACGTCACCCCCGAGTTCGTCCGCGATGAGGTTGCGAGGGGCCGCGCGATCATCCCCAACAATATCAACCACCCCGAGAGCGAGCCGATGGCGATCGGCCGCAACTTCCTCGTCAAGATCAACGCCAACATCGGCAACTCCGCCGTCGCCTCGAACGTCGCGCAGGAAGTCGACAAGATGGTCTGGGCGATCCGCTGGGGCGCCGACACGATCATGGACCTCTCCACCGGCCGCAACATCCACGACACCCGCGAATGGATCATGCGCAATTCGCCCGTCCCCGTCGGCACCGTCCCGATCTACCAGGCGCTCGAGAAGGTCGGCGGCATCGCCGAGGAGCTGACCTGGGAGATCTTCCGCGACACGCTGATCGAGCAGGCCGAGCAGGGCGTCGACTATTTCACCATCCACGCCGGGGTGCGCCTGCCGTACGTCCCGATGACCGCGAAGCGCGTCACCGGCATCGTCAGCCGCGGCGGCTCGATCATGGCCAAATGGTGCCTCGCGCACCACAAGGAGAGCTTCCTCTACGAGCGCTTCGACGAGATCACCGAGATCATGAAGGCGTACGACATCGCCTACAGCCTCGGCGACGGCCTGCGCCCCGGCTCGATCGCCGACGCCAACGACGAGGCCCAGTTCGCCGAGCTCTACACGCTGGGCGAGCTCACCAAGCGCGCCTGGGCGCAGGACGTCCAGGTGATGATCGAGGGCCCGGGCCATGTGCCCATGCACAAGATCAAGGAGAACATGGACAAGCAGCTCCAGGCGTGCGGCGAAGCGCCCTTCTACACCCTGGGGCCGCTCACCACCGACATCGCGCCGGGCTACGACCATATCACCAGCGGCATCGGCGCCGCGATGATCGGCTGGTACGGCACGGCGATGCTCTGCTACGTCACGCCCAAGGAGCATCTCGGCCTCCCCGACCGCGACGACGTCAAGGTCGGCGTCGTCACCTACAAGCTCGCCGCCCACGCCGCCGATCTCGCCAAGGGCCACCCCGCCGCCAAGGTGCGCGACGACGCCCTCTCCCGCGCGCGCTTCGAGTTCCGCTGGCGCGACCAGTTCAACCTGTCGCTCGATCCCGACACGGCGGAGCAATACCACGACCAGACGCTCCCCGCGGAGGGCGCCAAGACCGCGCACTTCTGCTCGATGTGCGGCCCGAAGTTCTGCTCGATGAAGATCACGCAGGAAGTGCGCGACTTCGCGGCGAAGCAGAACGCCTCGGCGGACACCTTCCTCGCCGCCACCCCCGGCGCTCGGCCCGTCTCTTCCCCCGTTCGCCCTGAGCTCGTCGAAGGGCAGCCTTCCGCATCGTCGGACCCCGAAGCCGGCATGGCCGAGATGAGCAAGATCTTCCGCGAGACCGGCAGCGAGCTCTACATGGGCTCGGGCGGCCGCGAGCATGACTGAGCCCGGGGAGTAACCTCCGAAACGGACGCGCTTGCCTCCACTCCCGACGCGAATCGCGATAGCCTCGCACGCATTCGCATCGGGGGGAGGACGCCAATGGCGACTGGATCATGGACGGCCGCAGCAGCGCTGCTGTTTGCTACTGCGCTCGCGTCGCCCGGCGCGCTCGCGCAGAAGGTCACGCTGGTCGGCGCGCCGCCGGTGGCCTTCAAATTCTCCGAGGTGAACTCCAGGCAGCAGGCCGAAGCGCTGGTCGGCCTCGGATCGCTGGTGAAGATCTACCTTTTCCCGACCCAGCTCGGCGGCGACGACGTCCCCGAGAACATCGCCTATGTCACGCCGGAAGCCGCCGAGCGGCACGCGATCGTCGCCGGCAAGATCCGCCGTCTTTTCAGGGAGCACCGGATCGACGAGCTGGAAGTGCTGCCCGAATATCGTCGCGACAGCCTCGCGCCCGTCCGCATCCGCTTCACGGCATCGCACAGCCGCGGCGGCGGCAAGCTTCTCGAGGAAGTGGTCGAGGTTTGGTGAGGGACGGCTGCTTCCGCGGAAGACGGGCAAACGCGCCACCGCCGTGGTCGTGCAGGCGTTGGCGCTCCTCGCCGCGGCGCCCGCGCTGGCTACACCCCCTCGTCTGGGAGGCGGGCAGCGAGCCCTACTTGGGTTCGGGCGGTAAGCAGCGCGATTGATCCCGATTGCTATCGCGCTGCCGATGAGCAACCATTCTAATAGTTTTCAGAGACTGCCGACTGGAGATGCGGATGCCGAGGCTCTGCCTAACGCCCGAGGTAGTGAATGTGACGTGACCCCCAGCTTTCCTCCAGCTGGGATTAGAGCCGGGCGGTTGTTTTGCGCATGAGCGCGGTTGAAGCAATGGGCTGCGCAGCGGAGCCCGTAGGGCGTAGCGGAGCAGGCCATTGCTTTT